>Ga0209292_1002966_pt1 | contig 19002 bp, 15 predicted proteins | sample GOMGulsemesocosm_2_FD_184634 | JGI IMG/M metagenome (GOLD analysis project Ga0209292, IMG submission 184634) | Methane-oxidizing microbial communities from mesocosms in the Gulf of Mexico - GOM9C Gulf of Mexico (SPAdes) (version 2) | ecosystem: Environmental > Aquatic > Marine > Cold seeps... | reverse complement strand
CGGGTATTCTCAGCTAATGAATCAGCAAATAAAATCGGTAATATAAAAAAGAATATAGCCATAAAAAAGAGCACCGCAGTGGCAATCACCATCTGTACTAAGACGACTGAGTTAGCGACCTGATTAAGTAGTTTAATCTCACCAGCGGCCCTATGTTTGGCAATATAGCGATTAAAACAGGCGCCCATTCCCAAACCAACTAGGGTTAAATAACTAACAAACGCCCATCCAAAATCCCAAATACCAAGCGCAACCTGACCAAGCTTATCATCCACTAAGCGTGGCATAATGAAACCAGAGAAAATCAGTACCAGCTGGCTGGTCCAGCTAACAAGCAAATTCCAGGCAAAACGACTTTGCCCAGTAAGATCGTCATTGTGTTTACTACTCATACCATCGGCCATAAGATCACTGCATATAACCCAAAGAACGCTGATAATCACCAGCAATATTATCAAAATGAGTAAGCTCAGCTGAGGTAAGCTCGGTTTTCCAGCGCTCGTCTAAAACGATAGCCTCACTGCAGTCTAAACGCATACCGTTACCAACGACATGATGTTCGACGGTTTTAAAATCCAAGCGTTTTTGAGTTGGGCAGACCCCTACAAAGTCAAAAATACGATCTAAGGTTGCTTCAGTATCAGTACAAATATCTTCATAATGTACTTGTAACCAGCTGTCTCTGTGCATCGTCGCTAATACCGCTTGAGTTTCTAGGTTACAACGCATCCATTCTTCTGCTCCGGTTGCTACATTACGGCCTAGCTCTTGGGTCTTACCAGCGCCACCGCCACGTAATTTAGGATCTTTAGCATCTGCATATTCAGACGGATTCTTGTACGCCAAAGAAACCCCACGGCCATCGCGTACAATCCAGATCACTTTAATATCCAGATTCTTGTTCTTGAGTAAATATTTTAGCCTGATGCCTATTTTGGAAGAATCTATCACTGTATCAACACCCGCTTGACTCGCAATAGCACTGACATAATCAGCATTACGTTGCTGTAGCAGCGGTAATTTTTTGCGCCATTGTGGCGACAAATTTAGCAGACGGTCTCTGACAGTTTCCATAAACGGCCCTCGAACTAACGGTTTAAGCAACCTGTGCACATAAGCATTTGCTCCAGTGCGAATATCCATTCCGGCATTGGAAATATCAAACACCTGACCTTGTAAAGCCATTTTTGTTGATACGCCTTGCCAGAATTCACACTCCCCCACTAACGTTTGACAAGAACAAAGGTAACTGTCTTTATTACCTAAATGTATCGCCTTCAGTTCACCAACACTACAAAGCTGTGGGTGTGCGCCAAGTAACATCGCTGTCATCGTTGAGCCAGAGTGGCTTGCCGCGGCAAGGTAAACTAATTGTTGTTTTTTGTTAGCCATAAAAATCTTATAAGTAGTAAGTAGAGGTGTTAATTTATTGTGAGTTAGTTGGTTTAATTAACTCTTTAGCCAACATACCAATGAATAGCGTATTAGTGATCAGATAGCGTTGCCACAAGCGTCTAGGCTCCTGTAAGACTCGAAATAACCACTCCAAGCCGTATTTTTGCCATATCATCGGTGCTCGCTGTACCTTACCAGCCAACACATCAAAAGAACCGCCTACGCCATGCACAACAGGTACCTGCATAATCGTATTCCAACGCGCCATAAACTGCTCTTTTTTAGGAGAGGTTATCGCAACTAACAAGACATCAGCTTGTGAATCAGCAATCTGCTGAGCAATGTCAGCACCATCTTCGTTACTAAAATAGCCATTACGTCGGCCAGCGATAATAACGCCAGGATACTGCTGGCTGATTTTATCAACGGCTTGCAAAGACACCTCCTCACTCGCACCTAAACAAAATACACGGTATTTCCGCAGCTCTCCTTGCGCCAAAATACCATGCATCAAGTCAATACCAGCCACTCGCTCAGGCAGCTTTTTACCTAATATTTTACTCGCCATCACCACCGAGCTACCATCGGCCATAATTAAATTAGATGAACTAACATCTTCGCCTAACCCTGGGTTACGTTTCATATTGACGACTTTTGCGGCATTGAGCATGCCTATATTTAGGGAATGTTTAGTCACTATCGCATTATCAATATTTTCTAGTGCTTGCTGCATAGATGCAGAGTGAACATTGATGCCAAATAAAGACACACTTTTCAGCTGAACTTGATATCGAGGTAATAACAATGAAGCAAAGGGGGCATCAGTAGGCATAGTTAACTTTCCATAGTAGAAGATATATTCGTGCAATCCGTTGCACAAAATTAGCTGTTATCATGTTATTTAAATAAACTATTGTCTGGTTATTTTAAATAGTAATAGATCGCAGAAGCTAAATAAAAATAGTGATAAAGAGCATATCACCCCACTGTTTCAGAGTCAGCATTAGAAGATATTAATTTATCTTAATTGCCGATTAACAATCGACTCATCATTAAGCATTAGAAAAGAACTAGTTAATTTAAATCCAATAAAATCAAACACAAAACAAATAAACATAACATTGACATTAAATCAACAATTCCTCTAACATAGGGAACTATTGAATATAAAAAACGTCCGGCATGACTAATATTCATTATAATATAAACGGTATAAACCAAATGATTTTAAATTAATTAACTCAGCAGATAATAACAAGGCAGGTTAAAGATGAAAAATAAAACCCCATTTTTACTTAGCCTAGATTATGAGTTATTTTTCGGTAGTGCTTCAGGCTCGATTAATAACTGCATGTTAGAACCGACATTACAGTTAGTTAAAATATTAGAACCTCATAACGTTAAGGTAAGTTTATTTGTTGATGCTGGATTTCTCGTTAAATTAAGAGAGTGTTCGACTACTTATCCCGAATTAAAACTGCAGTATCAGCTAATTCAGAAACAGCTATTATCATTATCAAGCCGAGGCCATGACATTCAGCTCCATATTCATCCGCATTGGCAAGATAGTTATTACACAGAAAAAGGCTGGTTCATAGACACAAAACGTTATCGACTGCATGATTTTTCACAGCAAGAAATTAATACCATCGTAAAAAAATATAAAGAAGAACTCACGCTGTTTACTCACAATGACATTTTTGCTTATCGCGCTGGCGGCTGGTGTATCCAACCATTTGATAAATTAAAACAGGCATTACTCGAACATAACATTTGGTTAGATAGTACTGTCTTCGCTGACGGTCATTCCGATGATCCAACCCGCTATTTTAATTTTAACCTAACACCATCAGCTGAGTTTTGGCGTTTTGACGATGATCCACTGCAGTCTGATGATACCGGTTATTTTGTCGAGGTACCCATTTCAGCACTGAAAACATCGCCATTCTTTTTTTGGAAGCTTGCGGCCTTAAAGCTGTTTGCAAAGGGCGATTTCAAAACCTACGGTGATGGTCAGGCAATGCTCGCTCACGGTAATTACTACTTATCCCGCTTGACAAAAACAACCCACGGTCCAGTTATGATCGATGGTGCTAAAGCTGGTCAACTACAATCCGCATTCAAACAACATAATAAAAAATATAATAAAAAATATAATGAAAAATATAATGAAAAAGCTATTTTCAATGTGATGGGTCACCCTAAAAGTTTATCGCCTTATTCGTTATTTAAGTTAAATAAATTTTTGCACAAAAATACCAATATTCAATCCATCACGTTTCAAGATTTAAAAAAATTACAGACTAAAACAACATAACTTCTTATTTAACAAGATAAAGACAACTCGACAATTAAAAAGTTAAGGATAACTTATTAATTATTGAGGTAATCAAAAAGACTTTAATATATTCACAATGGATTTTAGTAAATAATGGATTATTACTATGCACTCAACAAATTCGATTGGTTTAGTGGCAGCATTGAGCTAGCACTAGCTTTTACGGCACTCTTAAAAGTGCCATTAAATTCGATTAAACTATCTTTTTTTTGCTGTGCCTTATTATCTTCACTCTGGCATATCAGCCTACCAACAACCCAAGAATACAGCATCGCAGCCAGTAACGTCTTACTTTGGTTAGAGGGGCTACGTTATTTAACCTGGTCTCTGCTGCTTATCAATTTATTAATGTTATCTCGTGGCGAAAAACTACCTAGGTTCTGGCGTTATATTTTACATGCAAGCATTGGATTGTTTATTGTCCTACTTGTAATGTCCGTCAGTAAAAGTTTAACGATTTCATCTGAAGGCAGTTGGTATAGTTATATTAAAATACTATTCTGCTTATTCAATATTATGTTATGTGAACAGCTTATTCGTCATGACCACTCAGGTAGAATGACCAAGTTGGTTGCCTTAATCGCATTAACTATTTTTTCTTATGATATATTTGTTTTTTCAAATTTAATTTTATTTTCTGAAATAAATAATGATATTTGGTATGCGAGAGGATTTATCAGTACAGCAACAGCTCTGATGCTCGCGCTTAGTATTATATTTTATGCTCAACAATTAACAGAACGAAGTAAATTCAAATTATCTAACAGCGTTATTTTATTTAATACCAGCTTAACCTTAGTCGGCAGTTTTTTAATATTAATCGCTTTAATTAGTTCGATATTAAATTTCTTTGCGATTAGCTGGGTAAATGCCACCACGATCATGTTTTATGTCATGACGTTATTAACTATCATTATTTTGTCATTTTCAGAAAACATTCGTCAGCATATCGTCGTATTTACTAGTAAGCATTTCTTTTCGCATAAATATGATTATAAGAAACAGTGGGTAAAACTCGATTCATTACTCTCAAATACATCTAATAATGCTAATTGTTATGACAAATCGCTCAACTCAATTTCAACCCAATTTGCTTGCAGTAGCGGTGGTCTCTGGCTCAAAGGCAGCAATTTTTATAGTTTAGTTGCTCAGCATAATTTGCAGATCTCGGTAGATATCGCACTTGAACACAATCACAGTCAGTTCATTCAAACAATGACAGAACAAGACTGGATTTTTCAAGTGTGCCAGCACGCCAGCACGTTAGACAGTCAATATAATGCGTTATTGCCTGATTGGTTAGGGCTGATAAAAAATACTTGGATTGTCGTACCACTGAATACTGATGAGCAACTCATTGGTTTCTTCATCTTATGCAAAGACAAGTTATCCAGCCGCTTAACCTGGGAGGATCTGGATTTATTAAAATTAACCGGAGGCCAGATCGCGAGTTATATCAGCCACCAGCAAGCGGCAGAACAATTACAGCACAATAAACAATTTGCCATGTTTAATAAAATCACAGCGTTCGCGATTCACGATGTAAAAAACCTCATTGCTCAGCAAGCTTTAGTGGTTAAAAATGCTGAAAAACATAAACATAACCCCGAATTTATTGACGATGCGATCACCACGATAGCTAATTCAGTAGACAAGATGGATCAGCTATTACTTAAACTACAGGGTAAATCTCAAAATACTGATGAATCAGTCAATCTTAATCTGCTGCTTACCGAAGCCATCGAGATGAATGAAAATACTCAGCCTATCCCTTCGCTTTCCAGCTCTTCTCCAGAAGCACGTATTAAGACCGATAAAAATAAACTGCTTATGGTGCTTAACCACCTGATCACCAATGCTCAAGATGCAACAGCGGAGTCAGGCAGTATCAAAATAACACTGAACAGCAATGACGATATGATTTGTTTAGAAGTGAGAGATACAGGCGTAGGTATGGATGCAGATTTTATCAACAACAAATTATTTCAACCTTTTACCAGTACCAAAAATCAGCATGGAATGGGGATTGGAGCCTATCAAATACGTGAGTTAATCCACTCATTAAACGGGGAGTTACTGGTGGAAAGTCGCGTCAATATTGGCAGTAAATTTTCAATTTATTTACCTGTCACAGCAGAACAGAGTATGGACATATAATATGCATAGAACAATAACCATAATATTGGCGACCCTGAGCTTAATTGCTTGCTCATCAGCGCCCACAACCACTATTTTCGAAGACGAGCTTCCACTTCAGGAATATATTATCGGTAATGGCGATCAATTGTATATCAGCGTTTGGCAAAATCCAGATCTGTCGTTAAGTGTGCCTGTTCGTCCCGACGGGAAAATATCAGTCCCTCTTGTTGGAGACGCCCAAGCGGAAGGATTAAGTGCACAGCTTCTATCTGAGAATATCTCAGCGTTATTAAGCAAATATATACGCGTTCCTCAAGTAACCGTCATTGTCACCGCGGCACATAGCGCCGACTTCCTTACCCGGGTACGGATCACCGGAGCTGTTAATACGCCACAATCGCTGCCTTACAGAAGAAATATGACGGTATTAGATTTAGTGCTACAGGCTGGCGGGATCACCGCTTTCGCTAATGCAGATGACGCTATCTTATATCGTGTTACTCCTAACGGCACCCAACCCTATGATGTACATGTGGACGCTATTCTTAGCAGCGGTATTTTAACCACCAATTATACATTGCGTCCGTCTGATATTTTGATTATCCCTGAGAGTGTATTTTAAATTATGGAACTAAATGAAATATTCAAATATATAACTGTCGTCTGGCGAGAGATGTGCCAACGAAAATTTAAAGTTGCATTAGCTATCAGCCTATTTAGTTTTACTATCATGTTCCTCGGTATGGTTAAACTGTCTAACTTTTCCAGCTCAGTAACCATCTTTGCTGATAATCAAAACATCATTAAACCCTTGCTCGGTAACAAAGCCTCGGTCACAGGTATCAAGCAAAATCGCACTGAACAAGTCCGCGATATTATTCATTCACCACGTGTGTTAACGCAGGTCGTTGATAGCATTTATGGTGAGCAAGCCTTCCCCACGCCACGCAGTAAAGACTTAAAACTGAGCCAGCTGCGCAAAGATATCACCATCAAAGGGCTATCAAGCAATTATATTAAAATTTCTTACCAAGATGACAGTGCAGAAAGAACCTTTCAGATCCTGAATAAAGTCGTGTCTCTGTTTATTGAAAGCAGTGCCAATGCTAAACGCGAAGAGAGTCGTAATGCCTACAATTTTATCGAACAGCAAACTCGCTCCTATAAAGAACGTCTACTGTCAGCCGAAACTAAGCTTAAAACCTTTCAATCAAATAACTTTGATGGCACCGAAATGGAAGTCAATCAACGTATAGCCTCGCTCCGTGCGACGATTGAAGAGATGAAAATTCAAGTTCAAGAAAGTAATACCCGCATCAACTCATTGAAAAAACAACTTTCTGGCGAAAGTAAGTTCGCCGAAAGTGATTTTGAATCGGCAGTTTATCATGCAAAATTACAGCAGCTAAAGCAGAAAAAAGCAGAACTATTGCTGCAATACAAAGAAGATTACCCCGCTATTATCGTGCTTAATTATCAAATTGCAGATCTGAATAAAACCATCACCGAAGTGACGAACAAGATACTCCCTGAAGCTAACCTTAACGCAAATTTCAATCCTTTATATAAAGAATTACGCAGTAAACAGGCGGCAGCTGAAGTCGAAAAACAAACATTGATTAACCGCTTAAATGCGTTTAATAGCTTATTAAATGAAGCCTATGATAGGCGTAAACGAATAGCTAATAATAAGGCTGAACTTTCTGAATTAACACGTGATTACAGTGTATTTCAAATCCAGTATGAAGATATGTTAGCTAAAAAAGAAAAAGCGCGGATCTCTATGGTACTTGATATCCAAGGCCAGGGAGTCAATTTTAAGCTGCAAGAAGCGGCAACCTATCCGACAACTCCAAAAGGGCCAAGATTTATCCACTTCTTCATTGCAGCTCCGATTATCAGCCTCTTGCTTATTATCATGTTATTTGCAGCTAAGATCTTACTGGATAACCGAATTAGGTTTGCAACACAACTGCATATTATCGATAACATGCCGGTACTAGCGAGTTTTGGGCACGTAAGCTGCGATCAGGAGCAGCTGCGACAACGTAGACAAAATTACCTGTTACTTAGCTTTACAGTGCTGATGACGTCGCTATATGTGTTGATTGCACTAAACCACAAATATGATCTTACTATCAGCCAATATCTCAATTGGGGAGCGATTTAATATGCCAAGCAGTGATTTAAGTGTGTGTGTATCAAACGACAACAAGCAGAATATGCACATCAAAAACAAACACAAATCAATTCGCCGGATGCTTGAGAAGTCGCTGTTGTCTCCGGCTGAATTAGCCCAACGAAAGATCATTTATCCCGGTATTGATGATTACAATACCCTTAATTCATATCGAGAATTACGCACTAATTTATTAAAAGTTACGAATAACAAAAACTTCATCTGCATGGTAACGAGTGTCAGCCGTGAAGCGGGTACCAGCCATGTGGCGATAAATCTAGCGGCAAGCATTGCCTTAGAGCAGCATAAAACGGCCCTGATCATAGATTGTAATATTTACGCGCCCAAAATAGACAGTTACCTCAAAGTCACGCCAGAAATGGGGCTAACCAACTATCTCGAACAAGATACTCAAGCCATTGAGGATATTATTTATCCTTTAGGTATTCCCAGAGTTCGTGTGATCCCGGCAGGTAACAATATTATTAATGCCGCGGAACATTTTGCTTCCGATAATATGGAAGCATTCTTGCTTTCAGTGAAGCAACGTTACCCGGATCGCTTTATCATTTTGGATTCGCCAGCCATAGGGTTATATGCAGAAAGCCAGATCTTAGCCTCGTTATGTGATGTGGCCATTATGGTCGTCGGTTATGGCAAGAGTAATAGCTCACAGATCCAAGCCGGTATCGATGTTATCGGTAAAGATAGGCTGGCAGGATTAGTGTTTAACAATTAACTATGATGAAAATAGCCCCGGTTTTTTACTGCGTTAATTATGGTAGCAAAATACTCTTGCTTTGCTGCTTGAGCGTGGATCTATATGCCTATAATTCCATACTCACAAACGGGGACTTATCTCATGCAGTATCTTCTATCAGCATGAGCTCGCAATATGAGTACAGCAACAATATTCATCAGCAAAGGGATACGCCAATTTCTGGTTATAATCAACAGACTCAATTGGCCCTGGGTTATAAATTAAGTCTGCAAAGAACTGATATCAATCTTGGTTATCAAGCTTATGATTACCGATATAATGATGATAGCCTTGATAATGAGCAATACTGGATAGGTCAAGGCAGTGTAAATCAGCGATTATTTAACAACCAAGTCACTGCTACTATAGGCCATACCCGTCAGCGTTACTTGCTGGATGAAAACGAAGCAGACATACCTTCTAATCAAGCCATTCGAGATGTATCAACCCTCTCTGGATTATGGACAATTCCCTATTCAGCCAGAGCAGGCTTTGAACTGAATAATACCACCACTATTGCCAACTACCCTGAAGCAGAAGAGCAAGACAGCAACCGAAATATAGCAGCGCTAACTTGGTTCAATCACCTCAATAATAAATCTCAATTACGCCTTGCTTCATCCTACAGTAACGTTGAGTTTCCATTCTATAACCAGGGTTATGAGAAAATCGAAAGTGACATACAACTCATCGGTAAGTTGCGTAAAGGCCGTTATGAACTCACTCTAGGGCATAGCTATCTCACACAAGATACCAACGTAACGAAGGGCTTTACCTATCAACTTAGCTACAACTATAAATTCAACCACCAGAGCATCACCTTATTCGCGCAACAGCAATTAACGGACTCTTCCATCATAGCCAAATCTACCACACATGAAAATAGTCAGTCACTGAGCAATACTGCACAAGTTTTATGGCACGACAGCATCAAGCTAGAACATCAATATGAGTTCAATAATAGTGGTTTTAATAACAACGTAAGCATCTATTTTAACAATGAATCTTCTGCTATCTCTGTTGCCGAGCAAGACACAAATAGTCATAGCCAGGAGTTCGGCATAACCAACCAATTAACCCTACCGATAGGTAAGAAAATCAGCACCAGTCTAACTGCAAGTTACCAAGATAGTGCTCTGCAGAATGGTAGTAATAAACAGCAGTGGCAATCAACAGTCAGTAGTAGTTATCAGCTGTCTACACACATGACGCTCTCCTTCGCTGCCGAATATACAAACGTCAGCAATCACCAACAGCAAAATCAATATGATGAGTGGCGTTACAGCAGTAAAATCACGTTAACGTATTAAGGACAAACATTGACAGTAGAAAATAATAAAGCCGATACCTTATTAATTGTTGAAGATGATAAAGGCTTACAAACACAATTAAAATGGCACTTTTCAGACTATCAGGTTATCACTGCTGACAATCAGAAAGATGCCATAACCGCAATACGTCTGCACGAACCTAAGGTGATGATACAGGATCTAGGTTTACCGCCTGATGCCGATGGTGTTACCCAAGGGTTTGAATTATTGCAACAGGCCTTGCAGTTAAACCCGCACCTAAAAATTATCGTCATGACTGGTAACGAGGGGAATGAACATGCGATGGAAGCCATCAAACTCGGCAGTTATGATTTTTATGCCAAACCTGTTGATCCTGACACTTTAGATCTAATCGTCCAGCGTGCATTTCATATTCACTATTTAGAAGAAAAAAATAGACAACTGAGTCTACAGCAATCTTCTATGCTCACTGGCTTTATTGCATCTGATGCGAAAATGCTCAAGATCTGCAATATGATTGAAAAAATTGCACCGACTGATACCTCCTGCTTATTATCAGGAGAAAGTGGGACCGGTAAAGAGATTTTGGCCAGCGCATTACATCAACTAAGTACCCGTAAAGACCATAACATCGTCGCGATCAATTGCGCAGCCATACCTGAAGCATTAATTGAAAGTGAACTATTCGGTTATGAGAAAGGTGCGTTCACTGGCGCACTAAAAAGTACCCCAGGAAAAATTGAATTAGCTCATAAGGGAACGTTATTTCTTGATGAAATAGGCGACATGCCTTTGCATCTGCAAGTCAAACTATTACGTTTTTTACAAGAACGCGTGATTGAAAGGATCGGCGGCAGAGAGCAGATCAACATAGATACCCGCATTATTTGTGCAACCCATCGAAATTTAGAAAATATGGTACAAACCGGCGAGTTTAGAGAAGATTTGTTTTACCGAATAACCGAGATCACCATTGATATCCCGCCACTACGAGAGCGTAATTCAGATAAGATCTTACTAGCAAAGTATCTGCTCAATAAATACATTCAGCAACATAAGTTAACCATTACCGGTTTTTCTGAAGAGGCGATCAACGCCATCGAAAACCATACCTGGCCAGGTAATGTCAGAGAGCTAGAAAATAAAATCAAACGTGCATCAATCATGTGTGAGTTGAAATACATATCAGCTGAGGATTTAGGTTTAAGCAGCAATAATAAAAGCCCATTAAACCTGAAAGAGATCAGGCGAGAAGCTGAAGTTAAAGCCTTAAAGCAGGCTCTTATCGCCAATGATAATAATATCTCGGCGGCGGCAAAATCGTTGGGGATAACTCGCCCCACGCTTTATGACCTATTAAAAAAATACAACTTTGCACTCTCTGCAGAAGTGTAAATAATACGCAAAGTCTATCATCAGCACCTCAACATGCCTGATTTAGAATAGTTAAAATGGATGACATATGAAATTAACAACGGATGTTAAGCAACGTAAAAACAAAATATTAACCGCTATATTATTGGGTAGCAGTTTATTCTTAACCGCCTGCAATGATAATGCGAATTCCACCACAGCCTCATTGACGCAACATACCCAGCAAGGTTTAAGCTACCTAGATCAACATCAATTCAAAGCGGCGATTACAGCGGCTAATAATGCTATAACCGCTTACCCTGAAAAGATTGATGGCTACCTGCTTCTGGCTAAAACCTATAATCAGTTAGGGCAGATATCTCAATCTCTGGCGGTATTAAATAGTTATGATAATGACAAGGATGCCGATTATTATTTCTTGCTATTAGATGGTTATCAAAAAAGTAATAAATTGCACTCGGCAAATAAATTGCTCCACTCTCAATCTCAGCTATTCCAGCTGCAGCCGGAACGCCTAGCGCTAGCAAAAGCACAAATTTTTACTAAAGAGCATCAATTAGAGCAAGCTTCGGCATTATTTTTTCAGCTTGAAAACAGTACTAACTACCGCAGTGACGGGTTAGTTGGTAAAGCTCGTATTCAGGCACTCTCAAAAGATATCGCGGGAGCAATTATAACGTTAGATACTGTTAATGAGTTGGAGGGAAACAATGTTGAAAGTCGACTATTACAGGCCTACCTTTACATTGAGCAGGGCGATTTAGCAAAAGCAGAAACCAGTTTATCCACCGCGCTTAGTCTTATTCCATCGTCAGACATGTTTACCCCCGAACGGATTAATATCTTACAGTCACTGACTGAAGTACTGACGTTACAGGGGCGAAGTGCTGAAGCGATGTTATATTCACGTATCTTAGCGGAAGAATTCCCAGGATCAGATTCAATTAAACAACAATACGAACAAGCTTCTCTACTCTACGATAATAACCAATTAACTGAAGCTAAGACCGTACTAGAACAAATACTACAACACAATCCTAATTATAAAAAAGCGGCGACGTTACTGGGGGTTATCCTTTATAATTTGGGTGATCTGCAAGGTGCACAACAGTACTTTTCTAATGTAATAGATCCTGAAACAAATTCCGCAAAATTAACCCAACTATATGCAATTACCCAGCTCAAACTAGACCGGTCCGCTGACGTATTAGTCATGTTAGAAAATACAATATCTAGCGAAACCTCTGCAGAAACACTGGCTTTATATGCGATAGCCGCCATCACTGCCGCGGATTTTGACAAAGCAAAGTTTGCCATAGATAAAATTACCTTGTTAGCTCCCGACAGCGTACCGCTAGCATTGATATTAAGCCTTTATTATACCAATCAAACACCGCCTCAGCAGCAACAGTCGCTGGTTGTTTTAAACCAAGCCATACAATTGCATCCGACTAATATACAACTGCAACTCAGTTATATAAAACAACTGCTGCAGCTTAACTTAAACAGTAAAGCTGATGCCTATGTTCTCCAGCTGACGACACAGGCGAACAATAATGTGCAGCTCATTAATTTAATTGCCAACTATTATCTGCGTCAACAGCAATACCCACTAGCAACTAAACAATTCAATCGAATTTTAACGCTGTCGGAAAGCCACCAAGGAGCGCTCTATGGTTTGGCTAAGATAGCGCAATTAAACCAGCACTGGCAAACTGCGTTAACAGCGTACAACAAGTTGCTGTCTCTCCACCCACAAGCCATCAACGCCTACCAAGGAGTACTGTTAAGTTTACTTAAACTTGGCCGAGATCCTGAGCAAGCGCCGTTATATCTGCCAAAAAACTACAACAAGGCTATTTTGGCATTGGTTTTAGCCAGCTATCAGAGTAAACAACAGAAGCTACAGTCAGCCAGCGACTACCTAGAACAAGCACAAACGACACTACCAGAGAATTTAACTCGCTATGCCCAAACCCTCAAACAACAACTCAACTTTCAACAAGCTAGCAAGGCTCTAGCGAAGAAAGACTTTGCTACGGCACGAAAAATAACCTTAGACAACATAAAATTAACGCCTACACACCCAAAATTTCTAGCACTATTAGCCAACATTGAAATACGTTCTGGTCAGTTAGCTGAAGCAGAGAAAGTACTCAGCCAAATAGAAGTCATCTTTCCTGATAATCCGCTTGTTAATATACTGACTGCTGAACTTGCGGTGGCTAAAGGTAAACCGCAACAAGCAATCAAACTGTTACGCTCAGAGTGGCAACGTAATTATGATGACATCATAGCTAAAAAACTTTATCTGATATTACAAGATTCGGCTCCAAGTCGTAACCCGCAGTTCCTTAACGAATGGTTACAGCAGTTACCTAAAAGCATCCATGCAAATTTGCACAAAGCATTATTATTACAAGAGCTGGGAGAAAATAAACAAGCATTAGTACATTACGAAACAATTTTGCAATACCAGCCAAATCAGGTGACAAGCTTAAATAATGCCGCTTGGTTATATTTTCAATTTGCAGACCCTCGCGCGATTAAATTGGCGAAAAAAGCCTATAACCTAGCGCCTAACAATGCCAATGTTCTAGATACCTACGGTTGGATCTTATTTAACTCAGGTGACGTCAATAAAGCCAGAGAAATACTCATCACAGCAAATAAGCTAGCGCCTAATGATAGCAATATCTCTGCACATTTGAAGCGGTTGAAAACACAGTAAAGCAAGTGTCGAATTATTTTACAAGCATGGTTTCAAATGCAGACAAAACAAGGTAAACACCTGAATTTTAAAACATATACAAACTGGCTCGAAATGTGCAGAACTGTTTGCTGCAATATTAATTATGGATAAATAACCAAGGATGATTATGAAAAATACATTATTAACGCTTGCTATTACAGCGTTATCAACCACCTCTGCGGCTGTATTAGCGGCACCAATTTCAGGCCAAATCGATTTCTCTGGTAATGCAGTTGTTACCATCGAAAATAAGCAAATTACCGAGATTGATTTTGCCGACCTAGGTGAACAAGGTTCACCTACAGTGAACCAAGCTACAGAAGACTTTTTGCCTTTATATGGCATGGATGTTGATTATATTGATCCGTTTGTGGTCACTGCACCACAACTCGCATTGTGGAGTGTTGGTGGTTTTACTTTCGATTTGCTAAATATTATTACTAATGAATCTATCGACTGGAATAATGATGGCTCTGATGATTACGCTATCATTACCGGTAATGGTGTTATTCATAAAGCTGGATTTGAAGATACTAATGGCGAATGGTCATTTTCAACACAAGGATTTGGCTCTTTAGGCGAAGGCGGTTCATTCAGTTTCTCTGCAACGACAGTACCAGAACCTGCGACTATTGCATTATTAGGTTTAGGACTCGTAGGCTTTGGTGCTAGTCGCCGTAAATCAAAAGCATAAGATTATTGCGGCATAACCCATAGCAGTATCCTCCACAACTATGGGTTATAGCTACGCTATATAAGTATCTAATTGAATAACAGGATTTATTTCAATGAAGACCAGTACTATCTATTTACTTAGTAGCATTGCATTACTCAGCGGCTGCCAAGAAGAGTCCGCTTATTTAAAACAGGATCCTCTTTCAGAATTAAATCGCCCAGTACCACCACCTGAACCGATTCCTGGAGCAGGTTCGGAACCAACACTAATGGATAGTGATGGTGACGGTATCAACGATAGTCAAGATGCATTTCCTAACGACCCCACCGAAACTGTCGATACTGATAGTGACGGTACTGGCAACAATCAAGATGCATTCCCTAACGATCCCACTGAAACTGCCGATACTGATGGTGACGGTACTGGCAACAATCAAGATGTATTCCCTAACGATCCCACTGAAACTGTCGATACTGATGGTGACGGTATAGGTGACAATCAAGATGCGTTTCCAAATGATCCCACTGAAACTGTCGATACTGATGGTGACGGCACCGGTGACCATCAAGATGCGTTTCCAAATGATCCTACTGAAACTGTCGATACTGATGGTGACGGTATAGGTGACAATCAAGATGCGTTTTCAAATGATCCCACTGAAACTGTCGATACTGATGGTGACGGCATCGGTGACAATCAAGATGCGTTTTCAAATGATCCCACTGAAACTGCCGATACTGATGGTGACGGCATCGGTGACAATCAAGATGTATTCCCTAACGATCCCACTGAAACTGTCGATACTGATGGTGACGGCATCGGTGACAACCAAGATGCATTCCCTAACGATCCCACTGAAACTGTCGATACTGATGGTGACGGTATAGGTGACAATCAAGACCCATCACCACAACAACCAGGGGAAAATGATGACGGGCCTTATGATGGTGAAACGTGTACATTTATTTAATCGAAAAGCGACAGAACACCACGGGTATCAATAACGACTTTGCTCATGAACTGAGCTTTATCGGCAATTTTGAATTCCTTATGATCAACTAAAATAACCACAACATTCGCCTTATCTAACGCATTAGCCAAACTTGATAATTCGACACCAGCATAAGCAAGCTCTTCCGGTAACGACTGGATATTGGGTTCAACAGCTAACACAGTACCAATCTCTTTAGCGGCTAACTCGGTTACTATTTGTAGTGCCGGACTCTCTCGTAAATCATCGATATCAGCCTTAAATGACAAACCTAAGCAGGCTATCACTGGGCGCTTAAATTCATCTGCAGCCTTCACTATTTGTTCAATGACATAGTGAGGTTTCGCATCATTGGTTAACCTTGCTTGCTTGATGATCTTTGCTTCCTTTGGGCAACTATCAACAATAAACCAGGGATCGACTGCAATACAATGACCGCCAACACCCGGACCAGGACTTAAAATATTAACTCGTGGATGGCGATTTGCGAGTTTAATTAATTCCCACGCATTAATTTTTAATTTATCGCAAATCACCGATAATTCATTGGCAAAAGCAATGTTGACATCACGAAAAGAGTTTTCGGTTAACTTCGCCATTTCAGCCGTGCGCGCGCTGGTAATAACACACTCCCCACGTACAAAAGTATGATATAAAGCTGCCGCCTTTTCACTGCAGGCATTTGACATACCACCAATCACCCTATCATTTGATACCAACTCTTGTAATACATAACCCGGTAATACACGTTCTGGACAGTGAGCGATTTTAATATCTGCGCTATCACCAGCATGTTGCGGGAAAGATAGATCCGGCCTTGCCTGTGCCAACCATTCAGCCAATTTTTCTGTTGTCCCAACGGGAGAGGTTGACTCAAGAACCACTAAGTTACCCTTTTTTAAACAAGGAGCTATCGACTTTGCTGCACTGGCTATATAAGACAAATCAGGTTGGTGACTACCATCATCAGAATGCTTAAAAGGTGTTGGAACGGCAACCATAAAGGCATCCGCAGGCTCTGGCTTAGTCGTTGCTATTAAATTACCCGTGGTTACAACACTGCGCACAACAATATCTAAATCAGGTTCAACAATATGAATATTACCCGCGTTAATAGTATCAACAGCAGCCTGGTTCACATCAACGCCAATCACGTTAATGCCACGAGAGGCTAGTACCGCTGCTGTAGGTAAACCAATATAACCTAAACCAATTACCGAAACTTTTTTAAAAGACATTTTACATCCTTGTTAATACGTCTATATTTTTACAAACCGTTTATAAACAGCTATTTAACTAACCTAAGCGATACACTGTTTTTCAACAACACTGAGAGACATTTTATTAGTGAAGTGTTGCTCAATTTTTTTAATAATTCGTTCGCTAGCCTTACCATCACCATAAGGGTTATGCGCGCGACTCATACGTCGATACTCCGCTTCATTCGTGAGCAAATTAGCAACTGCAGAAACGATGTTATGCTTCTCGGTGCCGACAAGTTTTACGGTTCCAGCCTGAATAGCTTCGGGGCGTTCAGTAGTATCTCGCATAACCAATACGGGCTTGCCTAAACTCGGCGCTTCTTCTTGGATACCACCTGAGTCAGTTAAAATGATATGCGCTTGATTCATTAAATAAACAAAAGGTAAGTATTCTTGTGGTTCGATTAAATACACATTAGTCAGGTTATTTAAGATACGTTTTACTGGTTCACGAACATGTGGATTTAAGTGCACAGGGTATAAAATTTGAGTTTCAGGATAAGAACTAGCTATTTCAGCCAAAGCTTCACAGATCCTCTCAAAACCAGCACCAAAGCTTTCTCGACGATGCCCGGTAACTAAAATAAGTTTTTTATCGGCCTGTAACTGAGGAAACTGTAATGCCAGCGATTGAGTTAATTTAATATCACTATCCAGTCTATTTTTTATCATCAGCAGTGCATCAATCACGGTATTACCTGTGACTACTAGAGCCTGGCTACGGATACCCTCATCCAGTAAGTTTTGCTGTGATGTTAGCGTAGGGGCAAAATGTAACTCTGCAATAGCACCAGTCAGTTTGCGATTGCCTTCTTCAGGCCAAGGTGAGTACAAATTACCAGTACGCAGTCCGGCTTCTACATGCCCCACCGGAATTTGTTGATAATAAGCAGCTAGACTGGCAGCAAATGTGGTAGCTGTATCGCCATGTACAAGTACTATATCTGGCATAAATTCTTCGAGCACAGGTTTCAAACCAAGCAAAATGCTTGTTGATACATCATGTAGCGATTGGCCATGTTTCATTACATCCAGATCATAGTCCGTATAGATACCGAATAAATCAGTAACTTGATCTAACATCTCCCGATGTTGAGCAGTAACGCACACCTTTGCTTGAATATGATTATTCACATTCAATGCTCTTACTAATGGCGCCATCTTAATTGCTTCAGGACGGGTGCCAAATACACTTAATACTTTGACTGTCATTTAAAATCCATTTTAAATTGAACATTACTGAGGGATCGAGTAGAGCAATGATTATATCTAGCCGCTTCCACGCCAACAATAAACGGGCAGAGATCTGTACTCTCTTAATGTAATTACCAACCCAATTACTGATTAAAATCCCATAGTAGGTAAGTCTAAGTACTGAGTTAACAAGCAATACTAAACCGCTAAGTACCAGCCCTTTGCTTAGCTAATCAATGATATTACGATCCCTCCTGCGGCTAATTATTTGTACTTATAATGTGCAACATGTAATGGCAGATAGACATTGATAAGTCACTATTTGCAATACATTAGTAATTAAGGTGGATACCAGAATTACCATAAGAGTAATCAAACGCACTATAATTATCCGTAGATACCTTTGCGCCCTCTTACATTTTTATATACTTATTCGAGTATCCCCTGTGGGTGAGGATATAAATAAGGCATTGCGTTATTATCTACTTTCCCATCAAAATAATGCCCTCGCCCCTGCGTAGTTCCAGGCCAATCAGAACTAGCTGGCTCCCCACTAGAATTACTACAACCGGACAAAAATCCGAGCATAACGATGGTTACCATAATAAGTTTCATAATTTGCTCCTCATGTTATTGCTAATACATACTAC
>Ga0209292_1002960_pt1 | contig 19030 bp, 19 predicted proteins | sample GOMGulsemesocosm_2_FD_184634 | JGI IMG/M metagenome (GOLD analysis project Ga0209292, IMG submission 184634) | Methane-oxidizing microbial communities from mesocosms in the Gulf of Mexico - GOM9C Gulf of Mexico (SPAdes) (version 2) | ecosystem: Environmental > Aquatic > Marine > Cold seeps... | reverse complement strand
AAGCAACTTAAAGCGCGCACGTACTCACGGTTTTCGCGCACGTATGGCAACTAAAAGCGGTCGTAAAATCATTGCGGCACGTCGTACTAAAGGTCGCAAAGAGCTAGCGGCATAAGCTGTCAGCCATTGGCTTAGCTACTTCAATCTATAAGTAGCATCCAAATAAGCCACTGCGAATAGAAGGTACTGGTGTTTTGAGCAAGTCGTTTGGAAAGAATCTTCGTCTACTCAACGCCAGTGACTTCAAGGCCGTCTTTGATGATGCGCCAATACGTGCCTCCCATCAGCACCTGCTGATACTCTCTAGAAGTAACAAATCTGGCACGTCTCAAGAACCTAACTACCCAACAGCCACACCTCGCTTGGGTCTGGTTATTGCCAAGAAAAATGTCCGTCTCGCCGTTGAGCGAAACCGTATCAAACGTATCGCACGTGAAACCTTCCGCTTGCAACAAGACAAGCTCCCAGGTGTCGACGCGGTTGTTTTGGCGCGACGTGGCCTCGACTCTCTCAATAATATCGAACTTCACCAGCTGTTTAATAAACAGTGGAGCCGTATTATTAAGAAGGCTAAGCAAGTGTCATGCGACGCTTAGCGCTCGTTCGTCGCAGTGCAAAATGGTTCGTCATTAAACTGATACACGTCTACCGCTACCTACTCAGCCCTTGGGTTGGCAACCAATGCCGCTTTTACCCAACGTGCTCACATTACACAGAAGAAGCCATAGAAGTGCATGGATTAGCGAGAGGGAGTTACCTTGGCGCCCGTCGCTTGCTAAAGTGTCACCCTTGGCACTCTGGGGGGATTGATTTAGTACCTGAAAAGACGGTTATTGAATCATCGCAAGAAACACAACACACACAACCACGGCAGTAATAATAAATGGATTGGCAACGCATAATCTTACTGGGCTCTATTGCTCTGGTCTCGGTTCTGTTAATTAACGAATGGGGGGACTTCCAAGAAGCCCACCAACCCGTTATCACACAGCAAACCACAACAACATCGACTCTGGCCACAGCGCCTGTCATCGCATCGCCTATAATCGCTAACCACAGCGATATCGACAGTGATATTCCTCCGGCCACCAACACTGATAGTGATGAAACCGCCCCAAGCTTTACACCAGCGGCAACCAATCAGCTGATCGAAATCACCACCGACAAGCTCACCCTGCTGATCGACACCTACGGTGGCGACATCGTCAAGGTGGCCCTTAACGATCACCTTGAAGCACTCGACAACCCTGATGAACCATTCGTACTGCTGAACCGTACGGAGCAAACCACCTACATTGCACAGAGTGGCTTGGTTGGCACCAATGGTACCGACACCAGTGCAGGGCGCCCTATTTTCAGCAGCGAGCAAAACCAGTACCGCATGGCTGATGGCGACGACAGTTTGAGTGTTGATTTGCAGTTCCAACAGGGCGATGTACTCATCACCAAACGCTTTAGCTTTACCCGTGGGGACAACCTGGTTGAGATGCAATATCTCATCGACAACCGCAGCCAGGACGCTTGGAGCGCTAAGGTCTTTGGGCAAATTAAGCGCGATAGTCACAACCCTGTCGTGACTTCCGGTATGGGCATGCAGCCATTCCTCGGTGCCGCACTCACAACCCCAGAAGAGAACTACAAAAAGTTCACCTTTGATGATCTGGCCGATGATGACCTTACCCGCAAAGGTGGCTTCAAGGTGTCTCTCGATGGTGGTTGGATTGCCATGGTGCAGCACTACTTCATCAGCGCATGGGTGCCAAGCGCTGATAGCGCTAACAGTTTCAGCTTGAGAAAAAGCAAAGGTGATATCTACCTGCTTGGATTTACCGGTCCAATTACAACCGTCGCAGCAGGTGAACAGGGTTCAATAAAGACAGGTTTTTACGCCGGCCCTAAAAATGTTGATCGCCTCGAAGAGATCTCAGCCTACCTAGACCTCACCGTGGATTACGGTTGGTTGTGGTTTATTGCTAAGCCGCTGTTCGCGGTACTGCAGTGGATCTACAGCTTCTTGGGTAGCTGGGGCTGGTCCATTATTGTCCTGACAATAATGATCAAGGCCGCCTTCTTCCAGCTATCCGCCACCAGCTACCGCTCGATGGCGAAAATGCGCAAGGTTCAGCCAAAGATGGCTGAAATGAAAGAGCGCTACGGTGATGACCGCGCAGGTATGTCTAAAGCGCTGATGAAGCTCTATAAAGACGAGAAAATTAACCCGCTTGGCGGTTGTCTGCCCATCTTGGTACAGATGCCGGTGTTCATCTCTTTGTACTGGGTACTGATGGAGAGTGTTGCCCTGCGCCACACGCCTTTCCTCGGCTGGATTGACGATCTATCGGTGATGGATCCGTTCTTCATCTTACCCGTCATCATGGGTGTCACCATGTGGGTACAGCAGAAGTTGAACCCGACTCCTCCAGACCCAACCCAAGCCAAAGTCATGCAGATGATGCCTTACGTCTTCACCTTCATGTTCTTGTGGTTCCCTGCGGGTCTGGTTCTGTACTGGGTCGTGAACAACACCCTGTCAATTGCTCAGCAGTATGTGATCACCAAGCAGATTGAAAACGCGGACTAAGTTCAGCACGTTCAATTGCTTAGAAAAGGAGCTTCGGCTCCTTTTTTTATGTTCAGGATGAACGGTATTCCGCAAGCGCATGGATGCGCAGGAGCGGTTATGTTCAGGATGAAGGGTATACCCCTCAAGGGGACATCTAGTGTCGCGGTGGTATGGATACCAAAGAGCGACTATGCCTACAGGATGTATTGTCGATTTTTTCTCCTCGACAATAGCTCCTGCATTGCTCTAATAAGTGACATCCATGTCACTATGCAAAACCGACACTTCTACCCTCCTTGGCAGTCGTATACCCTGAGTTCATGGACAAAAAGAAAGGGTGTGTTCCGGATGAACGCTATCCCCCTCAAGGGGGCACCTGCAGGCATGGCTACTAAAGCACGTCATTGCCGTCTTCACTTATCCCCTCATAGCGTCTCGCATAAGTACATGCCCCCTACACTCTTTAGTAACCTTGGCCACAGGCTGAGACTCCCGCATAATGCGCGCCATTAAACGTTATACCCTACTTATCAACAGCGAAAGAGAGCTTCATGATTGCCAACACTGAAACCATTGCAGCCATTGCAACACCTCCAGGTAAAGGTGGTGTCGGCATCATTCGCGTCTCAGGCCCAAAAGCTCGAGAGCTGGCTCTAAAAGTTGTGAAGAAAGACCTCGCCCCTCGCCAAGCACACTATGGTGCTTTCTACGAGGTTGATGAACAGGGAAGTGAAGACATTATCGACCAAGGTATCGCGCTGTTTTTCCCAGGCCCAAATTCGTTTACCGGCGAAGACGTATTAGAGCTGCAAGGCCATGGCGGCCCTATTATTCTCGACTGTTTGCTGCGTACTCTCACTCGCCAGGGTGCGCGCATGGCACGTCCTGGGGAGTTCTCCGAGCGTGCCTTTCTCAACGATAAACTGGACCTTGCACAAGCTGAAGCCATCGCCGACCTGATCGAGGCTTCTTCGGAGCAGGCCGCCCGCAATGCATTGCACTCATTACAAGGGGCATTCTCTAAGCAAGTGCACACACTGGTCGAACAACTCACCGGTCTGCGTATTTACGTTGAGGCCGCCATTGATTTCCCCGAAGAGGAAATCGACTTCCTCGGCGACGGCAAGGTCTCAAGTGATCTGCGCGGAATAATTGAACAACTGCACAGCGTCAAAACGCAAGCCAAGCAAGGCGCGTTAATTCGCGAAGGCATGCGCGTGGTGATTGCCGGTAAACCAAACGCTGGCAAATCAAGCCTTCTCAATGCCCTCTCTGGGCGTGACAGCGCCATTGTTACCAGCATTGAAGGCACCACCCGCGATGTACTGCGTGAGCACATTCACATTGACGGCATGCCACTGCATATCATTGATACCGCAGGGCTGCGCGACAGCCCCGATGAAGTCGAGCAAATTGGTATTGAGCGTGCTTGGCAAGAGATCCATAAAGCAGACCAAATTCTATTGGTGGTTGACGCCAACAGCACCGATGAAACAGATCCTCACAAAATTTGGCCAGAATTCGTCGACCAGCTCAACTCAGACGATCACCTAACCGTTATCTGGAATAAGAGCGACCTAGCGGGGGATAAGATTCATGAACAAAGTGAATACCCACAGCTGGCGCTGTCGGCTAAATCCGGCACAGGCATGAGTGAACTGCGTGAACACCTGAAGAAAAGTATGGGTTACACGAATAACACCGAAGGCGGCTTTACCGCACGCCGCCGCCACCTCGACGCCATCGCTCGCGCAGAGGAGTTTCTTAATACGGGTGAATCCCAGTTACTGAATATGGGCGCAGGTGAACTGCTGGCTGAAGATTTACGCCAAGCACAAAACGCTCTAAGTGAAATTACCGGTGAATTCACACCGGACGATCTACTGGGCCGTATATTCTCGAGCTTCTGTATTGGCAAGTAATAGAGATAAACGCATACCGAGTTAACACCAGCCTGTACATCGCTAATACCTGATCTATACACGCGTTATCTACTGCTTTTTTGACAACACAAATTATTAACGGTTAATACAAGCTTATAAACACCTTCTAACGTGTTTATCTCCAAGAATGGGATCTATATACATTTAATTAATCATTTATCCTCTGAACTGTGAATAACACCTGTAATTAGCATGAAGTAACGCTTGGACAGAATTGTGGGTAACACCATTTTTATAGCTAAGACCCAAAATATCCACATTTCATCCGCAGCTTGTCGGCAGGATCTGAGCAGGAAATACCTGCTTGATACGCTACTTTTAACGACTGTAACCCATTGATATATATATGGAATACTTGAATATTCACAGAAAACACGCTGACCATTAATAACAATAAACATAAGTACATATATATATTCATATACATACTTATCTATATATATATTTAAATACTTAAGTGAATAAGCTCTTAAATAAAAAGAGTGAGATGATCTTTTGAACAAGACAGCAAGCCAACATATAATGTCCGCCCGCTAGAGTTAGCTGCACTTAAATCGCAATCAATGCTGACAACAGTTAAAACCTACAGTCATCAGATATCTCCCCTCTCGATTTGCGAGCTGGTGTCTGTTGTAACCACGAGATTGAGTTATGGATTATCAGCAACGCTATGACGTAATTGTCATTGGTGGTGGTCATGCCGGTACTGAAGCCTGCTTGGCAGCTGCACGTATGGGTTCTCGCACCCTATTGCTTACCCATAACATCGAAACTCTCGGCATGATGTCCTGCAACCCTGCGATTGGCGGAATAGGCAAAAGTCACCTCGTTAAAGAGATCGATGCACTCGGTGGCGCCATGGCTCTAGCTACCGACAAGGGCGGTATTCAATTTCGTACCCTCAACGCTCGCAAAGGGCCTGCGGTAAGAGCAACGCGAGCTCAAGCTGACCGATCACTCTACCGAGCAGCAATTAGAGAAATTTTAGAAAACCAGCCAAACTTGGATATTTTCCAGCAGCCAGCAGATGACCTGATTGTTGAAGGTGAGCAGGTCATGGGTGTGGTGACACAGATGGGGGTCAAATTTTATGCCCCAAGTGTCGTCTTGACCGTTGGAACCTTCTTGGGCGGAGTGATTCACATTGGCCTCGATAACCACTCAGGAGGCCGTGCAGGCGATCCCCCATCGATTGCCTTAGCACATCGCCTACGCGAACTGCCCCTGCGTGTAGACCGATTAAAAACCGGTACGCCGCCGCGTATTGATGCGCGCAGTGTTAACTTCGAAGGCCTAGAAGAGCAGTACGGTGATGAGAAAACACCGGTCATGTCCTACATGGGCAAGCAGGAGGATCATCCAGAGCAAGTATGCTGTTGGATCACTCACACCAATGAGAAAACCCACGAAGTGATTCGCAGTGGTCTCGACAGGTCGCCCATGTACACAGGTGTGATTGAGGGGATTGGTCCGCGTTACTGTCCGTCGATTGAAGACAAGATAAACCGCTTTGCCGATAAAAATTCTCATCAAGTGTTCATTGAGCCTGAAGGCCTCAATACGCATGAACTCTACCCCAATGGCATTTCAACTAGCCTGCCGTTTGATGTGCAGATTGATCTAGTCCGCACAATCAAAGGCTTCGAAAACGCGCACATTACACGCCCAGGCTACGCCATTGAGTACGATTACTTTAACCCGCAAGATTTGAAATACAGCTTCGAGAATAAGTGCATTGGCGGATTGTTCTTTGCCGGCCAGATCAACGGCACTACAGGTTACGAGGAAGCTGGTGCCCAAGGTGTACTGGCGGGTACTAATGCGTCGCTAAAAGCACAAGATAAAGAGGTTTGGTGCCCACGCCGCGACGAGGCGTATATCGGTGTACTTGCCGATGACTTGATCACCATGGGCACACAGGAGCCTTATCGTATGTTCACCAGTCGTGCGGAATACCGCTTGCTGCTGCGTGAAGATAACGCTGACCTTCGTTTGACAGAGAAGGGACGTGAGTTGGGCTTGGTGGATGATGTGCGTTGGGCAGCGTTCAATGAAAAACGCGAGGCCATCGAACTGGAAAAACAGCGTCTCAAAGAAACCTGGGTACAAGCCGGCAGCGAGGAAGCTGCCTCACTGGAAGATCGTCTCACTTCCCCCTTGAGTCGTGAGTACAGCCTGCATGATCTGTTGAAGCGCCCAGAGTTGAAGTATGTGGACATTGGTAATCTCAAGGGGGATATCAGCATTGATAATCAGGTTTCTGAGCAGGTTGAGATTGAAGCCAAGTACGCTGGCTACATAGACCGCCAGCAGGAAGAAATCGAACGTCTTCGCCAGCACGAAAATACGGTGATTCCCGAGGCGTTCGATTACAGCATCGTTGAAGGTCTGTCGAATGAGGTTAAGCAAAAGCTTACCCAAGCTCGCCCAGATACACTGGCTAGAGCGTCTCGCATTCAGGGTATTACCCCTGCGGCGGTTTCTCTGCTGTTGGTTTACTTGAAGAAACAAGGCCTGCTGCGCAAGGCCGCTAAGTGATGACCAAGATGCAAAATGATGTTGTGAAAAACGGTGTTCAGCAAGAGCTGACCGCTATGCTCAACAAGGGCTGTGATGAGATGGGCATCGCGGTAACGCCAGCGCAGCAGGCGCTATTGATTGAATACATCCAATTATTTGAAAAATGGAATAAGGCCTACAACCTCTCGGCGGTTCGCAATGTCCGCCAGATGATAGGCCGCCACCTGCTCGACAGTTTGGTGGTTGCACCGCTGATCGAAGGCGACAGTTTTATCGATGTTGGCACCGGTGGCGGATTGCCTGGTATCCCACTGGCGATTATGTTCCCTGAGCGCAAGTTCACCCTGCTCGACAGCAATGGCAAGAAGACGCGATTCTTATTTCAGGTTAAAACTCAACTAAAACTCGATAATGTCACGATTGTGAATACTCGAGTTGAAGCATTTCAGCCTGATGAGTTATTCGACGGCGTCATCAGTCGAGCTTTTGCCAGTCTGCTCGACATGACCAGTGGTTGTAAGCATTTACTCACTCAAGAGGGCTGTTTTTGGGCGCTGAAAGGTATATACCCTGAAGATGAGTTGAGCGTGCTGGAAAAAAACTATAAGGTCAGTGCGTCATATCCACTGCGTGTACCTGGCGAAGAAGGTGAGCGTCACTTACTGGCTTTGACGCAGTAAAAGCGCCATCAACGGCTTCCCTCTTTCTGTTGTGCGACTGCACACCAAGGACTAAATCTTGAGCAAGATCTACGCGATTGCCAATCAAAAAGGCGGGGTCGGTAAAACCACCACCTGCGTTAATTTGGCCGCATCGCTCGTGGCTACAAAGAAACGTGTGCTGCTCATAGACCTGGACCCCCAAGGTAATGCGACCATGGGCAGCGGCGTGAATAAGGCCGAGTTAGAGCTGTCGATATACGACGTACTCGTGGGCGCCTGTAAGCCAGACGACGTCATCGTACAGTCGCCATCAGGCAAGTTTGATATGTTACCCGCTAACGGGGACCTGACGGCGGCAGAAGTTGAAATGCTGTCACTGGATAACAAAGAATACCGTTTACGTGTGGCGCTTGATGGCATTATTGAAAATTACGATTATGTCATAATTGACTGCCCACCTTCGCTCAACATGCTAACGGTGAATGCGCTTTCTGCCAGTGATGGTGTCATCATTCCCATGCAGTGTGAGTATTACGCCCTAGAGGGGCTGTCGGCTCTGGTGAACACCATCACCCAAATTCAGCAATCGCTAAACCCGCGGTTGTCGATCCAGGGTATTCTGCGCACTATGTATGACCCTCGCAACAGCCTGACAACAGACGTTTCTTCTCAGCTTTCTGAGTATTTCGGCGACAAGCTCTACCGCACTTGTGTGCCACGCAATGTTCGCTTGGCCGAGGCGCCTAGCTATGGTCAGCCCGCACTGGTCTACGACCGACAGTCAAAAGGTGCTATTGCCTACTTGGCAATGGCTGGAGAGTTGCTGCGCCGGCAGGAGCCCGCAACAGGTAAGAAAAAAGACGCTGTCACGGCCTAGTTGATCCCCGGTCTCGATTAAGCGTAGTGTAACCACCTCAATTGATTAGTAAGCCCGCTTTTGCGGGCAATTTTTTAAGGCAAAGAGCGACATGGCAGGGAAACGAAAAGGATTAGGGCGTGGCTTGGACGCCCTTTTAGGCGGTGCGACCGGCGCCGATGCTGCGCAGGCCATTGCTTCTGTGGCGGCCTCAAGCACTGCTGAAGAAAGTCTCGATGGAAAGCTGAGCCAGCTGCCGGTTGAATTTATCCAGCGAGGTAAATATCAGCCTCGTCGTGATATGCATCAAGAGGCTCTGGAGGAGTTAGCCAGCTCTATCAGGGTTCAGGGGGTGATGCAGCCTATTGTTGTGCGCCCAGTGGGTCAGGTCGATGGCAACACCCGCTATGAAATTATAGCCGGTGAGCGTCGCTGGCGTGCAACCCAGCTGGCGGGTCTGGATAGAATTCCAGCCGTAATCCGTGACGTCAGTGATGAAGCCGCCATCGCCATGTCGCTGATTGAGAACATTCAGCGTGAAGACCTTAACCCAATGGAAGAGGCTGTCGCGCTTAAGCGCCTACAGGATGAATTTGAACTGACCCACCAGCAGGTGGCGGAGGCCGTCGGCAAGTCCCGGACAACGGTGACTAACTTGCTGCGCTTGATGGGGTTAACTGAAGATGTGAAAACCATGCTTGAGCATGGGGACCTAGAGATGGGTCACGCTCGCTCTATGTTGTCACTCGATGCCGCAGAGCAGCGCGATGTCGCGCGTCAGGTCGTAGCCAAGGGGTTATCTGTGCGTCAGACCGAGGCTTTGGTGCGCCGTGTCCAAGAGAGTTACCTCACGGTAACCCCGGTCGAAAAAGTGAACACTGATGTCAAAAAGCTGGAAGACGGTTTATCTCAAAAAGTTGGGGTGCCAGTGACGCTTAGCCACAACGCTAAAGGTAAGGGGAAATTGGTTTTAAATTACAATAGCTTAGATGAGCTTGATGGTATTTTAAGCCACCTAGGTTACCGCGAAGAGTAAAGAGCCTATGACGGGCTTAATTTAGGGGGGATAGGTGGGCATCACCGCCCTTATTTTAGGTTGCTTGGAAACGTCATTATCCCTATAATTCGCGTCGCCTAATTCCGCATGAAATTTAGGTGTGTTCGGTGCAGAACTAACGGATGATTAGTCGTGAGCGTAACCAGAGAAGTGTCGCCTTGACTAGCATAAAGAAACCCCCAGTAAACCGTATCCCGCTGATTCAGCTTGGGGTGCTGGTGCCTTTTACCTTGGCAATACTGGTCGGAATCGATCAAGCGCGAGCCATGTCAGCCTTTTGGGGCGGTCTACTTGTCGTTATCCCTCAGTTTTATCTCACCGTATACGCCTTCCGCTACATGGGGGCTCGATCAGCTAAACAGATTACAGAGTCATTTTATCGCGGTGAGGCGGGTAAGTTCATCCTCACTTTTATCGGTTTTGGCTTGATTTTTCTGTTATTCAGGGATGTAGACTTGCCGACTCTGTTCGCAGGCTATACCTTAATGCTGGTATTGCAGTGGTGGTTGACCGCAAAAGCGCTTTCAAAGCCGTACTAACCGGTAGGCAAGCGTGATTTAGATAAGTGTTTTGAAGTGTTTTAAAAAGGCTTTTGCCCCGCAGGGGTGTCGTTAAAGACTTTCTAAAACTTTTTAAAACTTAACGGTGCTTGAGGAAACTATGGCAAGCGAACAGACAGCAACTGGATATATCCAACACCACTTGCAGAACCTTGCGTACGGCAAATTGCCGGCAGGTTATGAACGAGTGGATGCAGAGGGCGGCACAACGGTCCTTGAAAACGCAACCTGGACATTGGCTCACACTGCGCAAGAAGCAGCTGATATGGGCTTTATGGCGGTTCACCTTGATACTTTGGGGTGGTCGTTGTTCTTGGGTGTGCTTTTCAGCTTTCTTTTTCACAGGGCTGCTAAGAATGCCACCACAGGTGTACCGAGTGGTTTGCAGAGTTTTGTTGAAATGGTGGTTGAATTCATCGACAACACCGTTAAAGACACTTTCCACCACAGCAGTAAGATAGTCGCGCCTATGGCTCTGACCATCTTTGTTTGGGTGTTCTTTATGAACGCCATGGATTTGATCCCAATTGACTGGCTGCCAATGGTGGCGCAGCAAGTTACGGGTGACTCGCACTTGTTCTTTAAAGTTGTACCAACAACCGATCCAAACGCAACACTGGGTATGGCTCTGGGCGTTTTTGTTTTGATGATTGGTTACAGCATCAAAAACAAGGGCATTGGCGGCTTTATGGGCGAGTTGGCTCTACACCCGTTTAATCACCCAGTAATGATTCCGTTTAACCTGTTCCTTGAAGTGGTTGGCCTAATCGCCAAGCCAATTTCGTTGGCGCTGCGATTGTTCGGTAACCTTTACGCAGGTGAAATGATCTTTATTCTGATTGCACTGCTTTACTCTGCTGGTCTCGTTTGGGGTCTTGGTGGCGGTTTGCTGCAATTAGGTTGGGCAATTTTCCACATCCTTGTGATTGCCCTGCAGGCGTTTGTATTTATGGTGTTGACCACCGTATACATGGCCATGGCACACGATGTGGATGAGTCTCACTAAGCAGTTACCTATTTAATAGGTACGGCTTAGTAATGAATTTTGGCTGTCGCTCAGCCTTGTTAAAGAGAATGTGCGACAGCCGAATAACTTTGTAATATTTAACTTTAATCTTGATAACTTTTGGAGAAAACAATGGAAGCACTTGGTCTGGTATACATCGCGGCTGCCCTGTTGATCGGTTTGGGCGCTCTGGGTACAGCTGTAGGTTTCGGCCTGTTGGGCGGTAAGTTGCTAGAAGGTTCTGCTCGTCAGCCTGAGCAAGGTCCTGCTCTGCAAGGCAAAATGTTCCTGATGGCTGGTCTGTTGGATGCTGTTCCAATGATCGGTGTAGGTATCGGCATGTTCTTGATCTTTGTTGTTGCACCTGGCCTGGCGGCTTAATTAACACCTCTTCTTTATAACCTTTCCTTAAAGAACAATGAGGTGTCGGTGTGAACATTAATTTGACTTTGATCGGCCAAACGATTTCGTTTGCGCTCTTCGTGCTGTTTTGCTCGAAGTACGTATGGCCTGCGCTTATCTCCATTATGGAAGAGCGTGAAAAGAAAATCGCCGATGGTCTGGAAGCTGCAGAGCGCGCTGATAAAGATCTTGAGCTGGCCCAGCAAAAGGCCATTCAACAAATGCGCGAAGCAAAAGATGAGGCGGCTGGAATTATCGAGTCTGCCAATAAGCGTGCTAGCCAGATTGTTGAAGAAGCGAAAGATCAAGCGCGCGCCGAAGGCGACCGCTTGAAAGCTGCCGCTGAAGCTGAAGTTGAGCAGGAAGTGAGCCGTGCGAAAGAAGAATTGCGCGGTAAAGTTGCTGCCTTGGCGTTGGCTGGTGCTGAAAAAGTACTGGGCGCGTCAATTGACGAGAAAGCTAATAGCGAACTGGTAAGCCAGTTAGCAGCCGATCTGTAAGCGAGGTACACAATGGCCGAACTTACTACTATCGCCAGACCCTACGCAAAAGCGGCGTTTGAATTTGCTGATTCAGCAAATGAGCTGAGCAAATGGTCTGAGATGTTAGCCCTGGCGTCGGCCGTGGCTCAACAAGACAACATGAAACTGGTATTGGCGTCGCCAGCTATCACTGCAGAACAGAAAGCAAAGTCTTTCTTAGACGTCTGTGGTGAAGAGCTGAACGAATCGGCGGCAAACCTGATTTCAAACTTAGCTGGCAACCAGCGCTTACAAGTTCTTCCTGAAGTTCAGGAGCTCTTTGAGCTGCATAAGGCCCAGCGTGAGAAGTCTGTCGAAGTTGAAGTTACGACTGCGTTTGAGCTTTCCGGCGAAATACAAGACAAGCTGGCGAAGGCACTTAGTGCCAAGCTGGACCGTGAAGTAAGCGTATCTACCTCGGTAGATAAGTCCCTGTTAGGCGGAGCTTTAGTGCGCGCAGGCGACACGGTAATTGACGGTTCGGTGCGAGGTCGTTTGACCAAGCTCGCCGAAGCAATGAACTCCTAATCCTACGTATATAGACGCAGGGTATTGAGGAACAGAGCATGCAACAGCTGAATCCTTCTGAAATCAGTGAAATTATTAAGCAGCGCATCGATGGTTTGGATGTAACTGCTAAAGCCCAAAATGAGGGCACCGTCGTTTCTGTAACGGACGGTATTATTCGTATCCATGGTCTACAGGACGTGATGTACGGTGAAATGATCGAGTTTGAGGGCGGCGTCTACGGTATGGCGTTGAACCTCGAGCGCGATAGCGTTGGTGCAGTAGTCCTTGGCGACTACCAAGGTGTGGCTGAAGGCCAGACTTGTAAATGTACTAGCCGTATTCTGGAAGTGCCTGTTGGTCCTGAGTTGCGCGGTCGCGTTGTAGACGCACTGGGTAACCCGATCGACGGCAAGGGCCCTATCGGCTCTACCATTACGGACGCAATTGAAAAAGTTGCACCGGGCGTAATTGAACGTCAGGGTGTTGACCAGCCAGTACAGCTGGGCCTTAAGGCAGTTGATGCCATGGTGCCAGTAGGTCGTGGCCAGCGTGAGCTGATCATTGGTGACCGTCAGACTGGTAAGACGGCTATTGCAATCGATGCGATCATCAACCAGAAAGGCACTGGTGTTACCTGTGTCTACGTGGCTATTGGTCAAAAAGCTTCTTCTGTTGCTGCGGTTGTACGCAAGCTGGAAGAGCACGGCGCTATGGCTCACACCATCGTTGTGGCGGCTACCGCTTCTGATCCAGCTGCTATGCAGTTCTTGGCTCCGTTCGCTGGTACCACCATGGGTGAGTACTTCCGTGACCGCGGTGAAGATGCCCTGATCGTGCATGACGACCTGACCAAGCAAGCTTGGGCTTACCGTCAGATCTCCCTGCTGCTGCGTCGACCACCAGGTCGTGAAGCCTACCCAGGTGATGTTTTCTACCTTCACTCGCGTCTGCTGGAACGTGCCTCGCGCGTGAATACAGATTACGTTGAGAAGTTTACCAATGGTGAAGTGAAAGGTAAGACCGGTTCTTTGACCGCTCTGCCAATCATTGAAACCCAGGCTGGTGACGTATCTGCGTTTGTACCTACCAACGTTATTTCGATCACCGATGGTCAGATCTTCCTTGATACTGACATGTTCAACGCCGGCGTACGCCCAGCGATGGACGCCGGTATTTCGGTTTCTCGTGTTGGTGGTTCAGCTCAGACCAAAGTTGTTAAGAAGCTGTCTGGTGGTATCCGTACCGCTCTGGCTCAGTACCGTGAATTGGCAGCTTTCGCCCAGTTCGCATCTGACCTGGATGACGCGACTAAAGCGCAGCTTGATCACGGTGCCCGCGTAACCGAGCTGATGAAGCAGAAGCAGTACACGCCTCTGTCTATCGCTGAGATGGGTGTGATTCTTTTCGCAGCCAACGAAGGTTTCTTGCAGGACGTTGAAGTTGCCAAGATTGGTGATTTCGAAGCTGCCTTGCTTTCTTACATGAACAGCGAAAATGCTGATCTGATGAAGAAAGTAAATGATACCGGCGATTTCAACAAAGAAATCGAAGCTGGATTCAAAGCCGCTCTCGACAAGTTCAAATCAACACAGACTTGGTAATACAGAAATCCGTAGGCATATGAAAAATACGCCTGCGGCTTACTGAAACTATGAAACCTTTGTTTGAATTGAAAGTGTTTGGGGGCCGGTAATGGCAAGCGGAAAGGAAATACGTACTCAGATAACGAGTATTAAAAGTACGCAGAAAATCACCAGTGCCATGGAAATGGTAGCTGCGAGTAAGATGCGTAAAGCGCAAGACCGCATGCAGTTAGGTAAACCTTATGCCCAGCGTATTCGCTCGGTTGTAGGTCACATTGCCAGCGCCAACCCAGAATATAAGCACCTGTTTATGCAGGAGCGCGAAGTTAAGCGCGTTGGCTTTATCCTGGTTTCTACCGATCGTGGTCTGTGTGGAGGCTTGAACACTAACCTGTTCAAGGCCGCCATCAAGGGCATGAAAGAGTGGAACGACCAAGAAGTCGAAATCGACATCTGTGTCGTCGGTGCTAAGGCAGCCGCCTTCTTTAATAGTTATGGCGGCAATGTTGTTGCTGCTGTGCGCGATCTTGGTGAAGATCCAGCTGTTGCCGATTTAATCGGTAGCGTGAAAATCATGCTCGACTCTTTTGCGACAAGCAAAATTGACAAGCTGTACCTGGTAGGCAATGAGTTCATTAACACAATGACTCAGAAGCCGGTTGTACACCAGCTACTGCCGCTGCAAGCTGACGAGAATGAGAAGCTGCAACACGCGTGGGATTACCTATACGAGCCAGAAGCAGAAGTTCTGCTGGAAGGTTTGTTGATTCGTTACATCGAGTCACAGGTATACCAAGCGGTTGTTGAAAACGGCGCATGTGAACAGGCTGCACGTATGATGGCGATGAAGAGCGCCACCGATAACGCGGGCGACCTGATCGACGATCTGCAACTGGTCTACAACAAGGCCCGTCAGGCATCGATTACGCAAGAGCTGTCTGAGATCGTAAGTGGAGCCTCAGCGGTATAACTCTTGTTTGAACAAGAGTGCGCAGCGCGAGCAATGAATTCTAACTTTTTGTAATTGAGGATCCGGACATGAGTAACGGACGTATCGTACAAATTATTGGTGCCGTTATCGACGTGGAATTTCCTCGTGATTCCGTGCCAAAGGTATATGACGCCTTGATTGTTGACGGCAAGGGTTTGACTCTTGAAGTTCAGCAGCAGCTAGGTGATGGCGTGGTTCGTACCATCGCCATGGGTTCTTCTGAAGGCATAAGCCGTGGCTTAACCGTCGAGAACACTAAATCTCCAATTTCAGTACCGGTTGGTGATAAGACCCTGGGTCGTATCATGGACGTACTGGGCAACCCTATCGATGAGGCTGGTCCTATCGGTGAGGAAGAGCGCAACGTTATTCACCGTAAGCCACCTGCTTACGATGAGCTGTCAGCTTCTAGCGACCTGCTGGAAACAGGCATCAAGGTTATTGACCTTGTTTGTCCGTTTGCCAAGGGTGGTAAGGTTGGTCTGTTCGGTGGTGCCGGCGTTGGTAAAACTGTAAACATGATGGAGTTGATCAACAACATCGCTAAAGCACACAGTGGTTTGTCTGTGTTTGCTGGTGTTGGTGAGCGTACTCGTGAAGGTAACGACTTCTACTACGAGATGGAAGAATCCAAAGTACTGGATAAAGTTGCCATGGTTTACGGCCAGATGAACGAGCCACCGGGTAACCGTTTGCGCGTTGCACTGACCGGCCTGACAATGGCTGAGAAGTTCCGCGACGAAGGTAAAGACGTACTGTTGTTTGTTGATAACATCTACCGTTACACCCTCGCGGGAACAGAAGTATCTGCACTGTTGGGCCGTATGCCTTCAGCGGTAGGTTACCAGCCAACATTGGCTGAAGAGATGGGTGTTCTGCAGGAACGTATTACGTCGACTAAGGACGGTTCTATTACTTCCGTTCAGGCCGTATATGTACCAGCGGATGACTTGACTGACCCATCTCCTGCGACCACCTTCGCCCACTTGGACTCAACTGTTGTATTGAGCCGTGACATCGCATCGCGTGGTATCTACCCTGCGATCGATCCACTGGATTCATCTTCACGCCAGCTGGATCCACTGATCATCGGTGACGAGCACTACGGCATTGCCCGTGGCGTTCAGGCTATCTTGCAGCGCTACAAAGAGCTGAAAGACATCATCGCGATCCTGGGTATGGATGAGCTGTCTGAAGAAGATAAGCAGTCGGTAACCCGTGCACGTAAGATTGAGCGTTTCTTGTCTCAGCCTTTCCATGTTGCGGAAGTATTTACCGGTGCACCTGGTAAGTACGTTTCCCTGAAAGATACTCTTGCTGGTTTCACTGGTCTGCTGAACGGCGACTACGACGACCTTCCAGAGCAAGCTTTCTACATGGTTGGCGGCATCGACGAAGCGATCGAGAAAGCGAAGAACCTGTAATCGCTCCCGGTAGCTAGCCTAGGCTTTATACTTCAGTGTAAAGCCTAGCGCTTCAATAGAGGCAATAGTTATGGCCATGACAGTCCAATGTGACATCGTTAGTGCAGAACAAGAGATTTTTTCCGGTTTAGTGGAAATGGTAATCGCTGCAGGTAGTGAGGGTGACGTAGGTATTTCCTACGGTCACGCTCCTCTGCTGACTGCTTTACAGCCAGGGCCGATCCGAGTGATCAAGCAAGGCGGTGAAGAGGATGTTTACTATATCTCAGGTGGATATCTTGAGGTACAGCCTTACCATGTAAGCGTACTGGCGGATACCGCACTGCGTGCCGACGATATGGATGAAGCGGCAGCCTTGGAAGCCAAACGTGAAGCGGAGCATGCTCTGACAAATCAGAGTGGTGACTTCGATTATTCGCGTGCGGCCAGCCAATTGGCGGAAGCGACGGCACAGTTGCGTACCATTCAGGCATTGCGCAAGAAGCTGAGTTAATCCTTCGGGATCAACGGGTGATAAGTGCAGTGCTGCGTTTTGAACGCAAGCAACTGAACCTAAAAAAGGGTAGCATTAGCTACCCTTTTTTTATTCCTGAAATTTATAAAAAAACAGAAAAATTAGCCTTTCTGGGCTCTATACAGAGCTAGGCTACAGGGATGACTATTGATGGAGCGGCATCGTTCCACGTGTAAAATAAGAAGAAACTACCATGCTAGATATAGTGGTTCTCGCCGCGGGCAAAGGCACGCGCATGAAATCAGACCTTCCGAAAGTACTTCACCCCATCGCGGGCAAACCTATGCTGGAACATGTGCTTAACAGCGCTCGTCAGCTTGGTGAAGCAGATACTAAAATACACCTTGTTACAGGCCATTGTGCGAGCTTAGTTGAAGCCGCCTTTAGTGCGCCGGATGTTGATTTTGTCGTGCAGACCGAGCAGCTGGGTACCGGTCATGCCGTACAGCAAACAATGCCGTATTTACGCCAGGGCTCGATGGTACTCATCCTCGCCGGTGATGTTCCACTTATATCTGCCGCTACATTAAAAACGTTGCTGACGTGTGTCGGCCCAGAATCCATGGGTTTATTAACCGTCTCACTAGAAGACGCCACAGGTTATGGACGCATAGTGCGTACCGAGACAGGCGAAGCGGTTGCAATCGTAGAACACAAAGATGCCAGCCCAGAGCAGCATGAAATCAGTGAAATAAACACAGGTATTATGGCCGCTAACGCTGCAGATTTGTTGCAGTGGCTACCACAATTGAGCTGCGATAACGCTCAAGGTGAGTACTACCTAACCGATATCATTGCCCTGGCGGTCGCTGGCGGCAAGCGTGTGATTACGGCGACGGCGGCTAATGAAATGGAAGTGCTGGGCGTTAACAATCGCCTGCAGCAAGCTCAACTGGAACGCTTTTATCAGCAGGCACAAGCAGAACGCTTGATGCAAGCGGGCGTCACTTTATTGGACCCAGCACGCTTTGATAACCGAGGTGAGCTGTCGGTGGGCAATGATGTAGAGATCGATATAAATTGTGTCTTCAGCGGCCGTGTTGAAATTGGTAATAATGTAAAGGTTGGCCCCAATTGCGTGATCAGTGAAAGCCGTATTGGTGACAACACCATCATCAAAGCGAACAGTATTCTTGAAGAAGCCGTCATCGCAGAATCTTGCGACATCGGACCTTTTGCTCGCCTGCGTCCGGGCTCGCAGTTGGCGAATAAAGCGAAGGTTGGTAATTTTGTTGAAACCAAAAAAGCGCTCATTGGCGAAGGCTCAAAAGTGAATCACCTCACGTACATAGGCGACGCTGAAATAGGCATCGGTGTAAATGTCGGTGCTGGCACCATTACCTGTAATTACGACGGCGTAAATAAATCCAAAACAACGATTGGTGATGGCGCTTTTATTGGTTCCAATTCAAGCCTTGTGGCGCCGGTGAATATTGGCGCTGGGGCAACGGTGGGCGCAGGTTCAACCATCGGTAGTGATGTGGCCGATGACGAGCTGGGTGTCGCGCGAGCCAAGCAAAGGAATATTAAAGGCTGGAAACGCCCAGTTAAAAAATAAGTCCCTCATCACTGAGTGGATTTATAAACTATAAACGTTGCCGATATTGGCGATTTGAAAAGAGATGGATTATGTGTGGAATCGTGGGTGCTGCCGCACAGCGCAATGTCACTGGTATTTTAATCGAAGGCCTTAAACGTCTCGAGTACCGAGGTTATGACTCAGCGGGTATGGCCGTGGTTGATACTACTGGTAACTTGGCTGTGCACAAGGCCAACGGCAAGGTTGTTGGCTTGGAAGATAAACAGCTGGCCTCTCCCATTGTTGGCAGTCTTGGCATTGCTCACACTCGCTGGGCAACCCACGGCGCACCGAGTGAAGCCAACGCCCACCCTCATTGTTCTGACCACATTGCTGTCG
>Ga0209292_1002956_pt1 | contig 19052 bp, 23 predicted proteins | sample GOMGulsemesocosm_2_FD_184634 | JGI IMG/M metagenome (GOLD analysis project Ga0209292, IMG submission 184634) | Methane-oxidizing microbial communities from mesocosms in the Gulf of Mexico - GOM9C Gulf of Mexico (SPAdes) (version 2) | ecosystem: Environmental > Aquatic > Marine > Cold seeps... | reverse complement strand
GATATTCAGCTAAAGCGGCTTTAAGCGCTGGTACTTTATCTTTGGCAATAACAAAGCTTGAGTTGGCTTCACGAGGAATAGCATTACGTAAGCTACCACCGTTTAATTCTGTCAAACGAATGTCAAAGTCATTGCTGGCGTTTAATAAAAAACGAACCAATAACTTGTTAGCGTTAGCACGACCTGTGTGAATATCAACACCAGAATGACCGCCTTTTAAACCGGAAATAGATAGGTTAAAGGCTTGGCAGTCGTTAGGTACAGCTTCAAAGCTTAATGGGAAGTTAGCATTGCCATCAATACCACCGGCACAGCCCATGTAAACTTCACCTTCTTGCTCTGAGTCAGTGTTTATTAAGATATCACCTTCAAGCCAACCAGCTTCAAGACCAAAGGCACCTGTCATTCCAGCTTCTTCATCAATAGTAACTAATACTTCTAATGGACCGTGAGGAATATCATCGCTGGCTAAAACAGCTAATGCCGAGGCTAAACCAACACCATTATCGGCACCTAAGGTAGTACCTTCAGCCGTAACCCAGTCACCTGAATCAATAATGTATGGCTTGATTGGATCGGTTAAAAAGTCATGGTCAGTATCATTATTCTTTTGTGGCACCATATCCATATGTGCTTGCAAGATAACGCCTTTACGATCTTCCATACCTGCTGTTGCAGGCTTTTTAATAAATAGGTTGCCAACAGCATCTTCTTTTATTGCTAAGCCAAGTTCTTTGGCCCACTCTTGGATCCATAAAGAGATTTTTTGTTCATGCTTAGATGGGTGTGGAATACTGCAGATTTTTTCAAATAATTGCCATAAGCTGGCAGGCTTTAATTGTGAGAGAGTACTCATGGTTTTCCTCAAGAAATATTAATATTTAATTACTATAAATAGCTACTTTGAAAATACTATTTATAGCTTAGATGATGACTGTATTATTGCTATTATTTATCAGCCATTAGAAATTGCCACTGCTCAGTAAAATCAGTACTTGGCTTTTTAGTGTAACCAGAGCGCACATATTGACTGATTTTTCCTTCAGCAAAGGAAACTAATAAACTAGCCAAAGCGGCTTCGCTAATAGTAAAGGTCTTACCTTCACGTAATTTGCGCTCTCGTAATACTTGCTTAAATTGTGATTCTAACTTTTCAAAAAATTGATGAACTCTGCTGCGTAAGCGTTCATTTTCACCCATTAAGGCATCACCGGCTAAAATTCGGCACATACCAGGGTTACGCTCAGCGAATACTAATAAAACATGCAGGATATGATGACAGCGCACTAAGGTTTCTTTGTGGTCAGCAAGGATCAAGTTGATGCGAGAAAATATAGATTCTTCAATGAAGTCGATTAAACCTTCAAACATACGTGCTTTGGAAGGGAAGTGACGATATAAAGCCGCTTCTGAAAAGCCAACTTCTGCAGCTAACTTGGCGGTTGTGATTCGCTGCCCAGGACAGTTTTGTAACATTAACGCTAAGCATTCTAATATTTGGTGTTTACGATTTGGTTTTGGGTTTTTAGTTTGTGTGGCGACCATATAAAAATATTCTCTACTGTTATTGTTCTATCCAAGCTAGGGGATGTTACCCCATAATAAGTTGTTCTATTTATCGTTATTCTTTGCTTGATAATGTTGATTAACTAATGATACTAACTGTTTGGCAATAATTTGTTTATTCGCCAAAGGAAGTTCTATTTTGTCAATTGCACTATAAAGCGTTAAGGCATTATCATCGCTATTAAAACCTTGTCCTACTTTGGCCACATCATTAGCGGCGATTAAGTCTAAGTTTTTACGCATTAACTTACCACGAGCATAATGCTCTACGTTTTGCGTTTCTGCAGCAAAACCAACAATAAATGGTTTATTAGTTAACTTAGCCACATCAGCAACAATATCGTGGTTTTTTACCAAAGAAATTTGCATGTTTTCATTAGTTTTCTTAATTTTCTCATTGGCAATTTCAGCCACTCGATAATCAGCAACAGCGGCGCAAGCTACAAAAGTGCTACTCTGGGCAGCATATTCCATTGCTTGCTGGTGCATCTCTTCAGCGCTTGTCACTTGAATAAGCTCACAACCTATTGGTGCTGGTATATTAACAGGCCCAGAAATCAATGTTACTTTAGCCCCAGCGCGAAGTGCAGCATGGGCAATAGCGTAGCCCATTTTTCCTGAGCTATGATTCGAAATATAACGTACAGGATCGATGGCTTCACGTGTTGGCCCAGCAGTAATTACCCAGTGCTGGTCTTGCAAATATTTTTCAGAAAAAAAGTCACTACTTAATGTAACTAATTCGGCTACGTCTAACATACGACCTAAACCAATATCACCACAAGCCTGTTCTCCAGCGCCGGGCCCCCAAATGTGATAGCCCCACTGTTTTAACGTTTCAATATTGGTTTGTGTTGCTTTGGCATGCCACATTTGTTGATTCATTGCTGGCGCAATGGCGATTGGAGCATTGGTGGCTAAACATAATGTTGATAATAAATCATTTGCCATACCTGCGGTGATACGAGCAATAATATCGGCAGTAGCAGGAGCTATAATAATTAAATCAGCCCACTTCGCTAATTCAATATGTCCCATGGCTAACTCAGCCTGACTGTCTAACAAACTATCCGATACATGATTACCTGATACCGCTTGCAAGGTTAGCGGTGTAATAAAAGCTTTCGCACCCTCGGTCATCACCACGCGTACATCTGCACCATGATCTTTGAGTCGGCGTACTAATTCTGGTGTCTTATAGGCAGCAATGCCACCTGTAATACCCAGCAGTATTTTTTTGTCCTGAAGAATCTGCATAAGCTGCTAGTCTTAAAGTAAACAATAAGGCAGATAAGATAACATTTATTACCTTTCTTTAGAAATAAGAGTTAGCAAATAAGCAGAGTTAGTAAGCAACAAAAAACATCAAAATGTAAAGCAAGGATGCACTTATGTTAAAAGAATTTCCATCGAAGCAAAGTGTTTTAAAAGATTGGCCTGAATTAGAACGGCCTCGGGAGAAACTTATACACTTGGGCTCATCTAGCTTGAGTGATGCGGAATTACTGGCAATATTCTTACGTACTGGCGTAAAGGGTTGTCATGTTGTTGACCTTGCCAGGGAGCTCTTGAGTAACTTTGGTAGTCTAGGTGCTATATTTTCGGCTAATCAGGAAGACTTTTGCGCTAAGCATGGGCTCGGAATAGCTAAGTACGTACAACTACAAGCTTGTTTGGAAATGTCTAAACGTTTTTTAGCTGAAGCATTAAAACAACAAGGTTGCACCTTGACCTCATCGAAGGCGACTCGTGATTATTTATTAAGCGAATTACGCTTTGAAGAACGTGAGGTATTTGCGGTACTTTTTCTGGATAATCAACATCAAGTGCTGACATTTGAACGTTTGTTTTTCGGTACACTCGATGCTGCTGCCGTTTATCCTAGAGTTGTGGTTGAGCGGGCACTAAAACATCATGCCGCCGCTGTTATTCTCACCCATAACCACCCATCAGGTATTGCCGAAGCGAGTATTGCGGATAAACAAATAACTAACAAGTTATCACAAGCATTGCAGTTAATTGATGTAATGGTGTTAGACCATATTATTGTTGCGGGTAACCAGTGCTACTCATTTGCAGAACATAACGAGTTATCCTAAGAGAATAAGTCTACCGTTGATAATTTGCTAAAAATGAGAAAGACAATTACTTTTAATAGGTAGCTCTAGTAAACATTTAAAAATAATAAGGATCGTCTTATGACAGACAGTGATAGCGATGAAGTGGAACGCCGTAGATCATTTCGCTTAGATATGGAAAAAGAGTTGGTAGATATTGTTTGGACAGATGAGAGTGGTCAAGAGCACAATAAAAAAATCGCGTGCCTAGATTTTGCTCGCGGAGGTTTGAAACTAGATTGCGATGAAGCGCTTCCAGTAAATACAGCAGTAACCGTAGTGTTTAAGTCAGCCAATGCCCGTAATCAAAAGCTTTATGGTAAAGTTTTGCGCAGTATTAAGCAGGAAAATGGCTGGTTTGAAATTGCGTTAGTATTAGATAAGGAAAGCTAGTGAATAGGCTATAGCAGGCTTAAAGCAATTTCCTGAAATTGGACTACAATTAGCACGGTAAGATGTTAATTATATGGTGTAAAGGACGGTACTAAACATGATGATATTAGTGGGTGGCGAAAAAGGTGGTAGTGGCAAAAGTTGCCTAGCCCAAAATTTAGCAGTGTATTTCGCCTCAAATAAAAAAGCAATTGTGCTAATGGTTGACTGTGACCCTCAAAGAACAACCTCTGACTGGATACAAGCACGTAATGGCGACCCATCCTTACCTGCGATTAATTGTATTCAATTGTATGGAAAAATTCGTAATGACTTACTGAGTTTAGTGCAGCACTATGATTACGTTATTGTTGACTGTGGCGGCCAAGATAATTTAGCTTTACGTGCAGCAATGTCTGTTGCTGATCATGTTGTTATACCCTTAAGGCCTAAAAGGCGAGATTTAAAAACAGTACCGCATATGGAAGATATGTTGAGTACATGTAAAATGGTCAACCCTAAAATGATGGCCTCCTTTCTTATCACTCAATGCCCGTCATTGCCTAATCAAGCGGGAAGAATACTTGAAGCAAAAGAAGTGTGTAGTTCATATGGTATTAATGTTTTAGATGCCGTAACCTTTAATCGAAATGTCTATGATGATAGCGAAGAGCTTGGTTCTTCTGTTATTGAAATAGACCCCACTGGTAAAGCAGCACAAGAGATGATTACTATTGCTGAGGAGTTGTTGGCAATGGAACCGGATAATTCACATGAGTTTAACTGATTTAAAGAAAGGCAAGGATAGCAAAGCAAAGAAGAAAAACTTCACCATCGATGAATTTATTTCTGATGCTGAGGATTACGCTAAAGGTGCTCCTAAAATTGTAAGTGAGTTAACCCCTGATGGAGAGAATCACAAGCTAAGCTTAAAGCAAGCAATTAGTGAAGCTAAGCGTTATGTTGAGTTGACCGAAATTGAACACCAGCGAGCCAAAGAAGTTAAAGCTGGTGTGAGAAATAAGACGGATAAGCCATTTCGGCGGGCAACATTTACTTTAAGTGAAGACGCGATTGAACAGTTACATGATTTATCTGAAGGTACAGATCTTGCTAAATCACATATCCTACGTATCCTTATTGATGAATTATGCAATAAGGAGCAAAATGAGCAACTGAAGAAGTTACTACAATCAAGAATTGGTTAATTTTTTATGTTTCTGCTGACTTTTTATCCTCGAAAGAGACAAAAAACAGTCGGAAATTCACCTCAATGATGTATTTTACCTTAGTTTGTACCTCGTAACTACTTGATACTTAATGAAAACCGTTGTTTTTTTAGTATTTTCTCATTAAGGCTAGTATTAGTTATCCAGTTTCACTATAATATGCCACCCTTTTCAGGAACCTGAGGCGACGGTCTTGGGAAAATATAGCTCGAGCTGAAATTAATTTTGGAGTGACTCAAATGTCTAAAGTTTGCCAAGTAACAGGCAAGAAACCAGTCGTAGGGAACAACCGTTCTCACGCAAGAAACGCGACTCGTCGTCGTTTTTTACCTAACCTTCAATCTCACCGTTTTTGGGTTGAGAGCGAAAATCGTTTCGTTAAATTACGTTTAACTCCGAAAGGAATGCGTATTATCGATAAAAAAGGTATTGATGTTGTTTTAGCAGACATCCGTGCCCGTGGCGAAAAAGTTTAAAAACTTTTCTAGGAGAATATTATGCGTGATAAAATTCGTTTAGTTTCTAGTGCCGGTACTGGTCATTTTTATACTACTGATAAGAATAAAAAGACTATGCCAGAGAAGATGGAAATCAAGAAATTTGATCCAAAAGCTCGTAAGCACGTAATGTACAAAGAAGCTAAAATTAAGTAATTAATTTTATTTCTACTAAAAACCCGGTCTTACCGGGTTTTTTTATGTCTGTAATTTAGGATTAACGAGATAAATAGTTTTATGTTTAATACGCGCCATTATGCAAAAAAGTAAGTATGATTATGCTATTGGACGACTTGGAATGTTTTTATGAAATTATCGCGAACAGGCTGGAACAATGTCATTATTTTTTCAGTGATGATAATTATATTATTGATCAATGCTACCAATAATAAATTGTTCCCTAATGAAGAAGATGACAATCAGTCTGAAAGACTAATTCTCCCAGTGCATAGTGTTATTTTGACGTTATCAATAAATTTTCCAGCACAGCAGCAGGCATTGTTCGAACGTATTGGCCGGAATTGGCAGTTAACGGCTAAAGGTATATTGTTAGAAAAAACCAACCAACAAATTGAGCAAATGATGTTTGCTTGGCAGCAAAGTCGTGGTCTAGTGCAAGCAGCGGATATTGTTATTGATAGTGAGCAGGCTATCACGGTAAAGATAGCATTAGCCGGGGAAGATAACTTATTTGAATATACTTTATACCCGTTAACAGATCAGTTGTTAATATATCATCATCAAGAAAAGCAGTGGTTAGCTTTGCCTCCGACACTCTCACAGCAACTATTACCGATAAGTTGGTAATAGTGTTGTCATATGTGTGTTATTTGATTGAGAAGAGATTATGCCCGAATTACCAGAAGTAGAAGTGTGCCGTTTAGGTATAAGCCCTCATATAATCGCGAAACAAGTCACTCAGGTGATTATTCGCAATGCTAGCTTACGGTGGCCTATACCAGACGATATTCGCTCTGTAGTCGGCCTACCAGTGCTCAAAGTTGATCGACGCTCAAAATATCTTCTAATACGCTTCTCAACGGGAACATTATTGATCCATTTAGGCATGTCAGGCACTATCAGGGTTATCGAGCAAAGTACCCCTATAGCTAAGCATGATCATTTTGACTTAGTCTTTCAACACGGAAAAGCCTTGCGACTAAATGATCCTCGTCGCTTTGGTGCTGTTTTATGGCTAGAAAATGATCAGGATGAACTTGGTTTATTAACTAAATTAGGCCCTGAGCCGCTAAGTGATGATTTTTACCACGGATATTTATTCAGCAAAGCTAAGAATAGAAAAGTGCCAATAAAGACCTTTTTGATGAATAACCATGTAGTTGTTGGCGTAGGGAATATTTATGCTAATGAAGCATTATTCCAAGCAGGGATTTTACCAACGACTAAAGCGGGTGATATTAATGAAAACAGATTTAATAAGCTGACTGATATTATTCAGCAGGTGCTTAGTGCGGCTATTGCGCAAGGCGGCACAACGCTTAAAGATTTTACTCAAGCAGACGGGCGGCCAGGCTATTTTGCTCAATCCCTGATGGTGTATGGGCGAGCCGGAGAACCCTGTGTGAATTGCCAAACTAAACTCATTGAAATTAGACAGTCTAATCGTAGTTCAGTTTTTTGCCCTAGCTGCCAACAAGATTGATATTTAACTTAAGGCGAAACTTTAAACTTGGCTGTTTTCAAGTGCAGTTTTAACTACTGGATGCACAAATTGACTGACATCACCTTGATGAAGAGCTACTTCTTTCACTAGTGTTGATGAAATAAATGAGTTCTCTTCAGCTGGCGTTAGAAAGACACTTTCAAGCTCTGGCGATAAACGGCGGTTCATATTCGCTAGCTGAAACTCATACTCAAAGTCAGATACCGCACGCAAACCTCGAATTAGTACTTTGGCTTGGTGTTGTTTAGCAAAGTCGACTAATAAGCCCGTAAAGCCAACCACGGAAACATTAGGTAAGTCATGGGTGACTTGTTCAATCATGGCAACTCGTTGCTCTAGATCAAAACGAGGTTTCTTACTGGGACTTGCAGCAACACCTATAATGACTTCACTAAATAATTTACTAGCGCGAACTATTAGATCGCTATGGCCATTAGTTACGGGATCAAAAGTGCCTGGATATATCGCTTTTATTGTCATTATCTACAGTTATGTTTAGCGGTTGTTGTACATTATTGTAATAGGTGAAGTACCAAAGTGACAAGTAATTAGCCATAGAAATATGAAGCTAAGCCATGGATAATCAACAAAAATGAATAATTAATCAGAAATAAAATCAAAAAACCTTAAAGTATTTACTCAAAACGCTTTATATATACTTAATTTTGATAGTATTATTGAGTTAGTTTTAATCAAATTAAATAAGAAGTAGCTACATGAAAACCCGCGATAAAATAATCCAGGCCAGTATTGAATTATTTAATGAACAAGGAGAGCGTAATGTTACCACTAATCATATCGCTGCTCACTTAGCCATTAGCCCAGGTAATCTGTATTATCATTTTCGTAATAAAGAAGACATCATTCTTTCTATCTACGAAGAATATGCCCGTAGCTTATTATTAGAGACATTATCTAAGGTGTCAGAGGAGGGCAAACCCCTTGATTCTTTAGTCTTGTATATGGATTCAGTTTTTCAAACGACAATGAAATTTCGTTTCTTCTATAGCAACTTACCTGTGCTACTCGATAAAAACCCAAGCCTTAGAGAAAAGTATGTTGAAGTTCAGCAATCGATATCTGAGCGTGTAAGTCAATTACTTATTTCATTGAGAGCTGCTGATATTATTGACTTTCCTGATGATAGTTTAGCTGACATTGTTAGTATTCTTCGCCTTATCAATACTTTTTGGGTGAGTTTTTATCAAACGCAAACTATCGTCAATGAAGTTAATGATTCAGTTTTTTATCAAGGTGTTCTTAAGATATTGGTAATTTTACGTCCATATACTAAAGCGCATGCAATTAATGAACTTAATCAAGCGTGTGAATTGTACCAACAAAGATATCAAGAAGCTGTTGAGGCAGTATCGCTAGCATAAGCTAAGCGGTTAATTGAAATTGAAAGCTCTCAGGCTTTTCATAACCTTGACTGACTTTAAAATAATAGCTTTCAACACGTTGCGCTCTTTGTTGTACCTCATCTGACTGTACACTTTCCACGTTAGCGGGAAGTTGTGTCTTTTCAGCATTAGATATAACTTCGTCTTGGGCCAATAATGTTTGATTTATTAGCGTATCAAATTCATTGCTTGCAGCGGATTGAATATCATCATTAAAAGTTGCATTAGTCTTTACCTGTTGACTATTGTTAGTGCTACTTTTTTGAGGCGAAGCATCGTTGGTTTGTAGTTGTAGCTCGGACTGTGCAGAAAGTATTTTTTGGATTGCACTGGCTGCTACTCGTGTATCTTGTGTTGAAGGGTTTGCCGGGGCTAATGCGGCGGCATGGACTTTTTGCATCTTGGTGATAGTTGCTTGAGGATCGCCAGCAATACTACTTAAATCGACAGAAACTTCACCTCCCACGGCATATTTTTTTCCATCAGGACCTACCTCAAAAGTATAAGAAGGAGAGCCTGTAGTCCCACCGCCAATAGTTGCATGAGCTAATTCATGAGCTCTTACTTCTTTATCTCTATTTTGTAGTTTACTGATGGTTATCTCATCGGCGATTTCTTTATCATGTGCTATATCAGAGGCTTTATCATCCGAGCTGTTTTTTGGTTTAGCGCTTTGTTCTTCTTGATCTTGCTTAGGGTTGTGTTCATTTTGTTGTTGACCGCCTTGCTGGTTTTCACGTTCAGCAATAGAGCTCGCAGCATGTTCTGCTTGTTTTCGTAAATTAGCAAAATCGATTTGTTCATTATTTTGTGCAGGAGTCCGTGAACGCTCTTTCTCTGAGGCAGCACCTTTTTCAGCGGCTGAGGGATTGGTAGCAGCAACTTGTGTGATAATTTCTCGTTGATGATTCTCTCGACGTAAACCTTCCGTAGGTGGATTTACCACGGTTGCTAAGGGTAGGTTTGCTGTATGTGGAGTGATATTCATAGGTGATATTTTTTACCAATTCATGGTCGCTATATCTAATATATCAGGCAGTTACATCAAGTAAGGTGCCTAGTGAATCATCGGCACTCTTAATTACTTCTGTAGAGGCTTTTGCTTGGAACTCGGCCACTTTTAAGTTAACAATAGCTTGATTCAAATCAGGTAACTCTTGATTGTTATTTGGATTCGTCACTTCTGTATTGACTTCAGAAGTTTCAGTGGGACTATTCTGTTGCTCTACACCCAATGTAGTCGCTGCAACTATATCAGTTGCAGCTTGCTCGGCCGTTGCTCTAGCATTTTGTAAGCCTTGCACACCTGAGTTAAACGCTGTTGGTATTTCCACTGGAACCCTCCAATGCAGATAAATCTATTGGTTAATTATTGACCTAAAACACAGGAAAGTAAAGCTAAAAAGACCTTGGGATTAAGCTATCTCAGGGTCTTTGAGTATTTAACCTTTACTAAAATTATCGTTTAACCAATGAGTTAGTACTTGATGAAATTCATTCAAGTGAGAAATAAAGGGCGCGTGAGAAGCGTGCTCAAATAAATGTTTGTCACTATCTGGAGCTAAAAGGGTAATCTGCTCAATCGCGGCTTTAGGTACTAAGCTATCATTTTGCCCATATAAGCGTAAAAAAGGCTGCTTTATATCGGGTAATGTTTTGCGTAAATCACAATGACTTAATAGGTCCAGAGATTTACTTAATGTTTGTTGATTGGGTAAGTTGTGTGCCATAACTAACTGGGTAATTAGCTTTAGATCTTGTCTTATATGCGGGCTACCCATAGCTTGAATCTTTAAGAAGCCTCTGATTGTTTTTGCAGTATCTTGGGCTAATTGCTGGTGAAAGCTTTTCAGGACATTAGGTTTAATGCCGGGCCAGCCATTCATTGGTTGCTCAACAAAGTAGGGGCTACTGGCAACAGTAATTAAACCGAGTACTTTCTCAGGATACGACAGTGACATTTGACTTGCCACTAAACCACCTAATGACCAACCAAGATAAACCGCTGGTTGCTCAATAGTTCGTTCAATTTGCTGGCAAATATTTTCCAAATGATAAGGGGCTATCTCAACACTATTATTTGTTCCAAAGCCAGGTAAGTCGATCGTTATTAATTGATAGTTACTGTTACTTTGTTCATTGAATAGAGTTAATAACGGCTGCCAAACACCTGAATTTAATCCCCAACCATGAATTAAAACAACGGGAATGGCGTTCTTATTTAGTGGGGTATTAGTTGGGAATGTGGAAAATGCTAAGCTTTTTGCCATGCTTACTACTACACGATTAAGTTCAAAGGGCTAGTTTATCTCATCTTTAGCTCATATCATATTAAGTGCTAAAAAAAGGATAGTGAGATGGCATGGCAGCTGGGTATTAAGCAATTTAAGCGGTGTTTTTTTCAAGCTATCAGCGGTATTAGCTGTTGTGACTTATGCGGGGAAAACGTTAAAAAGACCGTATTGCTAGGTTGTCCTCTACCGCAGACATTGCTTTGTCAGCATTGTATAAATGACTTACCCTTCTTTAATCAGGCATTGATCGCTGGAAACTTACTTAGTTGGCCAGCGATACACAGTGCTTTACCAAATATTAACTTTGATCGGCTTTTTTCACTGGCTCCTTATATCTATCCTTTGGATCATTGGTTGAGTCAATTTAAATACTCAGGACGGTTTGAGTTGGCGCAACTATTTAGTGCCTTACTCTGTGCGCAGTGGCAAGCCATGTTTGCAGACAGTAGAGTACCTGCTGTTGACTTGGTTTTATCTGTACCATTAAATATCAAAAAATGGCAAAGTCGGGGTTATAATCAAGCACACCTTATTGCAAAGTCATTTTCTCAGCAGTTAACTTTACCTTATGACGATAAACTCGTTGTTAGAATTAAAAACAATGACAGTCAGATGGGAAAAACCGGTAGCCAGCGACGAAAAAACCTAACCAATGCCTTCACGTTACAACACCCGTTAACAAGTGACATTAAGCACATAGTACTCATTGATGATGTGGTAACGACAGGCACAACTGCCAGTGAAATAACTAGACTATTAAAGGAAGTAGGTGTTGAAACCGTAACCTTAGTAACGGTTTGTTTAACCTTACCTAAAACAAATTAACATAAGTGTTTTTATAATTAATCTGATTTCGATCTTTAGTTATAGGGTGTAGAAAATGCCTTACTGAAAAATAAACTATTCGCGAGTAATTTGGCACTACCATGCCAATACCCTCTAAAAGCTAACACCTCTGTTGTCGCTATTACTCTACCTTTTCCTACATTATGTGCGACGATAGCAGCATTATGTGCCAAACGGTTTACTAAGTTCTTATCGGCATAACCACTTAACAGAGGGGATGGTGTATATTCAGCTAAAGTAACAAAGGGTTTTAATGGCTGTTCCATAATTAAATTACTGTTGCGAAATAGTGGTAATAGACTCTTTTGGTAGCCATAAGCCAGCGGGTGACTAGTATCTAATTCAACCTGAAAAATGGCGCCAGCAATTCGCTTGCGACTAGCAAGTGCTTCTTTATCTTTATAATTAAGTTTTTCATTATTGAACAGCTGATCTATCTGATCTTTAGTAACAAATCTTGCACGTAATATTTCTAGTTTAGCGAGCCATTTAGAAGCACGTTTTTGGCTGATAATCACGCCACCTTGTTTTACCCATTGTTTTAATTGCTCAGCGGTATGATCATTAACATGTTGGTAATTACCATCAACCAGAATGATATGAGTATAAGTGGTCAAATCAATACGTTTTAACTGACTGTGGTCGATAATAGACAGCGGAATATTTAAGGTCTCATCAAGGTAAAAACGCATTTCGCCGGCTTCATATTGAGATATGCCGTTCCCACCCAATAGCAGTGTTTTAACTTTGGCTATTGGCTTTATGGAGCTACTTCCAATATCAACCCCTTTCATTGTTAAGCCTGTGCTGATGTTATGTAAAGGCATACCTATATTATTGCTAGTGGCAACTAATTGCGCTTGCCAGTTTTTATTCTGTTGAATACCTGCAGGGATCACTATACTACCGGGGTTAAAATGTTTTGTTTTCCCATTTATTAAGCTAGAAAATGATTTGGTTGCCACTCTGGCTTTGATGCCTTTGTTTAATAAGTTGTTGAGCAACTTAGGTGCTAAAAAGTGGTGCCATTCAAAAACATAACCGTAAACTAATTTTTTTGCTTCATTTGGAGTAAAGGGGTTAGAAGATGACCAAGCATTTTTCGCCAGTTTCAAGCCTCGAGTACGATCAATTTGAACACTTTCAATATTCATTGCCAAAGGCATAGTCCAACCGGAAACATCATAAAAAGTATTATCCTTAAAATTAGTTTGTTGGTTAAATAAAGCTTGGATCAGACGAAACTGTGGCTGTGCTAAGGGTAAATAATAGCTACTGTTTTTCTTATATTTATTATCTTGAAATTCAAAGTCAGCCGTCAGTGGGTATACGTTAATTTTATGTTGTACTAATTTTTCTAATAAGACATTGAGACGATAGTTATCTTTATCTTCATGTAATAAATAGCCATCATAGTTTGCGTTTTTGGCCAACTGATTACTTTGTTTGTAAAAATCACTGCGGTATTTTTTTAACTGCTTTCTATTTTCCCATGCTCCATTAATGGTGGAAAGTGATGTCGTCACATGATTTTCGATACTAAATTCTAGAGTGAGTAAGCCATTAATAGTTTGTTGTTGCATACCTCTCGCGCTGGCTTGTTCAAACAGAACACCTATGCTGCCATTAATATCTGGGTAGGTTGATCCTTTACCATAATAAAAGTCATCAAAATTCTCTTCACTATAATAAAGGCGCTGTTGTTTGTCTAAAGCGGCGGCGTGAAAAGTCGCCAACGTCGTGGTTAATTCAACATTTCTTTTTGGGGTCAATGGGTGGGTACGGCTTTGAATACCAGGTTGGAAAAAATAACTGCTGTTGTGACCCATTTCATGGAAGTCACCAACCACGTGGGGTTGGTATTGGTGAAAGTATTTTAATCTGTTTTGACTCTCTTGCTGAGCAAGTAATAACCAGTCACGATTTAGATCAAACCAAAAATGGTTGGTACGCCCAGTAACCCAGTCTTGATGATGTTCAATATGGTTAGCGTCACTGTTATTACTGGAATTTCGGTACGTACTCACCCAATTCACAAATCGATCCATACCATCGGGGTTGATACTTGGCTCAAGTACAATGACCGTATTAGCAAGTAACTCAGTCATTTTTTTATCGGTATTTGCTGCTAAGTAATAGGCAACTATCATTGCAGCATTGGCACCACTAATTTCATCACCGTGTACACTATAACCTAACCAAAGAACTAGAGGAGATTCACTTGATTCTTGTTTATCGAACTGCTCTTGTTGTGTTGTTAACAAATCACGTTCATTGAGTATTTTTGATAAATTGGCTAGGTTTTCAGGGCTAGAAATGGTCACCAGTAATTGATCACGTTGCTGCGCAGTTTTACCCATAGAAGTAATACTTACCCGTTCTGAATCATGAGCAAGCTGATGAAAGTAGCTTTTTAGTTGATCGTATCTGACATGACGTTGACCTATTTCAAAACCTAACGTGCTGCTAGGTAAGGGGATATCAGTGCTAAATTGATTCTCTTTCGGTAAATAATTTTGCACTGGTTGGGCGATTAGCCAACTAGAACAGAATAAAGAAAATGATAAAATTAGAATTCTTATAAGTAACATCGACGAGCCCCTTTGATTGACTCGCCTAAAGTATCAAATAAAAGGGTAAAAATCATTAGCACATAAGTAAATAGCAGCGTAAAATGATCATACTTGAGTAAAACAGTCAGGTACTTTTACATTGCTGCTAAATGATTTGTAAAGCTGGAAAAGTATCCGAGAGCAAAGAGAGTTAACATAATGATTACTATTTCAGAAAGTGCCCAAAAGCATTTTATTAATTTACTTTCACAACAAGCTGAAGGTACACATATCCGTGTTTTTGTTGTAAATCCAGGTACAGCTAAAGCTGAATGTGGTGTTTCATACTGTCCACCTGATGCGGTAGAAGCAGATGATATTACCCTGCCGTTTGACGGTTTTTCAGCAATGGTTGATGCTGACAGTAAAGGCTTTTTAGAAGAAGCTGAAATTGATTTTACTACCGATCAAATGGGTTCGCAGTTAACGTTGAAAGCACCTAACGCAAAATTACGCAAAGTTGCCGATGATGCTCCATTGTTTGAACGAGTGCATTACTTCTTACAAGCTGAAGTTAACCCACAGTTAGCAGGTCACGGCGGAGAGTGTACTTTAGTCGAAATTACTGATGATGGTTATGCGGTTTTACAATTTGGCGGCGGTTGTAATGGTTGTGCACAAATTGATGTCACCGTAAAAGATGGCATTGAAAAGCAATTGATAGAATTGATGGCTGGTGAAATCATCGGCGTTAAAGATGCCACAGAACATGAACGCGGCGACCATTCATATTACTAAGCCGATATAAATTGAAAATTTAACTGAAGTTAGATGAATAAATTACTCGAAAAACTAGGCCAAAATCCGCAATACAGTTTAACGCTGTTTTTACGTGGACTTGGCCTTTTTGTTATTGGTTTACTTTTTGTTGCCTTAGGTTATTTTTATCATCACCTTTGGCAGATTATAGGCGTAATAATACTTAGTCTTGCTTGTCTACTCGCTGCATGGGGCTACTTAGGCATATTTGCCAATCGTTGGCTGAACATTCTCCATCTTACTAAACCAAGATCTAGATCTAAATAAACTCATGAATACTCTGATTAATTTAATAGAATACTACTGGCTTATTATTACCCTGTTTTTGCTAGCGGTTATTGCAACGCTATCGTTATGGCCAGCAGAGCACTTACCACAAGTACCAGGTAGTGATAAAACCCATCACTTCATTGCCTATGGTGCTTTGATGTTACCAGTTGCGCTGAGAAAGCCTAAACATTGGTTATGGATTGCCTTAAGCTTTACTGTTTTGAGTGGCGCAATTGAATTAATTCAGCCTTATGTTAATCGCTATGGCGAATGGTTAGATATGGCCGCAAATGTTGCAGGTTTAGCCTGTGGCATTGTGGCCGCAAAAATTATCCTGCACTTAAAGATGGTTACATTAAATAACACTTGATCACATAGGCTATACAAATGATCGGTTAATCGTTGACAGGCATCAAGCTTGCTTCGTTTTAGCGTGTTAATATTGACGCACTTTTAAGCAATCAAGCCATTTACCTTATGTCGAAAGAAACTCCTGCTCATCATCTTCCAGTAACACATCCACCAAAGCGTTTATGGCAAAAAATTGCTTCCGTTATTGCCAAGGGAAGTTTTAGCATGGCAGCTATTGGCGTTGTCGCCACAATAATTTATGGCGGTGATGTTGAGGCTGATATTAAAGCAGCAATGGGAGCAACGACCTTTTTCTGTGGTGCTGTTGGTGTGGTATGTCAAGCCATGGGCGGCACTAGCATCCCTAACTTAAAGCCAGCACCCAAAGACTCTGAATAACAGCCTCTAAGTACTTTCTTGTCGATAACAATGAAAGTGCCAAGCTAAAGTGGCGCCTCTAGCCAGCATAAAAATAGAAAAAGCTGCCCATAGGCCATGGTTGCCGAAACTCTGTAATAAAAACCATGATGGGAAGAAACAAGCAAAGGTAGCAATCACCATGCTGTTTCGCATTATTTTAGCCTGCATTAATCCAATATATACGCCGTCATATAAGAAACACCAACAGCTCACTAAAGGCAGTAATATCATCCAGTTGATATAGTGCGCGGCAAATTCAATAACACTATCGATATCAGAGATAAGTGATAAAAGAACATTACCTAAGGTTGCAAACAATAAAGCATACAAGCAAGCAAAGGCAAAACTCCAAAATAAGGCAATACGTACAGTATTTTTAAGTTGTTTATTGTCTTTCTCTCCATGTGCTTTACCCACCATAGCCTCGGCTGCATTGGCGATACCGTCTAACCCAAAGGAAATAAGTAATAAGAAGTTCATTAGGATAGCATTAGCGGCAACAACCGTATCACCCAATCTTGCTCCTTGAAAAGTGATAAATAAAAAGCAAACTTGTAAACATAAGGTGCGAATTAGAATGTCACGGTTTAGTTGGAAGTAATTCAGTAACACCTGTTTATCAAATAATTCTCTGCTCAGTTGCTGTAAATTACTAAGAAGCTTCACCAAGGTACTTCTGTAGCATCTAGCAATGAGTGTAATACCAAGGAACATGCCTGAATATTCTGCGAGTAGGCTGGCAAGTGCTACCCCGCGTACTTGCCAGTTAAACAGATAGACAAAAATCAAATCTAAGCAAATATTGATTAAATTAGTAGCAATGAGAATCCACATCACCGTTTTACTTTGTTGGTTACCAATAAGCCAACCTAAGATAACTAAATTTGCTAATGCCGCGGGTACTCCCCATATACGTATTTGTGCATATTGACTGGCATAAAACTGTACTTTTTCTGAACCACCAGCAATGGTTAAGGCAATATCTAAAAAAGGGCCTTGTAGCAGAATAAGTAAAATTCCGATTAAAAAAGCCAAGCTAATACCACGCAACAGTATCAATAAATTTTTCGAAATATTACCTAGACCTAATGACTGTGCACTTAAGCCAGTAGTCGACATTCGTAAGAAACCGCATAACCAAACGATTGAGGTTATTAACATGGCACCAATGGTACTTCCGCCCAAAAAATATGCATGTTCGAGGTGACCAATTACAGCAGTATCGACTAAACCGAGCAATGGCACTGTTATATTTGATAAGACCATTGGCAAGGCTAAATAGAATAAGCGCTTATGTTGATCTAGACGGCTAGTTTTAATCAAAAAATATCCTAAAGTTCTAGTGATTTAACGGAAAAAACGTTATTTTAACCGATACCAATCGATATGATTTTTTACTCAGGTAAATATTTCTTTATGGGTATTGGTATCTTCTTCTTTTTAAAGGTATATACCATGAAACGCATAGTGCAGACACTTTTTTTGATTTCATTTTTATGCAGCGTTTCGCTCAGTAGCTATGCGGCAGTAATCTTACAATATCATCATGTCAGTGATAACACGCCGGCAAGTACCAGTATTTCGCCAAAGCAATTCGAAGTTCATTTACAATACCTGAAAGATAACAATTTCAAAGTGGTGCCACTATCAGAGCTAGTTAACGGTATTAAAAAGCAACAACCACTGCCTGATAAAAGTGTCGCAATTACCTTTGATGATGCCTATATCGATGTTTTAACGCAAGCCAAGCCTATCTTAGATAAGTTTAACTTCCCGTACACTATCTATGTAAATCCCGGTATTATTAACCGTAATGAAGGCAAAAAATCTTCACATTATTTATCATGGCTACAGCTAAAGGCAATGGCGGATGAAGGGGTTATTATCGCCAATCATGGTTTTGAACATGACTCTATGTCGCGTATCACTGAAGGTTTAACACAAACACAATGGTTAGCTAAACAAACAGAGTTATTACTAAAAGCAGAAGCGACAATTAAAGAACACACAGGTCAAAGCTGGCGATATTATGCTTACCCTTATGGTGAGTATAATATGGCTGTACAAGCGTGGGCAAAAGCCAATGATTTTGTCGCATTTTCTCAGCAATCAGGTGCAATTGACTTAACAACTGATTTAACAAGTGTGCCCCGTTTTCCTGCCTCAAAACCTTACGATAAAATTTCAGGTTTACGCGATAAACTCAACTCATTAGCCTTTAATATCAGCTTTAAAGGTGAGCAAGCTGAAACAACTTTTAAACACAAAGAGGCTAAAAGCATTACCTTTGAAGTTGAAACCGGTGACTTTTATAAATCAGGCCTTAATTGTTATATCTCAGGTTTAGGCAAACAAAAAATCAGCTGGCATGATGACAATAGTTTTAGCATCAACTTTTCTAAAGATCTACCGGTTGGTAGAGTACGAGCTAATTGCACGGCAGCAAGTATTAGTAAACCAGGGCGATACTATTGGTATTCAAAACCTTGGTTTATATTGAAAGAAGATGGCAGCTGGTACCACCTTTAAGCGCTTCTTTTTCCTTTCATTAAGCACCGCCTTAACTTCTATATAAGGCGACTATTTTTTGGTAGTCGCTGACTAATTTATCATTATTAATGCTAGGTAATTC
>Ga0209292_1002955_pt1 | contig 19063 bp, 16 predicted proteins | sample GOMGulsemesocosm_2_FD_184634 | JGI IMG/M metagenome (GOLD analysis project Ga0209292, IMG submission 184634) | Methane-oxidizing microbial communities from mesocosms in the Gulf of Mexico - GOM9C Gulf of Mexico (SPAdes) (version 2) | ecosystem: Environmental > Aquatic > Marine > Cold seeps... | reverse complement strand
TGTAATGATGCGACATCTAGCGGTTTGTTATAGGTAATGATTATATTGTCACCTAAGCTAAAGTGCGCAGTGTTCCTGTTAGGGTAAGCAGAATGGAATACAGGTAAGAGAGTGTCGGCAGTAAGTGCTAGCGCTTCTGCTTCTGCTTTAGTATATGACTCCATATGAAATGATAGTTTCGCATGTGCATCATCAACACCTAAAATTTTCAAGTCAATTTCACTGATAGCATCAATGATCATCCTTGGCCCTTCAGTTCTAACCGTCCCTATAAATTCAAGATGCATAATATTCTGACTGAAACCACCATTCGCCCTACCATTTATCTTACCATTTTCAGTATAGCCATCAGCTGTCATTGCGACATCCATAAACAGGTGTAATTGCTTTGGTGCGTATTTATGATCTGAACTGGTATTATTAATTAAATAACCCGTCGCATCAGAAATAGTAGTCATGCGAATATTACCTGTATCGTAACCTGCTGAAAATGTCCCCCCTACTTTAACGCTCAGGTTCGAACTATTTAAAATAGAACCTTTGCGGATAACAAGGGGAGTCGAACGACCAAAATTAAGCAAGCTCGCGAATTCAGTAACCAAGTCAGAATTAATATAAGTTGTATCATTATTACCAATCAGTATTGATTTAATCGTTACCCCATTGGTGAGCTCTCCAGAATAAGGAGAAGCTTGCTCATTCGTATTTAGGGTAACATTCATTGTTTTAAATGAGCGTTTACCTGGATCTAATACCGTAAATTTTTTTTCTAGGCCTACAAAACTATTACCTAGGCTGTCCTTAACGCCGTTACTGACGATAAGTTGATAGGTAGCACCAACATCCAGATCGATTTCGGGATCAAATGTTAGATAACGACCTTTGGCAATCAAATCACCTTCGACTTGCTCTGTCGTACCTATTTTTTGAAATTTAAATGTCTCACCTAATACCAAGGTTTTGACATCAATTTCGTTGGTCATACGTAGACGTAATGCCGTGAACGTCGTAAACGGTAAGTCATTCGTGGGATAAAACCCGTTAGTATCCAATGCAAACTCAGCCACGTTTTTTGCTAGGCGAGTAGTGAATATCAGCGGGTTTTGCATCGTTCTTTCTACGGTTAATTTTTGATTACCCTCTGCTTCATTAATCAATCCTATTTTATAAGTAACGGTATACTGTTCACCCGCTTTAAGCGCACGTTTTGGTTTTAATGCCAAACCATTCGCTTTTGGATTGTCAGGATCTGTTGCAAAACTACTCTCAGTCACTTCGACCGATGTCACTTCAATCACATTTCCGTCACTGTCTATCAAGCTAAAATTTTGTACCGAAAGACTATCTAACGGATGCGAAAAGGATAATAGTACAGAGGTATTAATCGCGACATCTCTCTGACCGTTAGATGGGTATGAGTAAAACTCATGAGCATTAAACAGACTGTTCGCACGACGATCAGCTAATTCACTAGGTGTTAAAACTAAATCATTACCATCACTACAACCTGAAAGTACGAAATAAAAAATAAGAAGAGCGAATTTAAAAAAATAATTGAAACAAGCGTTTATTTTTTTCATAGTGCCCCCTTAAAATTTAGTCGAAAATGAAAGTGCAACAGTTGACACTGAGCCGTCCAATTTAACCGCTTTATCATTTTCGCGATCTTGATGCTTAATTATATGATCGGTACGTTTGAGTTTTTGGTACTGATATGCGAGGTCAATCTGCCAAGGGTAAGCCGTTAAACCTGTACCTTTATGAAAATAAGAAAAACCAGCACCAAACACTTTTTTATCGGCGCTTAAATAATTAACATCTAACGTTGCTTTATCTGCATCTAATGGCGATTTTTCATAGCTTGCACCCGCCATTAATTTAAATGTATCGTTAAAGTTCAGTTCGATACCTGCGCGTGGAATATTGATATTTTTAAAACCAACACTCGCCTGGTCTTTCACTGCATCGCCTAACATCAAGTCATTCAAACTTGACCATTTTTGTTGCTCTCCACTGAGCACTACACTTACCATTCCCGCTTTAACACGTATACCTGCAGAAATAGTATCTGGCTGGTATGCATCATACGTAAGTAAGTTAATTGGTAACTCGGACACAGTTTGCGTGATAGTTGCTAGTGCTTTAATATTTGTCTGGCCATAGCTTTCACCTCGGTAAGCAGCTGCGAGTGTGATTCCGTTACCAGCACAACTTTTATCACTACCACAGGCCATACGACCGAAATCTAGCATTACCCCACCAACAGGAGTCATCACAGGCTTTGCTGATACTGCAACATTTTCATTCGCAGGCGAAGTACCGTCTAACTCACTTTCCAAGCTCATGGCTGCATCTGCATGTAATGAAACTTGAGCCCCCCCACCAATGGTTAAACCTGGAATTATTTGAATAGAACCCGATGCAGCTACAAATAATGGCTTCTCACCATAATTAAGCAACTGACCCGTCTCTGATGTTGCCGAACTAAACGCCATCATTTCTGAACCGGCATTTTCGATACCAGCAATCAAACCAAAATAAATGGGGTAAGAAAAATTAAAAAGGTTGGTTACATTAACATTCATCCCCACGAGTATCGGTTGTGTTACGTCATCAAATTTTTGATCGCCTGCAGTTATGCTCGGAGTTGCTGATAAATAACCCAGATACAGTTCACCTTGATCTGTGGCAGATAGTGCTGCGGGGTTGTAATATGCGGCTGATGACTGTGAGTTAAATAAAGAGAAAGATTGTGTCGAAGCTATATCTACGGGCGTTAAGCCAAATGTCGAGCCTAAGTTACCTAAGCTAGCCTGAACGCCTCCCGTACTAAGAACTAATATAACTGGAACTGAAAGAAAAGAAATATTATTAAAAAATGTTTTTTTAGTCATTACTGCTAACTCCGTCTAGCAAAATAAATATTTTAGACAATTAATAAATTAATAAATTAATTTCGGTATAACCCTTTGAACTATCTTTATTCAATCCCCAATTTGGGTTTTATATTTTCAATAGTTTCCCCTAACCCACAAGATAACACCCACAAAAGAGTACCACCTAGTGGGTAATTCGGTTAGGTTACTATTAAATTTAAAAAAAACAAATTTAACTATTTAACTTTTTAACTTTTTAACTTTGGATCTTATTCCAGTGACCTTAAAAAGTATCAAGGTCACTTTATTGATAAAATTTACGGAAATTTAACCCTTTTCATTAATTTTAATAACGACACGTTTTTGTTAAACACATGTCTTGCGTATCTATTGGTTAAGTGTGGAACAATAGGTTTTGCTCCGTCGAATCTAGCCATGCTAGTGATATCGACGAGCGAGAAGTGGGATATTGAACTGAATGAGTGACTAAACTGGTAGTCTTGCATTAATTTGTGGTGGACAGTTAGCGCCACGTAAAGACGCATAGAGCCATAATTAAAGAATTAGAATACAAATTACAGCTTACTCAAGGGATGATATAAACCGCACCAAGGAGATACAAATAAAGCATCAACAAAGTCAGCAGGTACATCTTTAATCTGTTTAAATAACCAATTAGGTTTGTTGTCTTTATCAACTAACAAAGCCCTTACACCTTCAACAAGATCAGCATTTAGACAGACATTCATGGCTAAGTCTAATTCCAACTGAAAACATGCCGCTAACGATAGCTCAGTATATTGGTTTACCTGCCGGTACAAGATATGCGCTGATATTGGGCTGCCTAATAGCAATTTTTTAACGCTGGTTTGTAACCACGGATCACAACTTTCGTGCGCTTGAATACATGCCATCACGTCAGTGAGTTCTGTATAAACACTCAACTGAGTAAACAAGGCTTGATGATTGACTAAATTACCGTTAGCGAAATCAGCATCCACATAGTACTGTGTCAGTAACTTATCAACTTGTTGGTGATGTAACCTAGTATCACTTTGCCAATCAAGCCTAGTTAATGCATTCAGCACATCCGTATATTTTGTAGCTGGAATTAAATACTCGCTTAACCCTAAATATTGCGCATCTTTGGCATTAATACTGGCACCTGTTAACCCTAAAAATAATCCGACACCTGGGTGTGGTAAACGATTTAAGAACCAAGTTGCGCCAACATCTGGGAATAAGCCGATAGTGATCTCCGGCATGGCAATACGTGCAGTCTCAGTAACCACACGGTGACTGGCCCCCATAAACAGTCCTAATCCACCACCCATAATAATGCCATCACCCCAAACGATCAGTGGTTTTCCAAAGTTATGCAATAAATAATCGACTTGATACTCGGCAGTAAAATAGCAACTAACGACCTGCTGCTTAGCCTCATAGCCTTCTGTTGCAACTAAGGCTTGCTGTAATGATTTAACATCGCCACCTGCGCAAAATGCTTTCTCTCCAGTACTGGTCAGTAATACACTGACAACCCGATTATCACTTTTCCAAGCAAGTAACTGTCGTCGTAATAATGGAAACATATCGGCACTCAGGGCATGTAATTGACGTGCTTTATTTAGGGTAATAACACCGATAATATGACCATTACTCGTCGCTAACTCATCAAATAATACGCTTGCTTCCATGTGAACTCCAACTTGATAAAAAAACAGTGTAGCCAGATTAAGTCGATTAATTCAACTCGCTAAGCTGTTGATTGTGAATTTAACCAAACACATTGACCAAGTTAATCGATAACATCAGATTGAACCTATTGTGAGATACCCAAAATACTTCCTCTATGGCATAATAGCCCTACAAAATTTAGAGGATTAATTCAATGACTATCGAAACAACGCTATTACAACGCAGTGGTTCTAAATGTGAAATGTGCACATCAGAATCTAACCTATCCGCTTATGAGCTACCTGAATCACCAGAAAAAAGCTCTGACTGTGCAGTAATGCTTTGTGGTACTTGCCTTGAGCAAATCAACAACTCAGATACTCTTGATGAAAATCACTGGCGTTGCCTAAACGACAGTATGTGGAGCCAAGTACCAGCAGTACAAGTACTTGCATACCGTATGTTAAACCGCCTAGATGCAGACTGGTCACGTGACCTACTTGATATGATGTACCTAGAAGAAGACGTAAAAGCATGGGCTGAAAAAGGCGTGTTAATTGCGGCAATGACAGACTCACCAGCACGAGACGTAAACGGTACTATTTTAAAAGCTGGCGACAACGTAAACATCATCAAAGATTTACCTGTTAAAGGCTCAAGCTTAGTGATCAAACGTGGTACAGCTGTGCGTAATATTGGTTTAACAGATAATCCATTACACATTCAAGGTCGCGCTAACGGTACCGCAATGGTGATCATTTCTGCATACTGTAAAAAAATGTAATTTGCTTAGTTTGTCTCGTCTTAAAATACGTTGACAGTTAACCAGATCAAAAAAGGCCGATTACCCATTCTAATAAAGAAGCGGTAATCGGCCTTTTTTATATGCGGCGTTTATATGTGTATAAAAAACCGCATTTCATTAACTATATTAATAATTAGTCAATGATCGCATTGTGATATACATCTTGTACATCATCACTGTCGTTTAATGCAGCAAGGAAACGTTCAAACATTTCAACGTCATCACCCGTCACTTCAGTTTCAACTTGTGGTAAGAATGTAATGTCTTCTGCATCAAATTCAATACCAGCAAACGCTTCTGATAATGCTACTTTCGTTTTGTAAAATTCAGTGTGTGGAACATAAACTGTGATAGTACCGTCTTCGTTCTCAACATCAGCTACATCTACTTCCGCTTCCATTAATGTTTCTAATACCGCATCTTCGTCATCAAATTTGAATTCAAATACAGCTTGATGATCAAACATATGTGATACAGAACCTTGCGCACCTAATTTCGCACCATTCTTAACGAATGCTTGACGAACTTCAGTGAAAGTACGCTTACCGTTGTCAGTTAGACACTCAACAATAACCATGCAGTTACCCGGGCCAAAACCTTCATAACTTGCGCGCTCATAATCTTCACCGCCAGCGCCAGATGCTTTTTCAATAGCACGTTCGATTACGTGAGTTGGAACTTGATCTTTTTTCGCTTTTTCAATGATGCGGCGAAGACTTAAGTTGCTATCAGGGTCGCCACCACCAGTTTTTGCAGATACATAGATCTCTTTACCATATTTAGAGTAGATCTTAGTTTTCATGCCAGCTGTTTTAGCCATCGATAATTTACGGTTTTGGAACGCTCTGCCCATCTTAATTCACTCTCATTTTAAATTTGAAATAAATACTTACCGATTTTAGCAGGATTAACACCATTTTTTCCACAAAAGCGTAAATATCTTATCTTCCATCAACAAAAATTGGCTAAACATCCCACGGAACTATAACGAATATAGGTCGTCTAACAATTTGTCACTGTTATCGGTTAATATTATGCTCTACTATGTTAACTAAATTTACTTAGTTATTACCGCATAGGTCGCCCATTTGTATCTAAAAAAAATATTACGCTTGACCAGTACAGCATTATTTGTCAGTACGCTCGGTCTAGTAAGCACAGTGCAAGCAACTAACAAACTGCCCGAAATTGGCACAGCCGGTGTGACGGCCTTATCGATCGAGCAAGAACGACAGTATGGCGCAGCCTTCATTAAAATAGCGCGTGGTTCTTTCCCTATGGTTAGCGACCCTGTTTTACAAGAATACATTGCCGAACTGGGCGCAAAACTCATTAACCAAACCGATTCAGTTCGTTTTCCATTTAATTTTTTCCTCATTAAAGATGATGAAATTAATGCGGCGGCATTTCTTGGTGGCTATGTAAAAGTGCACACAGGCTTATTTTTATACGCCGAAAGTGAATCAGAATTTGCATCCGTCATCGCCCATGAGATTTCTCACATCACTCAGCGCCACCTTGCGCGTAGTTTAGAGGCGCAAGCAGGTAATAGCCAACTGACTGTTGCGGGGTTAGTTGGCGCAGTATTATTGGGTATTGCGAATCCGGTTGCAGGTATTGCGATGTTACAAACCACTGTAGCTATTAATGTTCAGTCTAGCATTAACTATACCCGCGCCAATGAATTTGAAGCCGATCGTATTGGTATTCAAGTGCTGGCCAATGCTGGTTATGATCCTACAGCAATGTCGACTTTCTTCGGTAAATTATCTGCGCAATACCGTTTTAGCTCAAAACCACCACAAATGCTGATCACTCACCCATTACCAACCACCCGAATCGCCGAAGCACGTGATAGAGCAGCACTATATCCAAATCGTTATTATCCACCAAGTCTCGACTATCAATTAGCCAAAGCCCGTATTCAGGTCCGCTATGGCACCTTAAAACCAAAAGAAGCACTGCAATTTTTTCAACATCAACTTAAAACTAAAAATTTCAAGCTAAAAGATGCAGCGCTCTATGGCCAAGCATTGGCGTTACTGCAATTAGATAAAAATGTAGAAGCCAAAAAAATCGTTGTCGAATTAGCTAAAACGCAGCCAAACAACCTGTTTTACCTCGATACTCTTACCGATATTGATTTAGCCTTAAAACATAATGCCGAAGCTATTGTGAGATTAAAAAAAGCCAATAACAGATATCGTAATAACCCGGTTACCACCATCAATTTAACCGTAGCCTTGCAACAAGATAAACAGTATGGCGAAGCTAAAAAGCTCATTAGAAATTACTTACGTGATAATGAAACAGATATGATTGCCTTAAACATTTATATTGATTTACTGAGTCAAACAGATGATAAGATAAAGATGTATGTCCAACGTGCAAATCTGGCGCAACTTAAAGCTAACTATCCAAAAGCCCTTAATGAACTGCAATCAGCGCGAACACTTGCAACAAGCTCAGCAGATATTGCTCGAATTGATGCGCATATGGAGAAAATTGAGTTAGACAAGCAAGAAATGCAAGCATTGCAAAACTAGCCAAGGGACAGGAAACAAGGCAAAATGGGGACTTTAAGGATCCCCATTTGTTTTAAGACTTGTTTAAGGAATAGGCCAAGCATGACTAGTGTCACTATTTATCATAATCCGCGTTGCTCTAAAAGCCGCCAAACTCTTGCTTTATTAGAAGAACAAGGTGTCACGCCAAGCATCGTAAAATACCTCGAAACGCCACCATCAGCAGCACAGCTGCAAAAAATCTTAACCTTACTCGCATTAACGCCTCGTCAATTAATGCGTATTAAAGAAGCTGAATATAAAGCACTTGGTTTAGATGATGAAAGCTTGTCTAATGACGAACTCATTGCCGCAATGATCACAACACCGAAATTAATCGAACGTCCAATTGTACTCGCAAACGGTAAAGCTACGATTGGCCGTCCACCTGAAAATGTTTTAGCCATTCTCTAACTACGAGCAAATAATGCAAACAACACAAGAAATACAAAAGCGTATTACTCAATACCGGTTTCTGGGACTTTTTGGCTTCTTTGGCCTGATCATACTCATGTTCGTATGGCAGTTATGGCTAACGCCAGAAAAACTACAAGACCATACCCAATCACAAGCATTAGCTGAATTAACAGCAATGGCAGAAGTTAATCCAGAATTATTACCGCAAGTTGAAGCTGAAAAACAGAAATGGCTAGAGCGCCAAGCATCACACGAGTCAAATCCATTAGCCAAAGCCTTTATTTGGATCTTGCCATTATTATTCCCCTTCTACGGGTTGATCAAAGGAAAACCTTACACGGCAGCTTGGAGTAACTTTGTTGTCATGATCTATTACATGCATTCATTAACCATCATGTATACCGATCCAGATGAGCGTCATCTTGCTATATTAGAGTTCATTTTAGCCAACTGCATGTTATTTGGTAACGGTATTTATGCTCGTATGCAGGGCAAAGAGTTAGGCCTAGGTCTTGATAAGCTAAAAGTAGTGATGGCTGAAGAAAAAGAACGAGAAGAAGCATACAAAGAAAAAAACAAAGATTAACTTTGTGTAAGCTAACAGTTTCACTTAAATAACAAAAAAGGAAATAGTGTCATCGAACCTATTTCCTTTTTACTTTTTACTTTTTACTTTTCAATATTTTGTAAGTCGTTTTGGCTTTGTTAATTATAAAGAGAGGGTTTCTTTCACAAAAGGGATGGTTAAACGACGTTGGGCACTAATTGACGCATTATCTAATCGATCTAATATCGAAATAAGGGTTTCCATATCTCGAGATGAACGATTTAATAAAAAACGGCCAACATCAACCGGTAGCTTCAGTCCTCTAAATTCAGCACGTAGCTGTAACGCAGCGAGCTTACCGTCATCATCCAATAACTGCAGTTGGTAGCTAACGCCCCAATCTAGTCGTGAAAGCAGATCCGGTAATTGAATACCTAAATGCCGTGCCGCGCTATTACCCGTAACAATAAGTGAACCTGGATTGTCTTGATCATGACTATCACGCCAACGATTATAAAAATTGAATAATGCGACTTCCCATTCACGGTTACCTGCGATCAATTCAATATTATCGATACAAACAATATCAAGATGTTCCATACCATCTAATACAGATGGTGACATCATGGCAGACATTGCCATCGGTAAATAAGCGGCAGAACGATCAGCGTCCGTACACTCGGTACAGGTTGCGTGAAGTAAATGGGAGGTACCCGAACTTCGGCTACCAAATAAATAAAGAAATGGATCACCGTCGCCGACAGCAGCATTTTTTAATGCTGTCAGTAGTTGGACATTAGCACCGGGGTAAAAACTCGCGAAAGTTTCACCATCGGGTAATTGTACAGATAAAGAAAGTTGTGCTGGAGTGTTCAATATCACCCTTTCATACAATCATAAGATTAGTGAGGCCATTGTAGCACCTCAATGCCCGATAGAAAACGACTAGTAAAAAAACACGATGTAAATTTGCTTAATTTATCACATTCCATTGAAAATTCATGTCACCAAAGGCATTTTCAGTACTTTGGATCCGTTGATCTAACGATAATTCGGTCAATAGATCTTGCTGCGTACCCAATAATACTAATTTTAATTGCACATTCGATCCTGTCACGGAACCAAGATCAACTTGTGCAACGGCTGATAATTCAGAAAACATTGCAATCAATTTAGCATAATCAGTGATGTCAGTAACAGCACCTACATTTAAGAACACCACTTCATCTTTACCCGATGCTTTCACGCTATAACGTTCACCGAGATGATCAGCAAGACTATCAGTGAGTTTTGTACCGATGGCAGCAAGCTCACCTTGACCTTGTCCATTTAGCCAAATCTCATACGGTTGATTACTATTGTTACGACCATACATACTCCAATTTAGTTGGTAATCATCATCTTGCTTAATAATCTTCGCAATTATGTAATTGTCAGCACCATAACGTGCAGAAGCGAGTTCAACCGGATCTGTAAATTGCCCCCATAAATCACTACTGCTTACTTGTAGTTGATCATCAAGATCCATGACAGGGAATAATACCGGGATCGCACGTTTATTTGCTTGTACTTTAATCGCATTAATAAAGTCAGCATAATCACTGTCACTTTCACCTTTTACGCTGCGACTAAAGTCTTCATCAACCACTAGCCATATTACTTGCTGAGGGCGATTCTGACTCCATACACCAAATTCACTACTGCGTAATAGGCGGTTTATCTTTTGCTCATTAAAGCTTGCTTGTAAATAGCGCTCGCCATCAACACGCTCTTCAGCTTGTTTAACTAAATATTCACGCGCATTGATTAATGCTTTTTTGATCACAGGATTAGTCGCAATTGCCGCATTACCAGAAACCTTGACCAATACTTCTGAAAAAGCAACTTTTTGTAACGTACGGTTAGACTGATCATTCACAGCCATAACAGATGCCGAATAAAGATGCTCCACCTCAACCGCATACGCAGTCAAAGGTAAAAGAGATAACAATGATAATAAAATAGGAAATAAACGCTTCATACGATCCTTTTTAAGAGTAACGTGATGACTCAAATTGATTATTTGAATAATACCATAGCCAACGCTATTAATTTACCTCAAATAATAACCAAACCAGCCACTATGTCCAAACATATTCCATGGCCTCAGGCTAATTAGCCTTATAGAGAAACATTGACCATACTAAAGTATCAAGGCGTTGTCTTTAAAATGAAGGAATTAGTTGTATGGATGGTAAAGAAACTGAGCGTGACCGATATTTTGATATCGATATTGAAAAAATATATCTATTGAATATATTATTTATCTGGGGCGGATATTTAGTGGGAACTCAAGTTGAATAAAAAGATACAGGCATCAACATCATTCGCTAATGCCTGTATAGCTCAATTAAGCAATATATTTAAGCCGCTTATTATTGGTCTTATTTAGTACCAAAAATCTTATCGCCTGCGTCACCAAGACCAGGAACGATGTAACCTTTTTCGTCTAAACGCTCATCAATAGATGCAGTGTAAACTTCGATATCTGGGTGTGCTTCCTCTAACGCTTTTAGACCTTCAGGTGCAGCAACAAGAATAAGTACTTTAATGCGCTTACAACCTTTTGCTTTTAATAGGTCTAATGTTGAGATCATAGAGCCACCCGTTGCTAACATCGGGTCAATTACAATTGCTAAACGCTCTTCAATACTGTGAACAATTTTTTCAAAGTAAGGTACTGCTTCTAATGTTTCTTCATCGCGGTAAATACCAACAACGCTCACACGTGCACTCGGCATATGCTCTAACACACCATCCATCATGCCTAAACCAGCACGTAGAATTGGCACAACAGTTACCTTTTTCCCTTTGATTTGATCGACAGTAACATCACCATTCCAACCTTCAATGGTCTTCTTCTCTAGCTCTAAATCAGCCGTTGCTTCATAAGTAAGTAGACTACCCACTTCTGTTGCTAGTTCACGAAAACGTTTAGTGCTGATATCAGCAGCGCGCATTAAACCCAATTTGTGACGAACTAACGGGTGCTTAACCTCAACAACTTTCATGGATTCTCCTAATAAAATCAAAGTAAGTGCGATACAAAAAGGCGCAATATTACCAATAATAGCCTTATAATGATAGCTTATTCCAAGGAAAAGCCAGAGTTAAGAATAAAATCAATTTGCAGGTCGAACAAGGCATAATTTTGTTTCTATTCTGTGATTAAAGTTGTTAACATGGCGGCGATTTTTTAATCCAATTGATACGATTAGTTTGTGAGGGATCCAGTGAGCAACCAAAATACTTCTCTAAGTTATAAAGATGCAGGCGTTGATATAGACGCAGGTAATGCATTAGTAGAACGCATTAAAGGTGTAGCAAAAAAGACTAAACGACCTGAAGTTATGGGTGGTCTAGGTGGCTTCGGCGCACTTTGCCAATTGCCTACTGGTTATAAAGAACCAGTGTTGGTCGCAGGAACAGACGGTGTAGGAACTAAACTACGCCTCGCTATCGATTTAGCTAAATATGATACTGTTGGTATCGATCTAGTTGCTATGTGTGTGAATGACCTTATTGTACAAGGTGCTGAGCCACTATTCTTCTTAGATTACTACGCAACAGGTAAACTAGATGTAGATGTAGCTACAGCTGTTGTTACCGGTATTGGTGAAGGTTGTCTACTATCAGGTTGTGCGTTGACCGGTGGTGAAACAGCTGAAATGCCTGGTATGTACGACGGTAAAGATTTTGACATTGCTGGCTTCTGTGTCGGTATTGTTGACAAAGAAAATATCATCGATGGTACTAAAGTTGCTGCGGGTGATAAACTTATCGCTTTAGGATCGAGTGGCCCTCACTCAAACGGCTATTCTTTAGTTCGTAAGATCCTTGAAGTTTCAAAAGAAGATCCAAGTCAAGCATTTGGTGATTCAACGCTAGGTGATACGCTTCTAACACCAACTAACATCTATGTTAAGTCTGTGCTAGCTGTGTTGAAAGAGTGTGAAGTTCATGCTTTATCACACATCACTGGTGGTGGTTTCTGGGAAAATATCCCACGTGTACTACCTGCATTAACAAAAGCTATCATCGATGAAAATAGCTGGCAGTGGCCTGAGATTTTCAACTGGTTACAAGAGAAAGGTAACGTTGAACGTACAGAAATGTACCGTACGTTTAACTGTGGTGTTGGTATGGTTATTGCTCTACCAGAAGCACAAGTTGAAAAAGCACTGGAAATTTTCACTGAACACGGCGAAAATGCGTGGCTAATCGGTGAAATTGCAGACGCTGCAGAAAATGAAGAACAAGTAGAGATAAAATAATGTCTAAACAAGCATCTATCGTAGTATTAGTTTCTGGTAATGGAAGTAATTTACAAACCATTCTAGATCAGTGCGAACAAGGTTCTATTAACGGAAAAGTAACCGCTGTTTTTAGTAACAAAAGTACTGCTTATGGCTTAGAGCGAGCACAACTTGCAGGTGTGGATGCAATATCACTGGCTCAAGGTGATTTTGCTGACCGTGCTGCATTTGATGCTGAACTCATGACACAAATAGATCAATATCAACCCGACCTGATTGTGTTAGCAGGCTATATGCGTATTCTGAGTGATAACTTTGTACAGCATTATGCTGGCAAGATGCTTAATATACATCCATCTCTATTACCTAAATATCCAGGTTTAGATACACATCAACGTGCAATTGATAATGGCGATGAAGAACACGGTGCTTCAGTGCACTTTGTTACGCCAGAGCTAGACTCAGGTCCAGTTATCTTACAAGCAAAAGTACCTGTATTTGAAGATGATAGCGTAGATGATTTAAGTTCACGAGTGCATACTCAAGAACATATGATCTACCCTATGGTTGTACAATGGTTCTGCGCTGAACGTTTAGCTATGATCGACGATAAGGCCGTACTTGATGGTAAAGAATTAGCAGTAAGTGGCTACGCTGCAGACTAAGTTAATTCATTAATCCTAGATAATAAAAAGCCTTTATCGCATTACTGCATAAAGGCTTTTTTTATGGAACTTCCAGACATGTTAATTAAATCAACATGTCAAAAGTTAGTTAGCATAATATGACCACGACAGAATACGCAATATTCCCCCGGCTGCATTTTGTGCCAAACTTCATTATCCGTCAGCGGTTGCGTCGCTATAATCGCGACAACATCAGAATCTGAGGTTTCATTCGCAAAGTTAATTTCAATGTTTTCATCAATTAACTGCGCATGACCAAACGGCGCTTCGCGAATAATATGATGTAAGTTATTAGTACAGTAGGCAAATACGAAATCGCCATCGGTTAGTAACAGATTAAATACACCCAATGCTCTTAACTGATCACATAAGCTCGCAATAAAACGAAACACGGGTTTCATATCATTAGGCTTAATAGGAAACTGTTTACTTACTTCTTGTAAAATCCAACAGAACGCGAGTTCACTGTCAGTCTCACCAATTGGTGTATAAAACCCAGTCGCTAAACCTTGATAATCAGTGAGCTGGCCATTATGTGCATACGTCCAGTTTTTACCCCAAAATTCACGGGTAAAAGGATGGGTATTTTCTAATGCCACACCACCACGATTAGCTTGACGAATATGCGAAATAACCGCTTGGCTTTTAATCGGGTAATCTTTGACTAATTGTGCGACTTTTGACTCGCAACTTGGTTTCGGGTCACGAAAAGTACGGCAACCCTTACCTTCATAAAAAGTAATCCCCCAACCATCAGAATGTGGTCCAGTCTTACCACCACGCTGCATCAGCCCAGAAAAACTAAAACAAATGTCGGTAGGCACATTTGCGCTCATACCTAATAATTCACACATATACTGATAACTTCACTTTTATGGCTTACTAACATTAACCACATAGGGTTAAATTAATTTAACGAAAGACTATAGCTTAATCTGCATAACCCATCATTTTTTCGACTAACTGAATCAACAAGTGGATCACTTTAATGTGGATCTCTTGGATACGGTCAGCATAACCGAAATGCGGTACGCGAATTTCGATATCAGCAATGCCCGCCATTTTACCGCCATCTTTACCTGTTAATGCAATGGTCTTCATACCTTTTTCTTTCGCTGCCGCAAATGCATTTATTACATTTTGTGAGTTACCACTGGTACTTAACCCTAATAACACATCACCTTTCTGGCCGATGCCTTCTACATAGCGTGAAAAAACATATTCATAACCAAAATCGTTGCTCACACAAGACATATGACTCACATCAGAAATAGCAATTCCTGGCATTGCAGGACGATTTTCACGATAGCGGCCTGATAGCTCTTCCGCAAAATGCATCGCATCGCAATGTGAGCCGCCATTACCACAAGATAATACTTTACCTCCGGCTTTAAATGAATCAGCTAATAAAGCTGCTGCGGCTTCGATATTTTCACCATTTTTCGGGTCAGCTAAGAAGTCATTTAAAACTTGTGCTGCTTCGACTAATTCTTGCTGAATTAAGCCTTGATAACTTGTCATTTATTATCGCCTCTATGCCTAAAATATATTTGTATAATAGTACTATTGTTTCACAAAATAATGTACCTGTATCACCCACATAAATAAAAGGTTAAGCATAACCCAAAATAAGTGAATCACATGATAAAGTGCTTAGTTAACATCCACTTAATACCCAATAATGAGTATTAAAAGGCATTGTTTATTGACCGAATTGACCTAAAATAAAAGCAAATAGGCAATTAAATTATCAATTCAATAACGCTATTATCAGTGCACACTTGTAAACCCAATTGGTTAAAAACAAGCGTTTAGCGGCAGGTTCTATAAATAGTATGTAAAATACATGTAAAAAACTTGCTAATTTAATAGTTATCAACTAGAACTAATACTCAAACCAGCGTTCTGGTCTGACCTCTGACTTTGCTATTTAGTTGCTTAATGAAAGGAGAAAATCATGGCAACCACAATTTCACTATTAGCCTTAGTGGCAATATTTGGTACATTATCTTACCAAAGAGCATCATTAGCTGCTTTTACCGGTGCGTTTTTTGTTGCACTTGCAGCCATTTCATATTTCGGTGATGTGCCATTCGCTATTTGGATAATAACAGCTGTAATTGCGATACCATTAAATATCACCAGTATTCGTCAAGGCTATTTAACAGCGCCTATTTTAAAAGGTTTTCGTAAAATCATGCCTGAAATGTCTCAAACAGAGACTGAAGCATTAGAAGCCGGTACAACTTGGTGGGATGCAGACCTATTCAGCGGTAAACCAAATTGGGAGAAACTGCACAATGTGCCAGCGCCAGCGTTAACAGCTGAAGAGCGAGCTTTCCTTGACGGTCCAGTTGAAGAAGCATGTCGCATGGCTGATGAGTTTGATATCACGCATAATCGTGCCGACTTACCTCCAGAATTATGGGAATTCCTTAAGACTAAAGGTTTCTTCGCCATGATCATCAAGAAAAAATACGGTGGTCTAGAATTCTCTGCATTAGCACAATCAATGGTACTACAAAAACTAACTGGCTCAAGCGCAGTAATGGCGAGTACAGTTGGTGTACCTAACTCATTAGGGCCTGGTGAATTATTACAGCACTATGGTACTAAAGAGCAACAAGATTACTACCTTCCTCGCCTTGCGGTTGGTGATGAAATTCCATGTTTCGCACTGACAAGCCCTGAAGCTGGTTCTGATGCAGGCGCTATCCCTGATTTCGGTATCGTATGTAAAGGCGAGTTCGAGGGTAAAGAAGTTCTCGGTATGAAACTGACTTGGAACAAACGTTATATTACGCTTGCACCTGTAGCCACTGTGCTTGGTCTTGCGATTAAATTACGCGACCCAGATGGTCTACTTGGTGATAAAGAAGATATCGGTATTACTTGTGCGCTTATCCCTACGGATATCCCAGGTGTTGAAACTGGTCGTCGTCATTTCCCACTTAACTTACCGTTCCAAAATGGTCCAACTAAAGGTAACGAAGTATTCGTACCATTAGATTACATTATTGGTGGTCCGGAAATGGCTGGTCAAGGCTGGCGTATGCTGGTTGAATGTCTGTCTGTTGGTCGTGGTATTACCCTTCCTTCTTGTTCTGCTGGTGCAGTTAAGCTAGCAGCATTAGGCATGGGTTCTTACACTGCTATCCGTCGTCAATTTAAAGTTGCGATTGGTAAAATGGAAGGTATCGAAGAGCCACTAGCACGTATTGGTGGTAATGCTTACCTTATGGGCGCGGCATCAACACTAACAACAAGTGCAATTGATTTAGGTGAGAAACCATCTGTAATTACTGCGATTATTAAAATGCATTTAACAGACCGTGCTCAGAAATGTGCAATCGATGCAATGGACATCTCTGGTGGCAAAGGTATCTGTCTTGGTCCAAACAACATGGCAGGTCGTGGTTACCAAGCGGCGCCAGTTGCAATTACGGTTGAAGGTGCGAACATTTTAACACGTAACCTGATCATTTATGGTCAAGGTGCAATCCGTTGTCATCCGTTCGTATTACCAGAACTGAATGCTGCCGCACTTGAAGATCATAAGAAAGGTCTACAAGACTTTGATGCCGCGTTATTCGGTCATATCGGCTTTGCAATGTCTAACTTCTTCCGTTCATTTGTAATGGGCATTACTAACGGTAAAGGTTCTGCTGCACCATTTAAAGATGAAACTGCACAATACTACCAACAGATGAACCGCTTAAGTGCCAACTTAGCCTTCCTATCTGATGTAGCGATGGGTGTACTCGGTGGTGATCTGAAACGTAAAGAGCGTGTGTCTGCACGTTTAGGTGATATTTTAAGTCAACTGTACTTATCATCAGCAACGCTAAAACGTTATGAAGATGAAGGTCGTCAAAAAGATGATTTACCACTAGTACATTGGGCACTGCAAGATTCATTATTTAAAGCTGAACAAGCGATTGATGAGTTACTACGTAACTTCCCTGTTCGTTTTGTTGGTATCGCACTACGCGCAATGGTATTACCAGCAGGTACGCGTCTATCACGTCCTACAGATACGTTAGACCATGTTGTGGCAGGTTTGCTACAAGTTCCTTCTGAAACCCGTAGTCGCCTAGCGACAGACATGTACCTAACTGAAGAAGAAGGTAATGCTATTGGTCTTCAAGAAAAAGCCTTGAGAGACATCATCATTGCAGAGCCTATCTTCATCCGTGTTTGTAAAGAGAATGGCGTTAAATTACCATTTATTTATCTAGACAAATTTGCTGACGAAGCACTGGCTAAAAAGCAGATCACAGCAGATGAAGCGGAACTACTAAAAGAGGCAGAGGTTGGTCGTTTACGTACAATTAACGTTGATGACTTTGACCCTGAAGTACTTGCAGCAGATAAATCGTTAGTTAATCAACTAAATGGTGACTGGCGTGCACGTGCAAATGGCACAGCGAAACCAACGAAAAATAAAAAAGTAAAAACAGAAGCGATAGCTTAGTCTTTATTTCATAGCCGGTAACAATTCATCGTTATCAACAAAAATCCCACTGTGATCATTGATGGCAGTGGGATTTTTTTATTCACCACAAGTTACTGTAGTGATCTATTACCTAACCTATATTGCCTAAGCGTCTAATAGCGTTTTAGCCAAAGTACGAATACCATGCCCTTTAGCGCCTGTCGCCCATAAATCATTAGCTGCTTTTTGATACGAACCAGCTAAATCTAAATGTAACCAACCTTGCCCATCTTCACGCACAAAACGTGATAAGAATGCAGCCGCAGTTGATGCTCCAGCACGACCTTCGCCAGCATGAATATTTGCCATATCAGCAAAGCTCGATGGTAATTGTTGTTGATGCCATCTTTCTAATGGTAGCTGCCAAGCAAATTCATTCTCTGCTTTCGCATTTGCCAAAAGTGAATTAACAAAGTTCTGATCAAAGCCAAATACTGCATTATAGTCACGACCAAGCGCCATCTTAGCCGCACCCGTTAGTGTAGCAGCGTCAATCAAACGCTGCGGTGAGTTTTCTTCTGCTGCAAGTAAACCGTCAGCTAGCACTAATCGGCCTTCAGCATCTGTATTAAGCACTTCTACAGTAATATCATTTTTGTACGTAATGATATCGCCAAGTTTAAATGCATTACTGCTAATCATGTTTTCTGCACAGCATAAGAATAGCTGCACGCGTTGATTTAAGCCCTGGCTGATTGCTA
>Ga0209292_1002952_pt1 | contig 19069 bp, 14 predicted proteins | sample GOMGulsemesocosm_2_FD_184634 | JGI IMG/M metagenome (GOLD analysis project Ga0209292, IMG submission 184634) | Methane-oxidizing microbial communities from mesocosms in the Gulf of Mexico - GOM9C Gulf of Mexico (SPAdes) (version 2) | ecosystem: Environmental > Aquatic > Marine > Cold seeps... | reverse complement strand
CGTTGACGACCGCTGTTTATGATACGTGGTTAGGTTATGGCAGTTTGGCCGCTGCAGCGCGCTTGTCTGTTTTAATGCTCGCTGTGCTGTTTGTACTTATTAGCGTTGAACGTTTAGGGCGTAAAAAACAGCGCCATTATCAACGGGGTAGTGGTCAAGAAACGATAGTGCGTCACAAACTAACGGGTGTAAAATCCATACTCGCCAGCGTATTTTGTGGTGGTATCTTTATGGCAGGTTTTGGTGTGCCATTTATATCACTTATTGATATGGCCATTAACTATTTTGATGAGTCGTTCAATAGTCAGTTCTTTGAATATAGCATTAATAGTTTATTGCTTGCTTCAGGCGTGGCTTTCATCTGTTTGGTGATTGCCATTGTTTTAGGTTTTTATAAGCGCTTAGCATCAACTAAGGCGAGTGAGATTACGCCTAAGCTAGCCAGTACAGGGTATGCGTTGCCGGGTACTGTATTGGCCATTGGTGTGTTGATTCCACTGAGTTTATTTGATCATGGTATTAATGGTTTAATAGAATCGATGGGGTTTACAGGCCCAGGGCTTCTGTTGTCAGGGACTGTGTTTGCGATTGTAGCGGGTTATGTTGTGCGTTTTTCTGCGATTGCGATAGGATCGGTGGAGTCGAGTTTAAATAAGGTGTCGCCCTCCATTGATATGGTGAGTGTGACGCTTGGCACATCGCCGTTAAAAATGTTATTTAAAGTGCATTTTCCGCTTATTAAGAAAGGCTGTTTTGCAGGCGCTTTATTGGTGTTTATTGAATCGATGAAAGAGTTACCCGCCGCTTTATTACTTCGTCCGTTTGACTATGAAACACTAGCAACCTATGTGTATCAGTTCGTGTCTGATGAGCAATTAGAACAAGGTGCATTAGCCGCTATTGTAATTGTTGTCGTTGGCCTAATTCCCCTTCTATTTTTAAATCGTTCGTTGGAGCAATCGCATTAATATGACGCAACTCACTATTAGTAATTTGTCGAGTCAATATGACGGAAAGGCTGTCATTAAAGACTTATCATTAATGTTAGATAGCAATGAAATTGTGGCCCTTTTAGGACCCAGTGGTTGTGGTAAAACAACGTTATTACGAACGATTGCTGGCTTACAACCGATTAGTCATGGCGACATTAAGATGGGCGAGCAAGTTATTAGTACCCCCTCTAGTTCATTAGCGAGTGAAAAACGTAATATCGGTATGATATTTCAAGATTACGCGTTATTTCCCCATTTAAATGTCACTAAAAATATTGCTTTTGGGTTAAGTAAACAGCCTAAAGAGGTGCAAAGCGAGATCGTCAAAGATATGTTGACGCTGGTAAAACTAGAAGGGTATGAAGAGCGATTTCCTCATGAGCTTTCAGGAGGTCAGCAACAACGGGTCGCTATTGCCAGAGCATTAGCTTATAAGCCTCAATTAATGCTACTGGATGAACCGTTTTCTAATATTGACAGTCAATCGCGTGGTGAAATCATGCAAGAGATGCGTCAGATATTAAAAAAACAAGGCGTACCAGCGGTCTTTGTGACCCATAGTAAAGATGAGGCCTTTGTTTTTGCTGACAAGATAGCCATATTTAATGCTGGAAAAATTGAGCAAATAGATCAAGGTAGTGTACTCTATGCGCAACCAAGTTCAGCCTATGTAGCTAATTTCATGGGAAAAACAAACTATGTTGCCATTAATGCTATTAATGAAAATAGCGTTAGCACTTGTTTTGGTGACTTATCCTTAAATGGACAGCAGCTGCCAACGTCTCATAATGTAGTAATGTTACGCCCAGAACAAATATTGCTAGATGAGCAGTCACAGCATAAATTTAGTGTGATGCAATGTTCGTTTGCCGGAAGCCATTGGGTGTACCGCGCGCAAGCTATCACTGACAGTAGTGTTTTTGTCGAAGTACATTCTCACTTAATGCTAGCTGAGCAACAAGTAATAGGGCTGTCGGTGAACACGTATCAGTTGGTGACATTTAAATTATAAAGGAAGTATCATGGCTAGAGAACAAGCAGGAATTTGTGCGGAAGGGAATTTACATAGCCAATATTTACTGTTTGATTGTAACGAAGGGCTCGAAAGTGCCATTCGTAATCAGTTGACTGAAATTACCCATTATTTAGATGAAATGGCTGATGAATATAGTGATGTGGCGTTTTCTGGCTTTATTGCGATCGGCTCAAATTATTGGCAAACATTGTATGAGACAGCCAAACCACAGCTGCTGCGTCCTTTTCCATCATTAAGTAATGGCGATCGTCATGCTCCTGCATTGCCCTTAGATCTCTTTATTCAAATCCGTTGTGATCGCAGTGATATTAACCATTTAGTTAGTCATGAAATCTGTTTAATGTTAGAAGATCTAGCTACCTTGGTTGAGGAGGTTAAAGGTTTTCGCTATCTCGATAGCCGTGACCTTACTGGTTTTGTTGATGGCACTGAAAACCCTAAAGGTCATCACCGTCAAGATGTAGCATTGGTGGGCGAAGAAGATTATGAATTTAGAGGCGGCAGTTATATTCATATTCAGCGTTATCTCCATGATTTAGCACAGTGGGATAAGCTCAAAGTCAAAGCGCAAGAAGATATTATGGGGCGCACTAAGACAGATAATCATGAATATTCGTCGTTTAATAAACCGAAAACATCGCATATTCGACGTGTTGGACTCAGAGATGAAGCGGGAAATGCAATAGAGATATTACGTCAATCGATGCCTTATGGTGATATGAAAGAGCAAGGGTTGTTCTTTATTTCGTGTTGTAAAACACCTCTTAACTTTGAATTGATGTTACGCAGTATGATTGTTGGTGATAATAAAGGACATCACGATCATCTGCTTAAGTATACGCAGGCGGTTACTGGTGCCGCATTTTTTGCACCAGCAGCAAGCTTTTTTGCGGCAAATAGTTAGGAAATAAAAAGAAAGGAGAAGTCGAGCGACTTCTCCTTTTCATACTCATCTAGGTAAGTAATTGGTATGACTTAAAGGCTTACGTTAAAAATTTCTTTAATCGTGGTCAGTGTTTTATGAATCTCATCGACATGTGCTGGGGCGATAAAAATGGTGTCATCACCAGCAATTGTTCCTAAAATCCCTTCCGCCTTACCTATTGAGTCTAACAAGCGTGCAATTAATTGCGCCGCACCTGGGCTAGTACGAATGACGATCATTGAATCATTATGATCTAAGTCGATCACTAAATTCTTTAACGGGCTACTGGTATTCGGTACACCCATCTCGGCAGGTAGGCAATAAACCATTTCTTGTTTCGCATTGCGAGTGCGAACAGCACCAAACTTACTGAGCATGCGAGAAACTTTTGATTGGTTAATATTTTCAAAACCAAGTTCTTGTAATGATTGAACAATATCACCTTGCGAGCCAAAACATTCTTCTTTAAGCAAGGCTTTAAATGCTTTAACTAATTGGTCTTGTTTCTGAGAAGGTCTCATTTTATTCCATTATTGTTATTATTTTTAGAAATGATATGCAGCGTTTTTGCATAAAAAAGTAGTTATATTCAATAACTACTTATATTATTGCATAAAAATAGGCCTATTAACCATTAATTTTTGTGCCATGAAGGGTTTATTTAAAGATTTGGATTATTGTAAATAAAAACGGATGTTTACGGTGATAGATGGCTTTGGCTTGATAAAAAATTAGGTTATACTTCGTGCGAATTTTACAGCGCTGTGGGGCTTTAGTCGCATGGTGTAAAACCGTTTAATTATCTAAAGTATATGTATTGAATTTAGTCAGTTGTTTTATTTTTAAAAAGACACTGGATAAGCATACAAATTGAAAATAATCTCTAAGGGAGAAAGTTATGAAAGTTGCAGTATTAGGCGCTGCTGGCGGTATTGGCCAAGCACTAGGTTTATTATTAAAAACTCAACTACCTGCGGGCAGCGAGCTATCTTTATATGATATCGCTCCAGTAACTCCAGGTGTTGCTGCTGATCTTAGCCACATCCCAACTGACGTGAAAGTAACGGGTTTTGCAGGTCAAGATTCTTCTCCTGCATTAGAAGGCGCTGATGTTGTTCTTATCTCTGCTGGTGTTGCTCGTAAGCCTGGTATGGATCGTTCAGATCTTTTCAACATCAATGCTGGAATCGTTAAGAATCTAGTGGGTGTTTGTGCTGATGTTTGTCCAAAAGCATTAATCGGTATTATCACTAACCCAGTAAATACAACTGTAGCAATTGCTGCTGAAGTATTGAAAGCAAAAGGTGTTTACGATCCTGCACGTTTATTCGGTGTTACTACACTTGATGTTATTCGTTCAAACACATTTGTTGCTGAAGCTAAAGGCTTAAACCCTGCTGACGTTAACGTTCCAGTTATTGGTGGTCACTCTGGCGTTACTATTTTGCCATTGCTTTCTCAGTCTGGTGTAACATTTACAGCTGAAGAAACTGCAGCATTAACAACGCGTATCCAAAATGCTGGTACTGAAGTTGTTGAAGCTAAAGCGGGTGGCGGTAGTGCTACATTATCAATGGGTCAAGCCGCTGCACAGTTTGGTTTGTCACTTGTTCGCGCACTTAGCGGCGAAGAAGGCGTTGTTGAATGTACTTACGTTGAAGGCCCTGGCGAGAAAGCACGTTTCTTCGCACAGCCTGTATTGTTAGGTAAAAACGGCGTAGAAAAAGTACTTGGTTACGGCGACCTAACTGAATTTGAAGCTAATGCACTTGAAGGCGCTTTAGATACGCTTAAAGGCGACATTACTTTAGGTGAAGAATTCATTAACGCATAATCGTTAACGAACATTCTTTAATGAAAGCCACTGCACTTTGTGCAGTGGCTTTTTTGTTGTCTATCATAAGGTTGATTTATTGCTTTAGTCGCGATTATGATAAGGTACAAAACTCTTAGTGCCTAAATAGGACGCGTTTATGAAACATTCACAAGCTTTTACATTAATTGAGCTCATTTTAGTGATCTTAATTATTAGTATTCTTGCGGTGAATGTGGTGCCTAAGTTCTTTGGCGCTTCAGATATAGCGCATTTCACGGTACGTGATCAGCTACTTTCACAATTGAGGCTGTCACAACTAAAAGCAATGAATCAGCTGAATGTGTGTAACCGCGTAAAAATTACCGATAGCTATGTGGTCGTAGAAACCAATAACTCGAGTAGCTGCGGCACAGAAGGATCATCAAGTACTCAAATTAGTCTGGGTGATGTCGAAATTAAACTTAGTACTGGCACGACCCCTAACCCGTTGTATGTCACTTTTAACAGTCAAGGGATTAGCGATTGTGACTGTGTTTTAAATATCATTGGCAATGAAACTATAGATTTGAAAATTGAAAGTCAGGGGTATATTCATGCGTTATAATCCCCTTAACAGTAATCGCGGTTTTACACTCATTGAAATGATTATTGGTATTGTAGTTTTTGCTGTCGCCATGACAATGATGACCACTTTGATTTTGCCCCGGGCAGAAAAAAGTATTGACCCCATTTATCAAGTACGTGCCGCGAAATTAGCTAGCTCATTACTTAATGAGATTACAGGTAAAGCGTTTGATGAAAATTCTAATACATCACTAGGTTTAGGCCGATGTGATGAAAATTCAAACCCTTGTAGCACCACATTAGGTCCTGACGGCGCTGAAACTCGAGACAGTTTTAACGATGTTGATGACTATGACGGCCTGGAAATTGATGGATTATTGCTAAACCACACCACCCAAAGCTATCAAGATTTGTATACAGATTATGAGCTAGCTGTCAGTGTTATTTATGACGGTGATTATGATGGTGTGGCTGATTCATCAAAAAATGCCAAGTTAATAACGATTACAGTGACCATGCCAAATCAAGAAACCGTATCCTTTGCGGCGTATCGGAGTAATTATTAATGAAACGTAGCGATGGCGGTTTTACGTTAATTGAGTTGGTGTTAGTGATATTGGTGTTGGCGATTGTGAGCACTGGCGTCACGAAGTTTATCACGTACGGAGTTAACATTTATCAAGACACAGCTGGACGCGATAAGCAAATTAGCGATAGTCGTTTTGTTATTGAACGCATCACACGAGAAGTCAGAAATGCACTACCAAACAGCGTTCGGGTGACAGCTGATGGTAAATGTGTTGAATTCATTCCTATTTTAGCTAGTTCAAGTTATGTTGATATTCCTGTGCTTCCAGACATCGCTAGTGACACGGTAACATTGGTGAAAAGCGATGAAGGTGGTAACTCAGCAAGTGCTAAATTAGTGGTTTATCCTCTGACTCAATCTGATGTGTATGTTAATGGTAGTTCGTTGACGGGAAAGGTATTTGATATTGCGTCTTACGGCAGTGTTACTGATAATGTGTACACAGTGACCTTAGATAATGCGGTGCTGTTTAATGAAGAGTCGCCAACAGAGCGTTATTTTATTGTAAAAGACAGTGTGGCTTATTGTCAGGGTAGCGGTGATACGATTAAACGTTATCAGGGACATACATTAACGGCTACTCAGTCGTCATCCCCCAGTGGCACTGGAATATTAATGGCAGAGCGGCAAACAAATGGTGCACCTTTTTCAATATTATCAGCCACTTTATTACGTAACGCCATTGTGCAAATAGACTTTACGTTTAGGTATTCCGATGAAGATTTACGTTTAATCAACGAGGTGCATATTGCTAATGTTCCCTAATTTACCTCATGCTAAGTCACTTAAAACACAGCAAGGCAGTATGTTAGTTATAGCGCTGTTTGTCATCATAGTGTTGGCTTTTTTAGCCTACGCGACGATTCAAATTACCGATAACAGTAGCCGTGGTAATGTCTATGAGGTCTATGGTACACGCGCATTGAATGCGGCTAATAGCGGGGTGGAGCGTGCTTTAAATGAGATATTAGGACCAAGTGGTGGTGAGAGCTGCCCGGTATCGTTTGACTATGATTTACCATCAGGTGATATTTTTTCAGGTTGCGAACTCATAATGACTTGTAATGAATTTTTAGTAACCGAAACTGGTTTTACTCATTTTCGTATTGAAAGTACGGCTAGTTGTAGCGCAGGCGATTTTGATACCCAGCGCAGCGTCGCTGTTGAAGCGAGGATTGTCATTTGATTTATAATAATAAGTATTCATTGATACATGCTAACACCTCAGTATTTATGAAAAAATTGACGCTATCTTTATGCCTTGTTCTATCTATATGTTTGATGAGCGCTCAACTATATGCTCGTGACGGAGTTCTTAAGCATCACTATACATTTGACGAAAATTGGACTTCTCAGGTATTAGATTCTGTTGGTGGTAAAAATGGGGCCGTCAGTAGTTTGAGTAATGTTACACGAGTAGATGAAACGGCCTTGGGGAATTTATCCGATACTTGCTATTCCGCTCAGTTTACCGGTGGAGTCATTGAGCTAAATAACCTTAAAGTGAAAACTGGGAATAAAAAGAAAAACTCCGTTTCGTATTGGATGAAATGGTATGGCGCAGATAATCAAATGCCGTTATCTTGGGCAAAATATGATCTTTGGCTTCGTAATTCAAAATTTGGGTTTAATAGCTGGGTAAGTAATGTCTATGGTATTAATTCATCCGCAGTTAACAATAAGTGGGTTCATGTTGCGGCCGTATTTAATAATAATAAAATGCAATTAAATAAATTGTACATCGACGGCGTTGAGCAATCTCTGTTCAGTAACTCTGATGTTAGTAATTCGAACAACACCTACGCAACTAAACAAATGTCAATAGGTGGTCATTTAAGTGGCTCAACTCCTGATTTTTTATTCAATGGCCTTATAGATGACTTCAAAATATATACTGGTGAAATTTCACAAGCCCAAGTAACGGCTGACATGGTGAATACTGGTGTAACCTGTCAAAGTGTTGCCATTACACCTACTGTCGAGTATCGATTTGATAATGCTCATACTTTTGCGACCAATGACATTCTTGATTCAAGTGGTAGTAATAATCACGGTACTGCCTTTGTAGCAAGTAGCTCGGATGGATTATTGTGTGATGCTGTTGACTTCACTACAACAGAAAGTTCAGATTATATTCTAGCTAATAACAACGCGCTCAACGGACTCAGTGATTTCACTGCTATGGCATGGATAAAAACTAATCAAACGTCTGATGCTACGATATTTTCAGCTGCAGCTTCAGGCTCTGCGTTGGGCGCTAATGAAGCTGTATTTTTTATTAGAAATACGAATCAGTTTTGGCCTACCATTACCGCGTCACCTTTTAATACCTCAACGCAATTAAGCGGTACTCAACCAATCAATGATAATCAATGGCATCAAGTGGTCTGGACGCGTAATGCGGCTACTAAACAGAGCTGTTTTTTTGTTGATGGTGTAGCTCAGGGATGTGTGACACATAATGATGGAGATGATACTAGCCCAATAAATGTGGTCACTGGTGGTTTGATACTAGGACAAGAGCAAGATTCCTTAGGTGGTGACTTTGAATCAAATCAAGCGTTTAATGGGCTAATGGATGAGTTCATTATTTTTTCACGTATTTTAGACACGGCAACTATATCAGGCATTGATCAGAATATTCGAACTCAAAAAAACTGGGACGGAACACCGCGAGTCTGTTCAGTTGTTACGCCAGTCGATAATTTAATTGATTTTAATGATGATGGTGCCCGTGTGGTTCAAATTATTGGCAATAGTAATAATACAAATCCTTGGAATGCAAACTTAAATGATAATCCTGCAGGTAATTGGAAACCTCAAGGATCACTTTATTCTCAATCACAAATAGATAGTTATTTTTCTGTGAAGGATAATAAAAATAGTGGAGCGACTTGGTATAATTTTGGCACTAGTGATGATTATGGTATTTTAGTTATCGATGCTCAGCGTGCTCTTGATATAAGTACTATTGCCGCTTCTAATATGGATTCTGATGGACAAGCGACACACCTTCGAGTTTTTGCCTATCAAGGTGCTATTCCTGCTGATATTCAAATTCCAGCTAATGTCTTGTCTCCATCAAATTCAGATGATTCTCCTGCGCATAATGCAACAGGATGGGTTGAAGTACTTGCTAAATCACCTATTACTCAAAATACGTTAACTTCTAATTCTATAGAAATGACTACATACCCTTTAGTTAATACTCAAACAGCTCGATGGTGGAAGGTGTATGTTTATAATGACGGTAGTGGTTCACCTTCAAGTCCTAGTTATACAGAGTTGAGATCGATTAAATTATTTGGCGTTGAATCGTCAAACTCTATCGATCACTATCGTTTTGAAATACCAACAACAGGTTTAACTTGTTTGGCCAGTGATGTTGTTTTAAAAGCTTGTGAAGATGGCTCTTGTTCCCAAACTTCGTCACTAACTGCCTCATTAACATTATCCCCAAGTGGGTTGTGGTCTGGTACTGACGTCACGGGAAATAATGTCTCTTTTAATAGTGGTTTAACCTCACTAAAGTTATCTCAACCTGTGGCTGGGACTACCTTGATTAGTGCGAGTAGTTTGAGCCCTGCGCCATCGTCGGCAACACCAGTGCAATGTTTTAATGGCAGCACTGCGGTGAGTTGTTCTGTATTATTTAAAGATAGCGGATTTTTATTCAGTAATATTCCCCATCAAATATCTAATAAACCATCTTCGGTGGAATTTAATGGGCAAACATTAAGTATTCAAGCCGTCGAAAAAAATACTACAACAGGCGCTTGCCAAGCTATTTTCCCTAACGGCGATGATATTAATATTGAGCTAAAACTTAATTGTGTTAGCGGCAGTTGCAGCAACATAGCTGTAACGACGGGCAGCAGCGTAATACCTGTACAAGTTAGTTCGAGCTTTAGCAATGTTCCGTTTAACTTTGGAGCAAATAGTGAAGCGAGTTATGAATTTAACTACGCTAATGCAGGAGAGTTATCATTATCAGCAAAAAAGGTAGTGACTTTAGATTCTGGGGCAACAGAAACCTTAGAGGGTATTTCAAATAACTTTGTCGTTAAGCCTTTTGGTTTCAGGTTTGAATTTCCAAATGACGCAGATCCATTTTCGGATGGGCTGCCTGCAGGTGATTTCACTGTGTTTAAAAAAGCAGGGGAAAATTTTGCTGTAAGTGCGGTGGCCATTGGCTGGCAAGCATTAGGTGAAGATGTTAATAACGATGGCAATATTGATGTGGGTGAAAATGCTAATGATAATCCAACAGTGCAGTTTTTTAATGGCGAATTAGTAAAATTGACCCACGACTTGCAATTGCCAACCGGCGGGAGCCCTGGAATATTCACAGCGACTAACGCTACAACGGCAAGTTCTACGGCGGCCTTTACCAATGCTAATTGGAATGAAGTTGGCGTTATTTCATTAACGGCCACACTGGATAGCGGCAGCTATTTAACCGCAGGTAATGTGAGTGGAACTGTTGGTAATATAGGACGCTTCACGCCAGATCACTTTAATGTGTCAAATATTGTTGCGGGTAATTTAACGGGGCAATGTGCTGCAGTGACCTTTATTGGAGAATTAACCCCAACTAATACTGGCGCGTTAAAATATGGAATTAACCCCATGATGACAATAACGGCGCAAAGTAGCGCTAACACTTCAAACAGCACAACAGTTAATTACCGCGGTTTGTTTGAGCGACTCACCACCAGTACTTCGCCCGTAATCTTTACACCGCCAATTAATGATGCAGCTAATAATTTAGCAATGGTGAGTGCATTAAATAGCGGTGGCATTACCGGAGGTAACGGTGTGTTTACCTACATGGCGTCAAGCGATGATAATTTTGTATATACGCGTAATGCTAGCGCGCAAATAGCTCAATTCCCTTCAAACCTAGCCTTTGTCGCCAGCCAACTACAAGATGCAGATAACGTTGCCGTTGATGTGTTGCCAACATTAACTGCTACGTCTCAAGCGGGGCACATGATGTATTATGGCCGGGTGCATTTAAAGAATGCCTTTGGCCCTGAAAGTGATATGTTAGCCATGCCAATGGAGCATCAATATTTTGATGGTAATAAATTTATCGTCAATCCTAATATTGGAACAGCATGTCCTTACGTGGTGACACCTAATGTTGATTTCACATTAACCCCTACTTCATTAGGCAGTTTAAATCAGGCAGCCTTAGTGACGCCTGTGATTTGGGCTAGCGGTCGTGCTAATTTGTTTATTCCACCGCCATTGTCGGCCACAGGCTCTGTTGAATTTACGTTAAGCGTGCCTAGTTGGCTTAAATACAATTGGGATAATATCATTGTATCGCCGGATACGGATCCTGCTACAATCGCGACCTTTGGCCGTTATCGCGGTAATGACCGTATTATAAACTGGCGTGAAAAACGTTAATTTAGTATCGATTTATTGATTTAAATGACTGTTTTTTTAAAATGTAGCCAATATGTAACTAAAATTGCAAAATCAGTGGTTTGAGAGCTTGTTAACAGGGCTAGTCGATGGCATAGTTATCACGTTTTATTTCTCTCATTTTTAGTTTAGGCGCATTCGATGTTTAAAAAGTTACGTGGGTTGTTTTCAAATGATCTTTCAATAGATTTAGGTACTGCTAATACTCTTATTTACGTACGTGACCAAGGGATTGTTTTAGACGAACCTTCTGTGGTTGCTATTCAAGAAGATCGAAGTTCAGGTACACGTCGTGTTGCGGCTGTTGGCACAGAAGCAAAACGTATGTTGGGCCGTACTCCTGGTAACATTCAAGCTATTCGTCCGATGAAAGATGGCGTTATTGCTGACTTTCATGTGACTGAAAAAATGCTTCAGCATTTCATCAAACAGGTTCATAACAATAACTTGCTGCGTCCAAGTCCACGTGTTTTAGTCTGTGTTCCTTGCGGCTCAACGCAAGTCGAACGCCGTGCGATTAAAGAATCAGCCGAAGGTGCTGGTGCACGTGATGTTTATTTAATTGATGAGCCAATGGCTGCTGCAATTGGTGCTGGTTTACCGGTTTCTGAAGCGATGGGTTCGATGGTTATCGATATTGGCGGCGGTACTACAGAAGTAGCTATTATTTCTTTAAACGGTGTTGTTTACTCAAGTTCAGTTCGCATTGGTGGTGATAAATTTGACGATGCCATCATTAATTATGTGCGCCGTAATTTCGGAAGCTTAATTGGCGAAGCAACAGCTGAGCGTATTAAGCATGAAATTGGTAGTGCATACCCGGGTGATGAACTGCGTGAGATTGAAGTACGTGGTCGTAATTTAGCCGAGGGTGTACCTCGTAGCTTTAGCCTGAACAGCAACGAAATTTTAGAAGCACTGCAAGAGCCATTATCTGGCATTATTAGCGCGGTAATGACAGCACTTGAACAGTCACCACCAGAGCTGGCCTCTGATATTTCAGAGCGCGGCATGGTATTAACAGGGGGCGGCGCATTATTACGTGATCTTGACCGTTTAATAATGGAAGAAACAGGCATTCCGGTAGTTGTTGCTGATGACCCGTTAACGTGTGTTGCTCGTGGTGGCGGTAAAGCCCTTGAAATGATAGATATGCACGGCGGTGACATTTTTACTTATGAGTAAAAGTCACCTCATGTGTTGTTGGATGGAAAATGATTAATGAAAACCATTTTTGGACGTCGTTTTCCAGCTAGCGTTAAAGTAAGTATTATTGTTGTTCTTTCGTTAGGCTTAATTTTTAGTGTTGAGTCTTTAACGCCCGCGAGACAGTATTTATCGACCTTATTTAGTCCCCTCCAGTTTATTGCTAATGCACCCTTAGGTGTATTAGAAACTGTGTCTGAGAATGTAAAATCACGTGATACGCTGATTAAAGAAAACGCAGCACTAAGACAGTTAGAGCTGTTTGTAAGTGATCGTTTGCTTACAATGACCCACCTAGAACAAGAGAATGTGCGACTTCGTGCTTTGCTTGGATCGCCTGAAACGACAACGTTGAAAAAACTGATTGCACAAGTGCAAGCCGTTGATTCAGACCCTTTTAGATTACAAGTTGTGGTAAATAAAGGGCTAAAAGATAACGTGTTTGTTGGGCAGTCGGTTGTTGATGAACATGGCGTTGTAGGGCAAGTTGTTCAAGTGAGCCAATATTCTAGCCGAATTTTACTGATTGCTGATAATAGTCATGCTATTCCGCTACGTAATCAACGTAATGATGTGCGCTTAATAGGGCTAGGAAAAGGCGATGTTCACCAAATGGAACTGCAGTATGTTACTAAGAATACTGATGTTAAAATTGGCGATATGTTGGTGACATCAGGGCTTGGAGGTCGATTTCCTGAAGGGTACCCCGTGGCTAAGGTAACCGGCATTGAAAACCGTGGCAGTGAAATATACTCGACTATTCGTATACAGCCCATTGCTCAGCTTGACCGAATTCGTTATGTGCTTTTATTGTGGCCAGATGCTGCATTGCCTAAGCCAATAACTTCAGAACCGAGTCAATAAAATGCGCCGTGGTCCCATTTTTTCACTTGTCATCATTTGGCTTTCCATTGTGTGCGCCGCTTTTTTACAAGTTATGCCGCTGCCCCCATTTATCGATTTATACTTTAGACCCCACTGGATGTTATTGACCTGTTTGTATTGGTGTTTAGCGATGCCACATCGATTTAATATTGGCAGCGCGTGGGTAACAGGTTTAATGTTAGATGTATTGTGGGGAGCCACTTTAGGTCTTAATGCGTTGGCTATTGGATTGTGCTGCGCTTTTGTTGTGCATCAGTGCCAACGCATTCGCAGTTATTCAGTATGGCATCAAGCATTAATAGTGACTGTCATTGTAGCTATTTATCAGTTTATGACAGCCACATTAGCCACTTGGCTTAATGAAGCGTTAATCGATAGTCAGTATTATTTATCCAGTTTAATTACCTTGTTTGCATGGCCATGGGTTTTCTTTACCTTGCGTAAAGTGCGTCGCCGTTTTTTCTTAAGTTAATCTTCAGTTATTTTTAAGGTTAGTATGTCACCATCAATTTATCTTGCTTCGCAATCCCCACGCCGACGTGAGTTGCTCACGCAGATCGGTATTGAGTATGAACTATTACTCAATGATATTGATGAAACACCTCTTGCTGACGAGAGCGCTCATGATTATGTTGAGCGATTAGCCATTGCAAAAGCACGAGCAGGGCAATTGTTAGCGATTGACAACAAACCCGTGCTTGGGGCGGATACCATTGTTGTGGTCGATAAGAAATTATTAGGTAAGCCTCGCAACAAACAAGACGCTATGGCTATGCTATTATCATTATCTAATCGCACCCATCAAGTCATGACGGCCATCGCTTTGGTACAAGGCGATGATGTATTGAGCGAGGTTGTTATGACGCAAGTAACCTTTAGAGCTATTAATGAGCAAGAAGCGTTGAACTATTGGCTAAGTGGTGAACCTAAAGACAAAGCAGGTGGTTATGGTATTCAGGGTTTAGGAGGACAATTTGTTGAGAAAATTGACGGTTGCTACTTTTCGGTTGTCGGGTTACCTCTTATGAAAACACAACAATTGCTGAATCGTCTGGTGCCGTTGGCTAATTAATTACACAAGTGAGAACACATGTCCCAAGTTAAGGATCCTAAAAGCGTCGCTGCTGAACTGCTTATCAATGTAACGCCGAGTGAAACGCGTGTTGCTTTAGTTGAAGACGGTACGTTGCAAGAAGTACATATTGAGCGATTGGCCAAAAAGGGCATTGTAGGCAATATATACAAAGGTAAAATTAGTCGTGTTCTCCCTGGAATGCAGGCTGCGTTTGTGGATATAGGCTTAGATAAAGCCGCCTTTTTACATGCTTCAGATATTATTGTTAGACGTGACAACGACAGCGAAAAAAATACTAAAGTCCCTGATATTACTGAATTAGCTAAACAAGGCCAATTCATGACTGTACAGGTGATCAAAGATCCTATCAGTACCAAAGGGGCGCGTTTAACTACTGACATTACGCTGCCATCACGTTATCTGGTGTTTATGCCCGGTGCAAAACATGTGGGGGTGTCACAGCGCATTGAAAACGAAAAAGACCGTAATCGTCTTAAGAGTGTCGTGTCTAAATATACCCATGAACACGGTAGTTATATTATCCGCACTGCAGCAGAAGGCATTGGTGAGCATGAAATTGAGCAAGATGCGGCATTTTTAAAGCGTCTGTGGGCCAAAATTATTGAGCGTCGTCAACGCGCTAAATCTAGTGCCTTACTGTATGAAGATCTGAGTTTGTCACTACGTCTATTACGTGATTTTGTCGGTACCGATCTAGAACGTATTCGTGTAGATTCAAAACTAACCTTCGAATTATTGTCTGAATTTACCAAGGCGTTTGTCCCTGAATTACATGACAACTTGGAATATTATCCCGGCGAGCGTCCCATTTTTGAGTGCTACCAAGTTGAAAGTGAAATTAAGCGAGCCCTAGAGCGAAAAGTTGAACTAAAATCAGGTGGTTACTTGATTATCGATCAAACAGAAGCCATGACTACTGTTGATATCAATACTGGTGCATTTGTTGGACATCGCAATCTTGAAGATACTATATTTTCAACAAACCTTGAAGCGACTACAGCCATTGCACGTCAACTACGGCTGCGTAATTTAGGGGGTATTATCATTATCGATTTTATTGATATGGAACTCGATGAACATCGTACACGAGTATTAAGTGCTTTTACCAAAGCCTTAGGTAAAGATCGCGTGCGCACTAATGTTAGTAAGTTTTCGTCACTCGGCTTAGTCGAAATGACCCGTAAACGTACCCGCGAAAGTTTAGAGCATGTATTGTGTAAAGAGTGCCCAAGTTGTCATGGTCGTGGCTCGCTTAAAACCACTGAAAGTATTTGCTATGAAATTTTTCGTGAAGTGATTCGTGTGGATCGCGCACATGCCGCAGATAAATTTATCGTTTATGCGTCAGAGCAAGTATGCGATGCCTTACTTAATCGTGAGACACATTATTTAGCCGACCTTGAACTCTTCTTAAACAAACAAGTAAAAATTGAGCCTGAGCCACGTTACGGGCATGAGCGTTATGACGTGGTGATGATGTAATGAAGTGGTTGCCTATCTTTTGCAAAAACTGCATAGCCAAATTATGGATGGTAGGCATCGTTGTGCTTGTATTAATTGCACTATTAGTTAGTGCGCTTAGAGGCGCATTACCTTATGTAAATCAATATCAGCCACAGCTGAGCCAAATGCTTCACGAACGCTATAATATAAATTTATCAATGGGTACGGTAAAGGGGTTTTGGCATGACGGCGGACCATTGCTTGTTATTGATGATTTGAAATTTGAAAACATTGATACGCTAGGTGTTAATGTTAATGCTAAAAGTGCCAAGTTACATATTGATTTATTAAGCACTGTATTGAACTTTCAACCGCGTTTTAAGCACATTGAATTACAATCTCCTGTTGTTACGTTGGGGCAATTCCCAAAGCCGCCTATGACTTCGTTGGCGACAGAAGAAGATACATTAGTTAATCCGCTACTTAATTTAACCCAGTCGGCAAAAGTTACAAATGCTACGGTTGTTTTTTCAAAGTATTATGGTGATATCCCAAATATCAATATCGCTAAAATGGCTTGGTATGATGCTATAACCCATCGTCAACTACAGTTGTCCCTTACAAATGAAAATCAATCGAAGCAGCCATTGTCGATGGTGGTGGAAATGCAGGGTGACACCAAAGAAACGTTGCATGGACAAGTCTATGTTAATGCCAATCAATGGACATGGTTAGAGAACTTAAAACCTGTGTTACCTATGTTTAAAGAAGGGGCTGGCGCATCGGCTAGTTTTGAATTGTGGGCTGACTTCTCAGCCGGTCACCTCGATTCAATGATGTTATCACTGGGTGAAAACACCCTGTCTTGGGTAGAAAATAAGACACCGAAAGCGCTGAGTTTCTCCCCCGAAATAATTCAATGGTTACCTTATCAGCAAGGTTGGCTATTTGAAGCAAAAGCAATAAAACCGCGCTTAAATGATGAGCAATTATCCACTATCGATCTTTACATCAATCAAACCGATGATTTGTTAACGCTGTCTGTAGATTCACTTAATTTAGCTGATTTAATGCCAATTACCAGTGTACTGTCTGTTATTGACGACGACCGTTCTACATTGATTAAAAATTTAAATGTGACGGGCGATTTAGCTAATTTATCGCTTAAATATGACAATAATCAATGGACATATCAAGGTGAGTTATCAAAGTTCACTATGCGTAATGTTGGTGGTATTCCTGGCATTAGTCAGCTTGACGGTCGTTTTGTCGGTGTTGATAACCAGGGTGAAATAGCCCTTAATATGGCGGATCAGTTATTAGATTTTGGAGAGTATTTTAAACAACCTATCGCCGTTGATTCATTTAATAGTGTGATTAAATGGAACAGTACACCTGATAAATTTGTTGTTCATAGTCCATCGACTCAATTTGTAAACCGCGACCTAACGTCAAATATCGCATGGCAGTTAGCCTTCGAAAGTGACAATGCACCTTTTTTTACTATGTTAGGTGACGCGCAATTAATCAATGCTCAACGTGCTGGATATTACTTACCACAGGTTGTGTTAAGTGATGGATTAGTGAGTTATTTGTCGAGTGCGATCAAGGGCGGACATAGTAACGATGTAGCGCTATTGTGGCATGGAGGAGTTGATAAATTCCCATATCATAATAACGACGGGATATTTGAAATTTCGGCTCGCGTCGATGATGCCTCATTCGAGTTTCATGAAGATTGGTCACCATTAGAGGATGCTAGTGTCAATCTTCACTTTAAAAATGAAGCGATGACGATTACGGGTATCGATGGCCGACTAGATAACCTCACTTTTGAAAGTTTAACGACTCGCATTGATAACTTAATGGATAATCCCGTCTTGTCTATTCAAGCTCACGTTGCGCAGCCACAATCAGCAATTAATGAGTTTGTGTTTGCATCGCCTATCGATAGTAGCCTTGGCCCTGTACTACGTCAGCTCAATATTCGTGGCACTGTTAATACCTTACTCGATATTCAATTACCCCTCGATGGTTCTTTGCCTGTTGTTTCTGGTGTCGTAAAACTCAAGAATAATGACCTGTCAGTTAAAGCCATTGATTTAGATATCGAAAAACTCAATGGCGATGTTAAATTTGTTGGTGGTGATATTAATGCTGCTGGTTTACAAGGTATTTTGTATGAGCAGCCTGTGACCTTTGCCCTTGCAAGTAAGCCGGTTGGCGATTTTTATGGCGTTGAAATTGATTTAGCTGCCAATTGGCACACCAATAAAATGCCTGCTTTGTGGCAAGAATATTTAAATACTTACATTGATGGCAGTTTAGATTGGCAAGGTAAACTCACCCTAAAAATTAACGATGATGATGTTCAGTACCAGTCATTCTTGAAATCGCCTATGAAAGGGCTTGAGCTAAAGTTACCTAAACCATTAGATAAATATGTCGATCAAAAAGAAGATTTGCTAGTGACCACCAGTGGCAACATTGCAGGGGGTCTATTTAATTTAGCGCTAGGTTCTCGTGCGGAAGTATTCGCACGTATCGATTCACAAGAATCAGGTGTAAATATACCGGCATTAACCTTGTTGGTCGGGCGAAAGTTTCAATCGACTGATGATATTGCTGTTGATGGAATGACCATCAATATTGACTTAGATACGTTAGCCGTTGATGAGTGGGAAAGTTTCATTAACAATATTGAAAAAGGGCAGAGTAAAAACTCTTTCTTCCCGGCATTACAACGGGTTAATGCACGTGTTAAACAATTAACTGTGGTGGGACAAGTATTCGATACTGTGAGCCTTAGCAGCCGTAAAACGTTAGATCATTGGGCCGTTGATTTTGATAGTACCGAAGGTAAAGGTGTTATAAAAATCTTTGATAATTATGTTGAAAAAGGCATTTCAGCTGATTTTGAACGTCTAATAATTAGTCGTTCCAAACAAGGCGGGGCAGAAAAGATCACTACATTAGATTCTCTTCGAAATCTACCACCAGTGTCCTTTACTTGCTCACAGTGTCAATTACTTGATGTGGAATTAGGCAAGGTTAGTTTTGTGACGAAACCACATTTGCAGG
>Ga0209292_1002949_pt1 | contig 19087 bp, 16 predicted proteins | sample GOMGulsemesocosm_2_FD_184634 | JGI IMG/M metagenome (GOLD analysis project Ga0209292, IMG submission 184634) | Methane-oxidizing microbial communities from mesocosms in the Gulf of Mexico - GOM9C Gulf of Mexico (SPAdes) (version 2) | ecosystem: Environmental > Aquatic > Marine > Cold seeps... | reverse complement strand
TTCAACTGGCGTTTCAACAACAGGAGTTTCAACAACAGGAGTTTCAGTTTTTACTGTTTCAACTGATGCTTCAACAACAGGAGTTTCAGTTTTTACTGTTTCAACTGGCGTTTCAACTACAGGAGATTCAGTTTTAACTACTTCAACTGGCGTTTCAACTACAGGAGCTTCAGTTTTAACCACTTCAACTGGTGTTTCAACAACAGGAGCTTCAGTTTTAACTACTTCAACTGGCGTTTCAATAACAGGAGCTTCAGTTTTAACTACTTCAACTGTCGTTTCAACAACAGGAGCTTCAGTTTTAACTACTTCAATTGGAGTTTCAACTGACGCTTCAGTATTTTGTTCAGCCATCGCTTGATCTGCAACTGGGATAAATGCAGGTGCTTCTGTAGTTTCAAGTTCAATATTACTGTCACTTTGATCTTGAGGTTTTCGACGACGTTGACCTGCAGCTCTAAGGTGACGAGGAGAGCGGCGAGAACGTGTTCTAGGCTCTTTTTCTTCCTCTGTAGAGTTATCAGATGAGTCAGTATCAGGAGATTGAATTAAATCAGATTTTTCCTTTAATTGATTTTCTTCAACTTTGATATTCGCAGCAACCGGTTTTTGGCTTACTTTAATATCTTTAACCTCAACAATCGGCGCCTCAGCTTTCGTCACATCTACTTGAACTGAAACAGGAACTTCAACATTTGTAACATCGGTCGCTGTATTATTTACAACTTCATTTTGATCTTGTACACGCACTTTCTTACGAGTATTTCGACGTTGACGACGCTCTTTTATGCGTTGCTCTTTTGGTTCAGCTTTAATATGTTCATTTGGAACTGCTGCAGGCTTACGATTGTTTTGGTTATTACGACGTTTATTTTTACTGTCGCGATTGTCAGAAGAATCGTTTTTATCGCTGTTTACATGTTTAGTATCGGCAACTGATTTATCGTTGTCTTCACTTTGTCTTTGACGTTGATTACGATTGCGCGGGTTACGGCGCTTGTTTTCGTATTGACGTTTATTTTGAGGCTTAGCTTCAACTACAACTTCAGGTTCTTCAGCTTCAGTGTTAAATAAAGATTTAATCCAGTTGCTAAGTTTACTTAGTAGACTAGGCTCTGATGATTTAGGCACTGATACTGGTGGAGTTGGAGCTTTTTCTTTTGCAATAACAACGTTTTGTAATGCAGGCTGCTCTTTAACAATTGATTTAGATTTAACAAATTCAGGGGTTGTTTTCTTAGGGGCTTGAATTTGGTTAAAACTAACAGTTTCGATGGTATCGTCACTTGTTAAGCGTTGTACTTCAAATTGTGGTGTTTCCATGTGTTGATTTGGAATTACAATCACTTCACAATTATGGTGTTTTTCTATTGAACGTACACTGCGACGTTTTTCATTTAACAAATAAGCGGCAACAGCAACAGGTACAAGTGCATTTACTTGGGCTGTATTGTCTTTTAATGCCTCTTCTTCAATTAAACGTAAAATTGATAATGCTAAAGATTCGTTTGAACGTACAGTTCCTTGGCCATTACAGCGAGGGCATACGTGTTGACTTGCTTCGCCAAGAGATGGTCTCAGGCGTTGACGTGACATTTCAAGTAAACCAAAGCGTGAGATTTTACCTATTTGAACACGAGCACGATCAGGGCGAACAGCGTCTTTCAGTCTATTTTCTACTTCGCGTTGATGACGTGGTGGTGTCATATCGATAAAGTCGATTACAATTAAACCACCTAAATCACGTAATCTTAGTTGACGTGCTATTTCATCCGCGGCTTCTAAATTAGTGTTTAAAGCAGTTTCTTCAATATCACTTCCTTTAGTTGCTTTAGAGGAATTGATATCAATAGAAGTTAATGCTTCAGTAGGGTCAATAACAATTGAACCACCTGATGGTAATCTAACTTCACGTTGAAATGCTGATTCAATTTGACTTTCAACTTGGTAATGTGTGAAAAGAGGAATTTCACCTTGGTACAGTTTCACGCGATTCATAAAGTCAGGGCGGAAGCGTTCAATATGAGATTTTGCTTCTTCAAAAACCGATTTTTTATCTATAATTATTTCGCCAATATCACGACGTAAGTAATCACGGATTGCACGGAATATAACATTACTTTCTTGATGAATTAAAAACGGAGCTGGGCCTGTTTCAGAAGCGGTTTTAATTGCTTCCCAATGCAATATTAAAGAGTTTAAATCATGATTTAACTCTTCAAATGATTTTCCAACACCCGCTGTACGGACAATAAGCCCCATACCTTTAGGTAATTCTAAACGACTTAAACTTTCTTTTAATTCAGTGCGTTCATCACCTTCGATGCGACGAGAAATTCCGCCAGCACGTGGGTTGTTAGGCATTAAGACTAAATAACTACCAGCGACACTAATAAAAGTCGTTAAAGCAGCACCTTTCTGACCACGTTCTTCTTTATCTACCTGAACGATAACTTCCTGTCCTTCTTTGATCACCTCCTTGATATTTGGGCGACCTTTGAAAGTATATCCTTTAGGGAAATAAGTTCTTGCAATCTCTTTAAGTGGTAAAAAACCGTGTCTATTAGCGCCGTATTCTACAAATGCGGCTTCTAAGCTTGGTTCAACTCGTGTGATTCTACCTTTGTATATATTGGCTTTTTTCTGTTCGTGACCAGGGCTTTCGATATCTAAATCGTAAAGTTGCTGGCCGTCAACCAGTACTACGCGCATTTCTTCTTGCTGCGTAGCATTGATTAGCATACGTTTCATATTGTTACTCTATTTTATTATTTAAAGTCTCTCGCTAATCTGAGCTTATCAATATCAATTCAGTCTTTTTTCTTTCGCTTTTAATGCAATCTCACGATTGGGCTTACTTAAGAATTACTTTTCGTCACCCTAAACCTGAATTTTATTTTTCGGTTTTTAGGGTCCTTTTGCTGAACGATATGATCTCTTTAGCGTAGATGACATATTCATTACATTCGCTTTTTGCAGCAGCTGCGTTAAATCTCTTGTTGATATATTACTCGCATCAACGCAATTTAAAGGCACATGACAACCAGATATCTATAAAATCTTTTGGAAAACAGAGTTTGAATCTGTATGATCGCTTATCCGGAGTGTGCAGCACAGTATCTGCTTTGGCAAAAAAGCACCAAAATTCCTGCTTTACAGGCAATTTACAATGGGATTATCCCATTATTGTTAGTCTGTTAGCAACTAAATTATTACTCAAATCAGTGATTATACAATGTCTGAAAAAACAGAACCGTCAGAAAAAACTGGAAGCAAGGTTACTTTTGTAACAATTACAGAAGACCATGATGGTCAAAGAATTGATAATTTCCTTTTAACTAAGTTAAAAGGCATGCCTAAGAGTGCAATATATAAAATATTGCGTAAAGGCGAAGTTCGTGTAAATAAAAAGCGTGTAAAACCGTTATACAAACTGCAAATAAATGACTACGTACGTATACCACCAGTTAGGCTTGCAGAAAGAGAAGAGTTTGTACCAAAAAATTTAGATAAGATCACAAGTTTGGAAAAAGCCATAGTATATGAAGATAAGTACTTGATTGTTATTAATAAACCTTCAGGTATGGCTGTTCATGGTGGCAGTGGTTTAAGTTACGGTCTCATCGAGGCAATGAGAAGTTTACGCCCTGAAGAACGTGCTCTAGAGTTGGTTCATAGATTAGATCGAGATACTTCAGGTTGTTTGCTTATTTCTAAAAAACGTTCAGTTTTGAAAGGTTTACATGAACAACTTAGAGAAAAAACAATGGAAAAAAACTATTGGGCGCTTGTTGATGGTAGTTGGAAAACAAAACTTAAAAACGTCACTGCTGCACTTAGAAAAAACACTTTAAAATCTGGTGAACGTATTGTTCGTGTGGATGAGGAAGAAGGAAAGGCTTCTCATACACGTTTTAAAGTTTTACAAAGGTTTACAGAGTGTACTTTGGTACAAGCATCGCCAGTTACAGGCAGAACACATCAAATTCGTGTTCATACACAATGTTCTGGACACCCAATTGCGGGAGATGATAAATACGGAGATGAAGGCTTTGATGCTTATATGCGTGAAAAGGGGTTAAGCAGATTATTTTTACATGCACATGATTTAACTTTCACACATCCTATTACAGAAGAAAGACTGACGATTGAAGCGCCGCTTGATCATATTTTGATTAAAACGATTAAAATATTAAAACAAGAAGTAAATAAAAGAAAAACTGATAATGAAATATAAGTTAGTTATTTTTGATTGGGACGGTACTGTAATGGACTCCATTGCACGTATTGTTTCATCTTTACAAGCTTCGGCAAGGGTATGTTCTGTGCCAGTACCGACAATTGAACAAGCTAAAAATGTGATTGGTTTAAGTTTGCCGGTTGTAATGGATAAGTTATTTCCAGAGCATAAAGCGCTTCATCAAAAATTAATAGATAATTATAAAGATCAATATATTAATAAAGACAGTACAGACACACCATTATTTGAGGGTGTTGAAACTTTATTAAAAAGATTGCAATCAAGTGGTTATCAATTGGCCATAGCGACAGGTAAAGGCAGGCAAGGATTAGATAGATTGCTCTCTTTAACGGGATTAACAGATTACTTCATTTTTACTCAAAGTGCAGATGAAGCTGAGTCAAAACCATCACCTCAAATGTTATCCCAAATATTAACTTATACTCAGTTAACACAAAAAGATGCAGTGATGATCGGGGATAGCAAGCTGGATCTAGAGATGGCTCAAGCTATTGGTATGGATAGAATTGGTGTTACATTCGGTGTCAGTAATCGTGATGAATTATCAAACTATGATCCCGTTGCAATTGTTGATTCATTTTCTGATTTGGCGTTGTATTTATAGCCTAGTATTATTTTTTTGACTGAAGTTTTAAAACTATTTTGTGTATTATTAGTGAATTTTATTTCTATAAGCGCTTATCAAGCGCTTATAGAAATCTCAATAATCCAATTGTAATATATTCAATAAATGTGGCTCTATTATTGAAGTTTTAATATCTCTGTGTGTTTTTGAACTGAATGAAGTTCGCAGCGTTTAAAAGCAATGGCAGCAGCAATTGTATCTGGTAAGCGATTTAAATATTTCCATCTGCAATTGTCTTCAACATATTTATCAAACTCTTGCTCGGCACGTTTAAATACTCTTAGTAATTGTAAATTGCCAGTTTCATTTTGCTTTTTTTCAAGATCCAATAAAATCTTGTTAGCCCACATATTGGCAGTTCTTTTTTCTAAAACAATTTTACTATCTAAACAGCGTAAGTAGCTTAAGTTTGTTGTTTTTTCTTTATCACAGCCATCATTAAATTGTGCTTGGCTTACAAAACTTGTAAAACCTAGCATTAATATTCCGCAGGTTTTAATTTTGTTTGTAATTAAATTCAACATTAAACAGAGCGCCTCCTAGGTCACTATCTGATATTTTTAATTCACCTTGATAAGATTTAACTAAGTCATTAACAATTGCCATACCAACGCCATGACCTTTTTCATAAGTATCTAATCTAGCGCCTCTTTGTGTTAGTACTTTGATAGATTCTTCTGGAACACCGGGGCCATCATCTGAAATTCTAATTGATAAAGATTGCACAGATGATGATTGCTTTTCAATTACTTCAATTTGAACTATCGCTTCACAAGCCTTACAAGCATTATCTATTAAGTTACCAATTAATTCCATTAAATCGGTTTTATCGCCTAAAAAGTAACTTTTATTGGGGATATTAGCAATGAAATGAATACCTTTATCTCGATATACTTTCTTCATGGCATTAATTATAGAGTCAGCAACAGGTTTTATAGGTGTATGTTTCTTCCAAGTATCAGTACCACCAGTAGCTGCGCGTTTTAATTGATGCTCGATCATGACATTGATGCGATCTAATTGTTCATTTGCATCAGCATCAGTTGCTAAAGGGCTCGATTTTAAAACAGCCAAAGGTGTTTTTAATGCATGTGCTAAATCGCTCAATGAAGCTCGGTAGCGGTCTTTCTGTCTTTGTTGCGAATCTAATAATAAATTTAAATCTTGAATGATTTTTTTTAGTTCTATAGGATAAATACCTTTAATTTCATCGCTGTTCCCAGACTCGATCGCGATAATTTCTTTATCTAATCTTTGTAATGGTCTCGCACTCCAAATAAAACCAATTATGAGTAATACAGTGATCGCAAATGCCATTATTATCAGCCAGTTTCTTAATGTATGCCTGAAACCTAACATCATCTCGCGAAGCGCAATATCATCTTTTAATAAATAAAAAGCGACGTTATGAGTGGAGTCATTAATTTCACTGATCACAGAGAAACTGAGTTGCCAATATGCTTTATTTCGATAAGTAATTTTTTGAAATTGTGTTTCGCCTGCGTGAAGCGGCATGATATTAGGTAAGATTTCTCTATTGATTGCAGATTCTGATTGCCATTGTTTATCTTCATTAAGATAAATAAAGGCAAAGGTATCTGAGTTCAAACGATTTAATTCAGGTGTCAATAAAACCGCAGGCATGCCAATGCCATCTTCTTGAAAGTCTACTTCTGCAAGAATAGAGTATAGATGCGCTTCTAATGTACTTTCAGTAGCTTCAACTAAAGAAGAATAATAGGCTTTACCAATGGAAAAGAATAAAATTGGCAGGGCGACAACTAACAAGAATATAAGTATAAACCCTTGCCTAATTTTGAGTGATATTTCACCTGTTACCATTTACTTTGTAGCCTATATCCTCTGCCTCTTAGCGTTTCAATAGGTTTATACGTGTTTTCTGGATCAAGTTTTTTACGTAAACGTAAAACAAATACTTCAATTACATTTGAATCTAAATCAAAATCTTGATCATAGATATGTTCGGTTAGCTCGGATTTAGAAATAACTTTTTGTGGATTTACCATTAAGTACTCAAGTACTTTATATTCGTAAGCAGTGAGGGTCAGTTCTTTATCGTTTACCCAAACTTGCTGTGAGCGGGTGTGAATACGAATAGGACCTGCGATCATTTCTGGATTTGCCTGACCTGCACTTCGACGAATTAATGCATTACAGCGTGCGATAAGTTCTTCAGCGTGAAATGGTTTTGTTAGATAATCATCGGCACCTGCATCAAGTCCTTCTACCTTATCTTGCCAACGATCACGTGCTGTTAAAATTAAGATAGGAATGTCTAATCCTGATTCTCTTGCTTTTTTAATAACAGAAATACCGTCCATTTTTGGTAAGCCTAAATCTACAACCGCTAAATCTAAAGGGTATTCTGTTAAGTGAAATAGCCCGGCTTCACCGTCATGGACTAAATCTACACTATAACGTTCTTTTTCTAATGCTCCTCGTAAATTATCAGCTAAATGTAAATCATCTTCTATTACTAAAATTCGCATTAATTCTTACCTTTTTTCACTAAACCACTTTTTTTATTAACCATAACATCAAGTACGCGGCCCTTTGGCTGTAATACACGAACTTTGTAATGTTTGTTAGAATCTTTTATTTTTAATACTTTACCTGGATACTGTTTTTTAACGAGATGCGCGGCTTGTTTTTTCCCTATTGAATTTTTATTATTCCTTTCTTTAGCATCTGCTAATGAAGAAAAAATCAAAGTGAAAGCTAAAAGTGAATAAATTATATAACGCATGCCTAAATTCTCCTGGGCAACAGTTTGATAAAGAGTTTTACCTAATCCTAATACTTTGAATATTTAAAGGATTATATATAGCACTTAATACCGATTAACTTAAGTTTAAATCATGATTTAAGTTTTATCACTTAGAATAACAGCACAGAGTGAATTTAAACTGAATGGGGCGACTTAAAGTCGCCTTATCAGTTTAAGGTAAAACTTTTTTATATGGTTTTACGATTGATTCTTTATAAATATTTGCTTCAACATAAGGATCTGCAGCAGCCCACTCACGCGCCTCTTCTAAAGAATCGAATTTTGCTATTACTAATGAGCCCGTAAAACCTGCTTCACCAGGATCTTCAGAGTCTATCGCCGGTAATGGGCCTGCTGCAAATAATCTATTTTGATTTTTTAATTCTTCTAACCGTGCAATATGCGCAGGACGAATTTGTTTTCTCATCTCTAAACTATTTTCAACATCTGTTGAGCAGATCATATACCACATAAAAATTCCACAAAATTAAATAATAAAACTAAATAGTAACATTATTGTGACACTTTTATAGAATTGTTATAGAAGAATTAACCTAAAAGCTTGATAGGGGCAGTGCAAGGCTGCTAGCATCAGCCGATAGTTATAACAATAATAAAAGTAAGGTTGTTTATGAGTGCAAGTCGCGAGCATTTTAGTTCACGTTTAGGGTTTATTCTTGCAGCAGCGGGCTCAGCTGTTGGTATTGGTAATTTAGTTGGCTTTCCAGTTTCTGCTGCAAAAAGTGGTGGTGGTGCATTTTTAGTCATATATGCTTTATTTGTTATCTTTTTATGTTTACCTGTCATGATGGCGGAAATGGCAATGGGCCGAAATGCACAAAAAGATCCATTAGGAGCATATAAAAAGCTTTCTGGTAATGATAGAAAATGGAGTTTTGCAGGACTACTCGGTGTTTTTACACCCTTTATGATAGCCGTTTTTTATATGGTGATCACAGTTTGGATATTTGGTTATTTAGTTCAAACCGGGTTTGGTAATTTAGACCAGTTAGCGCAAGCAAATAGCTTCGGTACATTTATCAATCAAAATAGTTTATTTATTTATATGGCAGTTGTAGCTGTAATCGTAAATCTAATTCTTATTGGTGGTGTGAAAAAAGGCATAGAAAAAGCAGCAAAAGTATTAATGCCAACTTTATTTGTTTTATTAGTCGGTTTAGTCATTTATGTACTTACTTTAGATAATGCAATGGCAGGTGTTGAATATTACTTGATCCCTGACTTTTCACAAATCACAGGGAAAGTATTAAATATCGCTTTATCTCAAGCATTCTTTTCTCTTTCTTTAGGCATGGGTATTTTAATGACTTATGCATCTTACATCTCTAAAAAAGAAGATATTGTGGGTGCGTCTAAAATGGTTGCCCTTGCTGATTCATTAGTTGCTCTGATTGCTGGTCTGATGGTTATTCCTGCGATATTTAGCTTTAACCCTGATGTTAAAATTGGTGAGCTTTCTGATTCATCCGTTTCTATGATATTTGTATACTTACCTAAAATATTCTTAGCAATGCAAGCGGATATTGGTTACTTCGGAGCATCAGCTATCGCATTTATATTCTTTTTATTAGTATTCTTTGCTGCAATTACTTCGCTTGTTTCAATTATTGAAGTACCTACAGCGACTTATATAGAAGAAAAGAAAGTGAGTCGTAAAAAAGCGTTGGGTATGATGACATTTGCAATGGGCTTATTTACTGTGCTTTGTACATTATCATTTGGTATGGTGGAATGGCTTACATCGTTTATGAATTACGGTGGTTCTAGCAAGAGTTTGTTTGACCTTGTATATGATGTATTTTACGATACTATTCTACCTTTTAATGGTTTGATGGTTTGCTTGTTTGTTATGTATCGTTGGAAGAAAGCAAAGCTATCAGAAGAGTTGAGTCAAGGTTGTGATACTTATATAGGTAGTTGGACAGAGAAATATGTGAATTTCTCATTATCTACATTTATCCCTGTGATTTTATTACTGATATTTGTTAATACCGTCTCAAGTAAGTTTTTTGCTTATAGCCTATTAGGTTTTTAATTATAGTTTTTGATAAAAAAAGGGAGCCAATGGCTCCCTTTTTTGTTTATGTGATGTTCTAGTCTTTTTGTTCTTCTTCAGGTAAATATTTAAATAACATCATTATTGTTATAAAAATAAATACAAATGTAATTCCGGTTAAGCCAAATACTTTAAAGTTAACCCAAAAATCTAAAGAATAATTGTAGGCAATATAAATATTTAATCCTGCAATGAAAAGTGTAATCGCACTCCACATTAAATTTATTTTATCCCATAGAGCTTTAGGTATATCAATTTCTTGTTCTGTTTCAGATGCACTTTTTAATATAGAGGAGAGCATTTTTTGCATTAGATTTTTATTCAAAACATATCGTGAAATAAGCAAAGTTAAACAAAAAATCAAATAAATGACAGTTGCTTTCCATTTAATGAAAGCTTCGTCATGAAAGATCAAAGTCATTGAACCTAATACCAGGGCAATGCCAAAAAACACCCATGTTTTAGTCGCAACTTTACCATCTTTAAAATAGTAATAAGCAACTTGCAATATCGATGCGCCAATTAAGACACCAGTTGCCCAAAAAATATCGACAAGTTTAAAAGTTGCGAAAAATAAGATCAGTGGAATGTATTCAATTAAAGCGTGCATAGTTAACTTTTTAAATTTAAAGATGAGCTTTTTTACCAGTAAGTAACGCGAGGCACAAGTGTTACAGGAAAAATAAAAAATTAATATTTTTATGAATATTTAATAAAGTTAATTATTATTATTAAATTAGCTTTTATATTGATAAAATATTTGAGTATATTTTTAACCTAATTTCTGCCTATGTTATTAAACTCATCTCCAGTAGATAAAATCACATTTAACAATCGTACTTTTTTTATTAAAAGAGATGATTTATTGCATGAATCTTTTTCGGGTAATAAAGCGCGGAAATTTTATTCTTTTTTAGAAATTGATTTTAGTGAGTGTAAAAAGTTAATTAGCTATGGCTCTGCACAGGCAAACTCACTATATTCATTTTCAGCATTGGCCAAGTTAAAAGACTGGCAGTTTGATTATTATGTGTCTCATATATCTGATCTTATGAAGCAAAATCCAAAGGGAAATTATCGGGCTGCACTGGAAAACGGTGCAAATATTATTGAAGTGAGTGAACTTGAGCCTGAAGAAACACTTGAACAATATCTTGATTGTAAAATAATACCAAATGAGAAAAATCACTTATTTGTGCCTGAAGGTGGTCGCTGTCAGTATGCCAAAATGGGCATAGACTTGTTAGCACAAGAAATCATATCTTGGGCTCAAGATAACTGCATTAACGTATTTAAAGTCGCTTTACCGGCTGGTACAGGCACAACCGCTTTATTTTTACAGCAAGCTTTTATTGAAATGAATATGAATATAGAAGTGCTCACTTGTGCTTGTGTTGGCGGCGATTCATATTTAAAAAAACAGTTTTTTGAATTGTGCGCTGATGAAAGTTTACACCCGACAATTATGGCAAGTTCCAAAAAGTATCATTTTGGTAAACTGTATCGCGCGTTTTATGATATCTGGCAAGATTTAAATGTCCAAGCAGAGATTGAATTTGAACTACTTTATGACCCACTAGGTTGGCTAACTTTATTGAACTATGTTTCAGACCAAAATATACCAGTCGATTATCCTATTTTATATATTCATCAAGGTGGTTTGTTAGGTAACGAAACCATGTTGCCTCGTTACCAACGTAAATATGATAAACCTTAATCGTTATTGATAAAACCGACCGTTTTCTATGAAATAAACACTTTGTTGTAAAGCAGGTATAAACCTTCTGATATTAAAGTGTTTTTCAGAAACTAATAATAAATCAGCCATACCTTTAACTTTCATGCTTTCTACAGATACAACGCCATCATCTGGTCCTGGTAATAACCAAGACGTTAGGAAATTACCGTTATAGTTACCTGCTATTACGCCTAATTCAAAATCAACTGAACCTAATTGGTTTACCCAACTATTTTGATTTGGATTCAGTTGTTTACCAGCAGGGCCAATCTTCTCTTTATACCAATCAGTATCTGCAAACAAGTTTGTAAGCTCAGTGCCTTTATTTGGTGGGCTGAGCATCACAACGCGTCCTAAAGCCGGCATTTGGTTATTTTTTAAATAATGTCTTACTAAAATACCACCCATAGAGTGTGTAACAAAATGAATTTTTGAGGCTCCACTTTCCTCTAAACTTGCTATTTGTGGCATTAGGTAGTTTTGTACCAAGGTTTCAATATCATGTTGTGTAGAGGGATAGCTCATATTGATAACCTTGAATCCTTTTTCTGTTAAAAATGACTCAGCGGGCTTCATCGCGATGGCACTTCTAAACATACCATGCAGTAAAATGACATGCTCAGTTTCAGAATGCTGAAAAATTTTATCTTCTATGCTTTGTAATGTATGTGTTTTTTCAGGCTTTCCTATAAATGAAAAACTCACAATCAGTATAAAGATAATTTTTAGAAACCAGTATTTACGGTTAAAAATATTTAAGTTAGTCATATAGATGGAAAAATTATTTTTGATATGGCGATAGTATTGAAGTTTTGTTGTATTTATAAAATTAAGTGAATAACGGAAGAATTGAGTGATAAGAGGGGCATGATGGTTTGATATTTAATATCAAACCATCAATAAACGTTTAATAATAGCTATAAAACCAACTATAAAGTCGCTGCTTTCATGTTTTTAGTAAAGGTTTTTAATTGGGCTAACATCTTGCTTGAATCATTTAAGTTATCTTCAATGATTTTAACAACTGCAGAGCCTGATATTGCACCTGCAGCCCCAGAATCTAGTGCTTCTTTAACATGCTCAGGTTTAGATATACCAAAACCCAATAAAGATGGTGCAGCGTTATATTCATTTAATTTACCTACAATAGAAGTCGCTGGCATTGTCGCTTGTGTATCTGTGCCAGTTACGCCTGCTCTTGATAATAAATAAGTATAACCACGGCCATAAGATGCACAGGTTTTTAATGTATCATCATCAGCATTTGGTGTTGCGATAAAAATAGGATCAACGCCTGCTTTTTTAGCTGATTCTCTGAATAATTTAGATTCATGTAAAGGTACATCGGCTACTAAAATTGAATCAACACCTGCATCTTTGGCATCTCGATAAAATTTATCTAAGCCACGAGCAAAAACTAAGTTTGAGTATAAAAGTAAGCCAATTGGAATATCAGCATTATATTCACGTACTTTTTTTAGGATTTCAAAACATACATCTGTATTTGAGTTAGCTTCAAGTGCTCTGATATTTGCTTTTTGAATAACAGGGCCATCGGCTACTGGATCAGAAAACGGTATACCTAATTCAAGTGCATCGGCACCACCATCAATTAAACTTTTTATGATATCAAAGCTTAATTCTTTATTTGGATCACCGATTGTTACAAATGGTACAAATGCACCATGATTGTTGGCAGCAAGCGTTTCAAATTTAGTTTGGTATCTATTTAATGTAGTCATTATTTAGCTCCTTTTTCTGCTGCTTTTTGTGCAAGTACATCTTGAACATGGGCTAAATCTTTATCACCACGGCCACTTAAGTTAACAATTAAAACGGTTTCTTCAGTTTGCTTTTCTGCATATTTTAAAGCGTAAGCAAGTGCATGACTTGATTCTAATGCTGGAATAATGCCTTCATTTTTAGCTAAGGTTTGAAAAGCATCTAATGCTTCGTCATCTTCAATGCCCACATATTGTGCGCGGCCTGTTTCATGTAAATGTGCATGCTGAGGGCCAACTGCTGGGTAATCTAAGCCCGCAGAAACAGAATATGACTCTTCAATTTGACCAAAGTCATCTTGCATTATGTATGTATAGGCACCGTGTAATAAGCCCTTTGTACCTTTACATAAAGTGGCTCCATGTTCTTTGCTATCAAGGCCTTTACCTGCTGGCTCAACACCAATTAATTTAACAGATTCTTCTTCAATAAAATCGTTAAACATGCCTATCGCATTTGAACCCCCACCAACACAAGCAATAACAGCATCTGGTAATCGGCCTTCAGCTTCTTGTATTTGTATTTTGGCTTCTTCGCCAATCATTTTTTGGAACTCACGAACCATAGTTGGGAATGGATGAGGCCCAGCAGCTGTGCCTAATAAATAATGGGCATTTTCATAATTTGCAGACCAGTCTCTTAATGCTTCATTTACTGCATCTTTTAGTGTGCCAGAACCGGCTGTAACAGGAATAACTTCAGCACCCATTAATTTCATTCGGAAAACATTTGGTTGCTGACGTGCAACGTCTTTTGCGCCCATGTAAACTTTACATTTTAAACCTAACAATGCGCAGGCTAAAGCCGTTGCTACACCATGCTGCCCAGCACCTGTTTCTGCGATTACTTCTTTTTTACCCATGCGTTTAGTTAATAGTGCTTGCCCTAAAACTTGGTTTGTTTTGTGTGCACCGCCATGTAATAAATCTTCACGTTTTAAATAAAGTTTTACTTTTGGGTTTTTAACCATATTACGTGTAAGCGTTAATGGAGTCGGGCGACCTGCATATTCATTTAATAAAGCTGTAAACTCAGCCTGAAATTCAGGATCTTGTTGTGCATTATTAAATTCTTGTTCAAGTTGTTTTAGTGCTGGTACTAATAGTTCAGGTACAAACATGCCACCAAACTGACCAAAGTAACCAGGTTTGTTATCGGTATTATTGTTAAAAGATTCCACTTCTCATTCCTCATTCATTCTGTATTGATATCTGAGGCTTGAAACCTCAGATGTTAAATTAGTATTGTCTTAGTTTGGTGAAAACATCATTTATTTTAGTTTGACATTTTTTACCTGGCTCAATTTCTACACCTGAATTGAGATCTAAACCTGTTGCGCCAATTAGACTTGCTTGTTTAATGTTATCGCTACTTAAACCACCTGCTAGCATAAATTCACCGTTGCAGCTTTTTAAAATTGACCAATCAAATGCTTTGCCAGTACCGCCGGGTAAATTATCGCTATGGGTATCAAATAAGTAACGATCGACTTCAAGTGAAAGCTCAGGTATTGCATCTTTAATTGCAATTGCTTTCCATACGTTACATGTTTTAGGTAGCTTTGCTTTTAGTTCGGAAATATATTGCGCATCTTCTTTACCATGTAGTTGAACAACGCTGAGTTTTAATTGATGTGCGTATTCGACAATATGGTCAATTTCAGCGTTTACAAAAACACCTACAAAAGAAAGTGGTGCGCTATCTACAATTGCTTTTGCACAATCTAAATCAACAAAGCGAGGTGATTTAGGGTAGAAAATTAAACCGCCATAAATAGCACCAGCATTATATGCAGCTAATGCATCATCACAGCGTGTTAAACCACATACTTTATTTTCACCTAAAGTTATTTTTTTACAGGCAAGCTCCATATCATCTTGTGCCATGATAGAGCTACCTACTAAAAACCCATTACATAAAGGTGAAAGGCGTTTAACATCGTCATGGGTATAAATACCAGACTCTGAAATGACAACTTTATCATTTGGTATAAGCTTACGAAGTGTTTCTGTTGTTGTTAAGTCAGTGCTTAAGTCACGTAAATTACGATTGTTGATACCGATAAGTTCAGCGTTTAGCTCAAGTGCGCGATGCACTTCTTCTTCGTTGCTTACTTCAGTTAATATGCTCATATTTAATGACTTAGCTACAGACTCAAGGGCTTTATACTCTTTATTTTCTAATACAGAAAGCATTAATAAAATTGCATCAGCACCATGTAAACGCGCAAAATAGACTTGGTATTCGTCAATATAAAAATCTTTGCCAATGAGTGGCTGCTCTACCTTATTTCTGACTGTTTGTAAGTAATCAAAGCTACCTTGAAAATATTTTTCATCTGTTAGCACACTAATACAGGTTGCATAATTTTTATAAACTGACGTAATTTCATCTAAATCAAAATGAGGACGTATTAAACCTTTAGATGGAGACGCTTTTTTACATTCTAAAATAAAATGTGTGCCGCCATTATCAGTGCTTTTTAATGCTTCATAAAAATTACGTGTAGAGGGCTTAACATCGTCAATAAAACTTGATAAAGGACGTTCAATTTTACGTTGTTTCAGCTCAATGGCTTTGTCTGCTACAATTTTTTCTAATACGTTAGCCATTCTCAACCTCTGAATTACTTAGTGTGACTATTTTATTAAGTGTTTGAATAACAATGCCTGAAGCCAATTTATCAGATACGATTTGTGCAGCTTGCTTAAAGTTATCAGCCTTATTTGTTAAATATAAAAGCGCAGCGACATTAGCGATGATAGCTGCATTATGCGCAGGTTTTCCATCGCCTTTTAAAATAGCTAAAGTAGCTTGTGCGTTATATTCTGGACCTTCACCAGCAATTGCTTCAAGTGGGTATTCATCTAAACCAAAATCACTTGGTGTAAGTATTGATTCTGTTATCTCACCATTATTTAATTCAACTACTTTAGTTGAACCATGTAATGCAATTTCATCAGTACCAGAGCCATGTACAACTAAAGCGCGTTGTGTGCCTAGCATTTTAAGGGTTTGTGCCATCGGCATACATAATTCCGGAGAATATACACCCAATAACTGTACTTTTGGTGCCGCAGGGTTTGCTAATGGGCCTAAAATATTAAATAAGGTTCTTGTTTTTAATGTTGTGCGAACTGGCATCGCATGTTTTACGCCTTTATGATAATTAGGTGCAAACATAAATGTAAATCCAGTCTTTTCTAAACAGTCTTGTGCAAGCGTTACCGGCATATTAATATTGATACCAAGTGCAACAAGTAAATCAGCAGATCCTGAATTACTTGAAACACTTTTATTACCATGCTTTACCATGTTAATGCCACAAGCTGCAGCAACAATTGCGGCAGTAGTTGATACATTTATGGTATTTGAACCATCACCACCAGTACCACAGCTATCTGCTGTAACGTCGATCGATGTATTAAAAGGCACTGCGTGTTTACGCATTGCAGAGGCTGCGCCGGCAATTTCACAAGCTGTTTCACCTTTAATTTTTAGCGCAATTAAAGCGGCTGTAAGCTCAATTTCACTTAACTCACCTTGCATGACCGTGCTGAACAGCTGTTCTGATTGCGTTATGCTTAAGTCTTTTTGAGCAATTAGAGTATTGATGATTTCTTTCATTACGCAATTCCTTCTTCGGTTGTATTGCTTAAATAGGCTAGGCTTTGGCGCAATAACTGTGCACCATCAGGTGTTAAAATTGATTCTGGATGAAATTGAAAACCAAGTACTTTATCTTGTTCGTTTAATATTGCCATAGGGATATCTTGATAATGGGCAATAATAGAAAGTGAATCTGGTACCTTAGTCGCCATTAATGAGTGGTAACGTGCGACAGGCATACGATTGCCTAAACCATCGAAGATAGAATGTTTAGCAAGTTCAATTATTGATGATTTCCCATGTACAGTATCACCTGCATGACCCACTGTGCCGCCATAGATTTGTGTAAGGGCTTGATGACCTAAACAGATGCCAAGAATAGGGAACTGACCCTTACAAAGTTCAGTTAAGTTCATTAAACAGCCTGCACTTTTTGGGGTGCCAGGACCTGGTGATAAAACAAGTATTACAGGCTTTGTTTCGGCTGACATTTGGTCAAATATAGTTTGTGCATCTAAATTGTTACGATAGACCACTAAATCGACACCCATTTGTTCAAATTCATCTACTAGGTTATAACTGAAAGAGTCGAAGTTATCTAAAAAGTAGATTTTATAATCTGTTTTATTAGACATTGTTTTGCTCCTCTAAACTAGAGATTATGGCTTTAATCACTGCTTGTGCTTTTGCACGGGTTTCATCGGCTTCTAATTGAGGCTCAGAATCATGTACAACTCCTGCGCCGGCTTGAACATAAGCGATATTATTTTTTACAAATGCACTTCGGATCACAATACAGCTATCCATAGTGCCATCACCTGTTAAGTAACCCACAGCACCGCCGTAGCTACCACGGCGCTTTTGCTCTACTTCACGTACAAGTTGCGCGGCTTTTACTTTTGGTGCGCCAACGAGAGTGCCCATGTTCATACAAGCTTGGTATGCATGAAGTGCATCCAATTCAGGTTTTAATTGACCAACAACACGAGAAACCAAATGCATTACTTGAGAATACCTATCTACTTTTAATAACTCTTTCACATGGCGTGTACCAGGAATTGAAATACGAGCTACATCGTTACGGGCTAAATCCACCAACATTAAATGCTCAGCACGTTCTTTTTGATCATTTCGTAGGTCAAGTTCAATTCGACTATCTAAATCTGGGTTTATGCTACCATCTTGGTGCTTTCCTCGAGGACGAGTACCAGCAATTGGGTAAACTTCTACTTGACGACTTAAAGCACAAAACTTTAAAGCAGACTCTGGTGATGCACCAAACAAGGTGAAATCCTGATCTTTCATATAAAACATATAAGGGCTAGGGTTTTGCTGCTTTAAATGCTGATAAGCCGATAGAGCATCAGGACATGGTAAGCTAAAGCTACGAGAAGGTACGACTTGAAAAATATCACCATCGACAATATTTTTTTTAAGTGCTAAAACCTGTTTGCAGTATGCTTCATCACTAATATCAACACTGACATCAGGTGCTTTTGTTACTTTGCTATATTTACCTGTATAAGGTGTTACTTGTTCACATAATTGGTTGAGTTCTTCGAGTTTTTGTCCAACTTCAAAACAATTAGCATGAACATCAGGGCCATTAAATACATTACCAATTAAATCGGTTGTTTTTTCTTTGTGATCAATAATAACAAGCGTTTCAGCTAAGTAAAAAACATAATCAGGGCAAGTATTATCTTTGTTTTCAACATTTGGGAGTTGCTCAAAATTAGCAACCATGTCATAAGCAAATACACCGCCTAAAAATAATGAATAAGCATTGTCTGCAGTTGATTTTATATTGTTGATACAATTTCGCAGGGCACTGAATGCGTTATCTGCTTTTAATCGAGAAAACTCATCTAAATTAGATTGGTATGCTTGATAAGTTAAAGTAAGTGTATTGTCATCTAAAACAGAATCACAATTGGCTACTTTGTCTTGTAAATAAGGTAGAAGTTGTAAACCGTTATTTGATAAAGCAACAAGCTTTACTTCCTGTCCATTACATTCAATTCGAATGGCAGCATCAACTAAAATAAGACTTTTCAAACAATCTTTGGAGTCAACTTCAGCTGACTCTAATAATAAGCTATTTTCTTTATCTAATTTCGCATAAAGCGAAAGTGGACTTTGAATATATTCCCGAGCCAAAGTGATGCTTGAAACAGCACCTGGCGCTTTTGTTATATGCCTAAATA
>Ga0209292_1002947_pt1 | contig 19095 bp, 14 predicted proteins | sample GOMGulsemesocosm_2_FD_184634 | JGI IMG/M metagenome (GOLD analysis project Ga0209292, IMG submission 184634) | Methane-oxidizing microbial communities from mesocosms in the Gulf of Mexico - GOM9C Gulf of Mexico (SPAdes) (version 2) | ecosystem: Environmental > Aquatic > Marine > Cold seeps... | reverse complement strand
TCAGCAAGCGACAATTGAAAGTGCAAAAGCTGGTTTCGCTACCTGGTCTAAAATGACGCCAATGGAGCGTAACCGTATTTTATTAAAAGCAGTTGCTTTGTTACGTGAACGTAATGACGAACTTGCTATTATCGAAGTTCAAGACACAGGTAAGCCTTGGCAAGAAGCTTCAGTTGTTGATGTTGTAACTGGTGCAGATTCAATTGAATTTTTTGCCGGTATTGCCCCTAGTATTGAAGGTAATCAGCAACAGATCGGTGATGATTTTTATTATACCCGCCGTGAACCATTAGGTATTTGTGCAGGTATTGGTGCTTGGAATTATCCGCTACAAATTGCATGTTGGAAATCAGCACCTGCGCTTGCTTGCGGTAATGTTATGATCTTTAAACCATCAGAAGAGACACCACGCGGCGCAATCAAGTTAGCTGAAATATTTACCGAAGCGGGTGTACCAGATGGCGTATTTAACGTTGTTCAAGGCGATGGTCGTGTTGGTGCTTGGTTAACAACACATGACGAGATTGCTAAAGTATCGTTTACTGGTGAAGTCGGAACAGGCAAAAAAGTGATGGCTGCCGCAGCGGGCTCACTGAAAGAAGTCACAATGGAATTAGGTGGTAAATCACCGCTAATCATCTTTGATGACGCTGACATTGATAATGCCGTATCAGCAGCAATGCTGGCGAATTTTTATACCCAAGGTGAAGTGTGTACGAACGGTACGCGTGTATTTGTGCAAGACGCCATTTACCCACGCTTTATCGAGAAACTGCGTGAGCGTACTGAAAACAACATCATCTGTGGCGACCCGATGGATCCAGAGACTAACTTTGGTGCGTTGATCTCGAAAGAGCATCAAGACAAGGTTCTGGATTTTATTGAAATAGGTAAATCAGAAGGTGCTGAACTACTTACTGGTGGTCATGCATTACAACCTAAGAATGCGCCGAATGGTTACTTTGTTGCGCCAACCATTTTCACCCAATGTACCGATGAGATGACATTAAGCAAAGAAGAAATCTTTGGTCCTGTTATGTCGGTATTAACCTTCACTGATGAAGATGAAGTAGTTCGCCGCGCTAATGATACTCGCTTAGGTTTAGCGGCTGGTGTATTCACTCAGGACATTACCCGTGCTCACCGTGTTATTCATCAAATAGAAGCTGGTATCTGTTGGATTAATGCGTATGGCGCGTCACCTGCAGAAATGCCTGTCGGCGGCTATAAGATGTCTGGTATTGGCCGTGAAAACGGTAGCGAAACTTTAAAAGCGTACACTCAGATTAAAGCTGTGTATGTTGGTATGCAACCACTTGAAAGTCCATTTTAGGGAGCTGACATGACTAAACCAAAAGGCCTATATGATTACATTATTGTTGGCGCTGGTAGTGCGGGTTGTGTATTAGCCAATCGCTTATCAGCAGATCCTGCTAACAAGGTACTGTTATTAGAAACGGGTGGCAGTGATAAGAGTATTTTTATTCAAATGCCGACTGCATTATCTATTCCAATGAATAGTGCGAAATATGCGTGGCAGTTTGAAACTCAAGCTGAACCTTATTTGGATAATCGCCGTATGCATTGCCCTCGCGGTAAGGTATTAGGCGGTTCATCTTCTATTAACGGTATGGTCTACGTACGTGGCCATGCTCGCGATTTTGATGAGTGGCAGCAAAGTGGGGCAAAAAATTGGAATTACGCTAATTGCTTACCTTACTTTAAAAAGGCTGAAAGCTGGGCGTTTGGCGGCGATGACTATCGTGGTGACACTGGTCCCCTTGCTGTGAATAACGGCAACAACATGAAAAACCCTTTGTACAAAGCCTTTGTTGATGCCGGTATTGATGCGGGTTACATGGCAACCAATGACTACAATGGTAAGCAGCAAGAGGGTTTTGGCCCTATGCACATGACCATTAAGAATGGTGTGCGTTGGTCGACTGCTAATGCGTACTTAAAACCTGCGATGCACCGGAGTAATTTAACAGTTATTACTCATGCTTTGGTACACAAGGTATTGTTTGAAGGTAAACAAGCTGTTGGATTAGAGTTTGAGCGCAAAGGTAAGCTAACGAGACTGCATTGTAATAAAGAGGTCATCCTTTCTGCTGGCTCGATTGGTTCTCCACATATCCTGCAACTATCGGGTATCGGTAAAGCAAGCACGCTAGCTGAAGCCGGTATTGACCAAGTGCATGAATTGCCGGGAGTGGGAGAGAACTTACAAGATCATCTTGAGTTTTATTTCCAATTCAAGTGTCTTAAACCTATTTCACTTAATGGCAAACTTGATCCATTAAATAAGTTGTTCATTGGTGCGCGTTGGTTCTTTGACAAGTCAGGTTTAGGCGCAACAAATCACTTTGAATCTTGTGGTTTTATTCGTTCAAAGCCTGGATTAGAGTGGCCTGATTTACAATATCACTTTTTACCTGCTGCAATGCGTTACGACGGTAAAGAAGCGTTTGCTGGGCATGGTTTTCAGGTGCATGTGGGTCACAACAAACCGAAGAGCCGAGGCTTTGTAAAAGTTGTCTCTAAGGATGCACATGTTGCGCCGCATATTCAGTTTAACTATCTTTCTCATGCCGAGGATATTGAAGGTTTTCGGGCTTGTGTACGCTTAACACGTGAAATCATTAATCAACCAGCGTTGGATGAATTCCGTGGTGAAGAAATTCAACCGGGAACCAATATTCAAACGGACGAAGAGATCGATAGTTTTGTGAGAAGTGCGGTAGAAAGTGCTTATCATCCTTCTTGTTCGTGCAAGATGGGCGAAGATCCAATGGCCGTTGTTGATTCAGAAACAAGGGTACACGGTGTTGAAGGGCTAAGGGTTGTTGATTCATCTATTTTCCCGACAATCCCTAATGGTAACCTTAACTCTCCGACTATCATGTTGGCAGAGCGCGCAGCTGACCTAATTTTGGGTAATAAACCGCTTGAGGCTGACGCGAGCAGTGTAACCGTGGCGCCTGAATGGCAGAACACACAACGATTACAGGCGCCAAAACGCGAGTCTGTATAACGATACTACGCTTAATAACGTTTTAACGGTTAATAGACCTAGTGTGCAGTGAAAGCGGCGCATTAGGTATCTAGGTATCTGACCAGCCTAAGCCACTCTGGCTGAATGGTCTTTTAATGCCAAACTCAATTCATCAGGATTTAAATATCGGCAATTCGATATTTAAGGTTTGAGGGTGTATGCAATTTTAATTTTTATTACAGTCTTAATACTTTATTACAGACTTTATTAGATTACACACTTAAACGTTGGGCTAGGCTATTTAAAACATAAGAAGGATTAAACTTATGTTTTATATAAAATTTACATGGAGTTTAAATGATGACTACTTGGCTTAGCATCGGTATTATATTTACCTTTGTTGCAATTGCATTTGTAATTTTTCGTTGGGGGAATGTGCGCTGTGTAGGTGTTACGCCTGTGCGTACATTTACCTTTATCGCGATTCTATTTACTTCCGGTCTGGACGTGGGACTTATCATGTTTCCGCTTACCGAGTTTGCTGGTTATGCAAACCTTGCGGCAAGCCCTGAATATAGCTTTAGTAATCCTTTAGCGATTGAATTTGGTTTCTGGGCATTTCTTATCTGGGCATTTTACTTTTTAACTTGTTTCTATTTTTGTGTCATTGAACCAAGAGTTAAATTCTTTGAGATCCCATTAATTAAATTCATCAATAACCTTATTATTATAGGTACTTGTGCCTTTACTGCTTACTTATTGCTGACTAATCTACCTTGGTATTTACCTGAATTAGGTGATGGCGAAACGATAGTGAGTAGTTTCTATCTCATTGTTTTTGTCGTCATTGCTGCGGCAGTTTACTCAAGTACTAGTATTCGTTATGTACGTATATTGAGTTTAGCGAGCACCTGGTTATTTTTAGGTCTGATCGTCGTGATGTGGGCTGGCGCGTTCTTATCTGAAGAATCAAGTGTAAGTGAATTTACAACAACCTTTGCGTTGATTGGCGATTACTTTGGTAATATTCATCACTTTGTTTTACCAATGAATGATTACCATGAATTTTACTTATTCTGGTGGTTTTCTTGGAGCATCATGATCGGTCAATTCACTTCCCGTTTTGTTGGTGGTATGAAAACTTATCAAGTATTGATTGCAATGATGGTCTTCCCGTCTATTCCAATCGCAGTATGGTTCTCAGTACTTTACTACTACAGCGTGAATGAGATTGCGACAACAGGCTTCTATAACCTCGCGATGATATTAGTGGGCATCACCTTTGTAATTAACTCGCTGGATTCATTAGTGCGACTTTATACTGATAATTTAAACTTAACTGTAGAGCGTTTTGGTAAGGCTAAATATATTATTGGTAATGTTGTATTAATGAGTGGGTTGACGTTATTGTTCAAACTGGACTTCTTACAAATTCAGTGGGTTGGCGCATTAGCAATCGCATTGATTATCGGTTGTTTCGGTTATATTCTTGCGAAGAAATACAAGCAGGTTGCAGCGATTGAACGTTCACCTGAAGAAAATGAAATTGACTTTAATAAAATTGAGTTAGCGAACTAACATTCTTTCCACGCTCGTTTTAATGCGTTAATTAGTTCGATAGTGGTTAGGAATACAACAAAAGCAAAATAACGTATAGGCGTTATTTTGCTTTTTTTACATTTGCAGCATGAGTCTGGTGCACATTTCTGTTATTGTTTCGCAAAATGAGGGGCGAATTATGGAAGGGTTATGGAAAAGTATGAAGAATTATTAGTATCATTGCGTCAAGTGATCAGAGCCATTGATATACATTCTCGTCAGCTGAATAAACAGTCTGGTTTAACTGGTCCTCAACTCATGGTGATGCAAAATATTGCCATGCTTGATGCACCACTGGCGAAAGACATAGCGAAAGAGATCGCCTTAAGTGCTGCGACAGTCACGACGATTATTGACAGACTTGAGAGTCGGGCATTGGTGATTAGGACGCGAAGTGAAACCGATAAACGTAAAGTGCATCTGTCGCTGAGTGTATCAGGTAAATTATTACTGAGTAGTTCACCCAAGCCGCTTCAAGACCATTTCATCAAGCGTTATCAAAATCTTGAAGAGTGGGAACAAAGTCAGCTATTGTCAGCTGTCGAACGCATTGCTTCAATGATGGATGCAGAAAAACTAGATGCTGCGCCAGTATTATTTGTTGGTCAAATTCAGGCGGAAGAATAACTCATTTACTTAACTGATTTTATAACGTTTTTATCTTTTATTAGTATTAATTACCGTAAGATGTTTTAGTCATGTTTACGGTTTTTAGTACTTATCTAAGCTTTTAGTCGCGATTTCCTGTAGTATTGTTGGTACTTCATTACAATAATAAGGATATTATTCATATGCGGAAGACTTTCGCTACCTCACTACTTCTTGCTTGTTCATCTCTTTCTACCTTCGCTAATGCAAATGAATGCGGCAGTGTTACCATTGCTGACATGAGCTGGAATTCAGCCACAATCATCGCTAATATTGATCGCTTTATTTTAGAGCATGGGTTTGGGTGTGATGCTGAACTCGTACCTGGTGATACAATGGCAACCGGTACGGCTATGATCGAAAAAGGTCAGCCTGATATTGCGCCTGAATTTTGGAGTAATGCCATGAAATCAGCCCTTGATAAAGGTGTTGAAGAAGGGCGAATTCGTTATGCTGGTGCCACCCTAACAGATGGCGGTGAAGAAGGATTTTGGATTCCTGCTTATATGGTCGAAAAAGACCCGAGTTTAGCAACTATTGCAGGCATTAAAGCCAACGCGAAACTATTTAAGCACCCTGAAGATCCGGATAAATCTGCATTTATGATTTGTCCATCAGGTTGGAACTGTCAAATTACAACAACGAATCTATACGAGGCTTTGGATCTTGCCGATGACGGGTTCGATTTAATTGATCCGGGTTCTGGTGCTGGCTTATCTGGCTCTATTGCCAAAGCCTATGAGCGTAAAGAAGCTTGGTTTGGTTATTATTGGGCGCCGACAGCTGTATTGGGTAAATACGATATGGTTAAGGTTGATTTTGGTTCAGGTATCGATGAAAAACATTTTAAAGAGTGTATTACTCAAGAAGATTGTTTAGAACCTAAAGTGACTATGTTTCCACCTTCTGCTGTAGATACTGTCGTGACTGAAAAGTTTGCGGCAAGAGCACCTGAAGCACTGGCTTACCTTACAGCCCGCTCATTCAAGAATGCTCAGATGAATGAATTACTTGCTTGGATGGAAGATGAGCAAGCTGATGGTGAATACAGTGTTGAGTACTTCTTAACAAACTATGAAGATACTTGGTCACAGTGGGTTGATTCAGCTACTGCGAAGAAAATCAAGAAAGCAGTCTCAGAACTATAGCCTTTCACTATACCCAAACCACTTCAGTTGGCTTATTGTGCGCCTTGAAGTAGCTTGGGTATATATAACCCGACTTATTCGGGTTTTTTTATTTTAGGAAATAAATAATATGTCAGACAGTTCATGGCTTTCGGAAATACCGCAGCTAGATCGTCGCCAATTACTTGATATTAGGAAAACATTGGACGGCGCTTATCGTAGTTTTTCGCGTGAATACGGTGATAGTATTGAAGCGTTTTTTGATCCCTTACTTAGTTTTCTTATTTGGTTTGAAAAATTGTTACTTGGCAGCCCTTGGTGGCTAGTTATAGCCGTGTTAGCTGTTTTTGCTTATATTGCTAGCCGTTCTTGGAAATTAACCTTAGGTGTCGTTTTAGCCTTCTTCCTCATCGGATTCTTTGGGATGTGGGACAATACCATGCGAACCATGAGTATTATTCTTGTCTCTACCTCACTCGCGGTGCTTATTGGTATTCCTATCGGGATCTCGATGGCTCGTTCTGATCGTGTACAATCCGTTGTAACACCTATTTTAGACATAATGCAAACCATGCCCGCCTTTGTGTATTTGATCCCCGTGGTGATGCTATTAGGTATCGGTAAAATTCCGGGGGTTATTGCCGTTATTATTTACGCTGTACCGCCTGTTATTCGTTTAACGAACTTAGGTATCCGTCTTGTAGACAAAGAAGTACTAGAGGCGGCAACGGCTTATGGTGCTAGTCCTATGCAACGTTTATTTGGTGTGCAGTTACCATTGGCAATGCCTAATATTATGGCTGGTATTAATCAGACTATTATGATGGCACTCGCTATGGTTGTGATTGCTTCTATGATTGGTGTAAAAGGTTTAGGTCAACCGGTATTAAAGGCAATCACCAACCAATACTTCACACTTGGTTTATTGAACGGCTTAGCCATTGTTGTACTCGCTATTATTTTTGATCGGATTTCGCAAAGTTACGCAAAACGTACGCTACAAAATTTGGGAGGGCACTAAGATGAGTTTAAATGAGAATAAAAGCCCGTTAATTCGTATTAAAAATTTATATAAAATTTTTGGTAAAAATGAAAAGAAGGTACTTGAGCTAGTCAAAGCAGGTAAATCAAAAGATGCTATTTTAGCGGAAACGGGTCATACCGTTGGTTTGTCGGATATTAACCTGGATATTTATCCGGGAGAAATATTTGTAATCATGGGCTTATCTGGTTCGGGTAAATCTACCTTGATCCGTCACTTTAATCGCTTAATTGAACCTACAGCCGGTGAAATCGAAATCGCGGGTAGTGATGTCATGCAATTGAAGAGCAAAGACCTGCAAGATTTTCGTCGTAATAAAATGTCGATGGTATTCCAACGTTTTGGGTTAATGCCACATCGCACTGTGTTAGACAATATTGGTTATGGCTTGCAAGTGCAGGGCGTCAAGAAAGCGGAACGAAAGAAAAGTGCAACGCAATGGTTGGAAACTGTGGGTTTGGACGGTTATGCCAATCAATATCCAAGGCAGTTGTCCGGTGGTCAGCAGCAACGTGTCGGTTTAGCGCGGGCATTGTGTACCGATGCCGATATTCTGTTAATGGATGAAGCATTTTCAGCATTGGATCCTTTGATCCGCAGTGAAATGCAGGACCAGCTGATTGAACTACAGGAAAAGCTACATAAAACCATCGTCTTTATTACCCATGATCTCGATGAAGCACTACGATTAGGTGATCGCATTGCTATTTTGCGTGATGGGGTATTAGTACAACAAGGCTCACCTGTTGATATCTTACTTAACCCGATTGATGATTATGTTGAAGCCTTCGTCAAAGATGTAAATCGCGCGCGTGCATTGACGGTGGAAACTGTAATGCAACCGCAAATCTTCCGCATTTCGGCCGAGACAATCGGTGAAGCTGTATTGCAAATGCGCAAATCAAAGCAAGATTATGGTTATGTTGTTAACGAGAATGGCTATCAAGGGGTGATCACACAAGATACCTTAGATAATGTTGAAAAAAGAGATTACAGTAATGTCCTTGATGCGTCTTTATTGGACGCTGTGCCAGGCGTGCAAAGTGATGCGTTACTGGAAACTGTGATCCCTGAAATGCTGGATAATCAATTACCACTGCCGGTGTTAAATGTGGATGGTGATGTTGAGGGGCATTTGTGTCGTTCTACACTTGCCGAAGTATTAAGTGATCAACCGAGTGTGGAAAAGGATAAATTGGCTGACGCTTAATGTGCTCACGCTAATTATCGTATTTAAGTGAGTTTTATTAAATAAAACCTGCTCTAGCAAGCAGGTTTTCAACATCTATTAGGTGATAACGAATTGTTTTGCTTGTCTTGCTTCGACGATATATCTTCTTTTTAATTTTTTAGCCATATCAGGTGTTAGATCTGAATGAAGTAGCTCTAACGTGCTTTGGCCTTTGCTTTTTAGGTAAGCTGCAACTAATGGTCGCGTTGGGTCTGCGTGATTCTTAGCCCATTCATAGCTTTTCACTGCATTTGCTGGTGGTGTTTTTTTCGATGCGATATAAACGCTACCATCAGGAAAAGATACACGGTAAATATTGATCATTTTGTTCTCACTTTCATCTTAGTCATCAAAATACTAAATTTTATAGTCATAGTATGACAGCTTTTTGAGTGTTAAACAGAATTAACCGATCTTGGAGGCATAACTGACGTAATATTAAACGTTGATGGTAGGAATTATTAAAACGCTTTACTGTCAAAAAAATTGATAATCTAGGGGGATTGTCAATCTAGGTTCGGTTAATCAGCTAAGCCTCAGTTAATATCGATAATGAATGCACTATTAAGAAAGCTTTGATTCATTTATAAAAAACAAATATGCAAACAAGAATGATTAGTGTTAACATCCTAATACTTTTCTAAAACAACAACATTTTAATTTGTTGTTTTCATAATTCTAACAAGCAGTGTTGTTTATCATGAACGCGACGTTAATTCTGTCTTTATTAAAAGGTGACTATTCAAAATTCATAGTCGCAATATTTCTCAGTGCTTTAAGTGCTGCAGCGGGTGTATCAGTTATCGCATTTATTAATGAAGCGATTAGTCGATTAAGTGTCGGTGCTGATTTTCCAATCACTTTATTTTTTGCTCTCATATTCCTATTATTTGGATTGAGTTACATCTCTCAATCTCAAATTACTCGATTAGGTCATCGTGTTGTATATGAGCTAAGGTTGAGTATTAGCCGCAGATTAATGAATATGTCTGTTGAGAAGATCGATCAGTTAGGACAGCCGACTATTCTTGCGACTTTAACCAAAGACATAACCGCTATCAGCCAAGCGTTTAATAGTTTACCTTTTGTTGTTTTTGGCGCATCGGTTGTACTATTCACGTATGCGTATTTGTTTTGGTTGTCTGCGACATTTTTTATCGCGACTCTTGTGATGAGTACTGTATCAATTATTTTAGGTCGCCGATTAATGATCGCATCTCGTGATTATAAAAAACGAGTACGAGAAAATGATGACGTATTATTTGACAGCTATGATGCCATGCTGCGAGGCCGTAATGAACTTAAATTAAGTCAAGAACGCCGTACGTCTTTTTATCACTCTCAATTAGAGCCTTCAGCAGAACAAGCGAGAATCTTAGATACAAAAGCAGATCGACTTAATGTTCTTAATGGCAGTTGGATAAATACATCGGTATTACTCTTGATTGCACTTGTTTTACTTATGCATACCCAATTCCAGATTGGGACATCGGAACAAGTGACGGGTTATGCACTGGCAATTCTGTTCTTGCGTTCGCCTTTAGCAGGATTTGTTGGTTCATTACCTGCGCTTATCATTGGTTCTGTCGCTTATGCCAAAGTATCATCGTTAGATTTAGCTGAAGACAAAAATGAACTGAATTCATTGCCTGCACTACAGACATCATGGAAAACACTTCAGCTAGACCAAATTGAATATGATTATCCGAGTGAAGATGGCGAGTCAGGCTTTTCCGTTGGGCCAATTAATTTAACGATTAATCAAGGTGAGTTGATTTTCTGGGTTGGTGGGAATGGCTGTGGGAAGTCAACTTGCGCACGCCTACTTACCGGTTTATATAGTGCTCACCGTGGAACCATCACATTTTCTGATTCTGTGATTAATGAGCATAATATTGATTGGTATCGTAATCATTTTTCTGTGGTATTTGCTGATTTTTATTTATTTAAAAATATTATTAATGAAAATGGGGTTAAGCCCGATCCAGAACTGGTTGAACACTACCTAACGAAACTCGCTTTAAATAATAAAGTTGAAGTTGTTGATGGTCGTCTTAGCACAACTGAGTTATCTCAAGGGCAACGTAAGCGTTTGGCATTATTGTTGGCATACCTTGAAGATCGCAGCATCATTGTACTTGATGAATGGGCCGCCGATCAGGATCCGACCTTCCGACGTATTTTTTATACCGAGTTACTGCCAGAGCTTAAAGCGCGCGGTAAAACGATTATCGCCATTACACATGACGATCATTACTTCCACCTTGCAGATAAATTATACCGTGTTGATGCAGGGCAACTATCCCTTGTTAAAAATGATGTGAATGAATTAACTATGGAGCAAGCTAGCTAATGGATATACAGCAATCTATTCGTGGGCTATTAGGGGGCACGTTAGTTTTAATCGCAACATTTAGTCACCCTGTGTTGGCCGAATATACCAGTCATGGTATCAGCTTGTATGGTGAACCAAAGTATACTGAGAACTTTAGCAATTTTGATTACGCGAACCCTAATGCACCTAAACAAGGTGAATTGGTGATGGCGGAAATGGGAAGCTTTGATTCTTTACATCAATTTATCGATTTAGGTAAAAAGCCGAGAGGATTATTCTGGCTTTATGATCGCTTAACTGTTCGTGGTCACGATAAAGATGAGATTAAAACGCGTTATGGTTGGTTAGCTGAAAAAATGACAATTGCTGATGATTATTCTTCAGTTATTTACTTTTTAAGAAAAGAAGCAAAGTTTAGCGACGGTTATCCTGTTACTGCTGAAGATGTTGCGTACTCGCTAAATCTGTATCGTGAAAGTGGTTTAAGTAATATTAAATCACGTTTTAAAATGGTTAAGTCGGTAGAAGTTATTGACCCTTTAACGATAAAAATTAATTTTGGTGGTGATGGTAGCCGTTTACAAATCTTAAACTCGGGTAACTTACCTGTATTACCAAAGCATATCTGGCAACATAAAGACTTTACGCAGCCATCGCTTGATATACCCATTGGTTCTGGCCCTTATAAAGTAACCTCTGTGGATCCTGGTCGTGGGATTGTGTATGAATTAAGAGATGATTATTGGGGTAAAAACTTACCTGTCAATAAGGGGAAATATAACTTTAAGAATATCAAAGTCGAGTATTTCCGCGATCGTAATGCAGCAGTGCAAGCGCTTAAAACCAACGATGTAAATTATATTGCTGAAACGAATTTATTACGCTGGAATAAGTTATATCAAGGTGACGTGTTTAACTCTGGGACGGTTGTTAAAGACAAGATTAATTACGACGCACCTTCTTTTGTTACAGCGATGGTATTTAATTTAAGACAAGCTAAATTTGCTGACCGTAGAACGCGAGAAGCCTTGGTTACTGCGTTTGATTTTGAGTGGTTAAATAAAAAAGCATTTAATAATCAATATACTCGAGCTACAAGCCTGTTTAATAATAGTTTCTTGGCTGCAGAGGGATTACCCACTGCACAGGAAAAAGCGATATTAACCCCCTTGTCTGCGCAATTACCGGAACAGGTATTATCAAGTGAATTTACACTACCAAGCACAGATGGTTCAGGTCGTAACCGTAAGAATTTATTAACAGCACAAGCCTTATTAAAAGAGGCTGGTTGGAAAGTTAAAAATAATAAGTTGGTCCATAGTGTGACGGGCGAGGTGATGACAATTAACTTCTTATTACCATCGCCAACCATGAAACCTGCGATTGGCGCTTATATTCAAACACTGAAAAAATTGGGTATTAGTTCAAACATAACAATCAAAACAGGTACTGAATATTACAAATTATTAATGCAACGTAAGTTTGATATGACCCCAAGTCAATATAAAGTTCGAATTCCGCCAAATACTGAGTTACGTTCATCACTTAAATCTGAATTTGCGGGTGTTGCTTCAAGCTATAATATCAGTGGAATTCAAGATCCTGCTATTGATAACCTTGTCGAAGGACTTGTTCAGTCAGACCGTTATGTGGATACGCAGGCATACGGACGCGCATTAGATCGGGTGTTGAAATGGAATTATTACTATTTACCATTGTGGGCGCGTAACTTTCAGTTAGTTGCTTATCAGAACTATATTGAAAAACCGTTACAAGCACCAAAATATGGTTATGAAGTTGAATTCTGGTGGGACGAGCGCTCGAAGTAATATGCTTAATCTTTATTTTATTCGTCGTTTGCTGTTAGTATTTCCGACGCTGTTTATTATTATCTCGTTAAATTTTTTCTTGCTTCAGTGGTTGCCTGGAGGGCCTATAGAGGCTGCCTTAGCCAAGCAGCAAGGTATTGATAGTTCGGCAAATGCGCTTTTCGATGAGACTGACCAAATAACTAATGGTCAGCTTATTGATGACCAGTTGCGAGACAAAATTGCGCGAGAATATGGTTTTGATAAGCCTATATGGCAACGCTATACTGAAACGCTCAGTCGTTATTTATCATTCGATTTAGGGAACAGTTATTTTAGTAAGCGTCCTGTTACGGAATTAATTTTTTCGAAGCTGCCAGTCTCTTTATCCTTGGGGTTTTGGACTTTGTTCCTAACCTATTTAATCGCAATACCATTAGGGGTGATGAAGGCGAATAAACAAGGTGGTATGTTTGATTCGACATCAAGCTTACTGCTGTTTATCGCTTATGCAGTGCCGACTTTTATTATCGCTATTATGTTATTGATTTTATTTGCTGGTGGTGTTTTTAGCTGGTTTCCGCTGCGGGGACTGGTTTCTGCAAATCATGCTGATTTATCCGTTACAGGGCAGCTTCTCGATTACTTTTGGCATTTATGTTTACCTGTTGCAGCCTGTGTTGCCAGTGGATTGGCTTCGTTAACTGTCTTAACACGTAATTCTATTATTGACCAAATGGCTCAACCTTATTTAGATACGGCTATTTGCATGGGGGAAAGTCGGACAAGCGCAATCTTCAATCATGTATTACCGAATAGTATGTTAGTGATCGTAGCTCGCTTACCTTCAGACTTACTGTCAATTTTTATTGGTGGCACCTTGCTCGTTGAAATCGTATTTTCATTAGATGGTGTTGCATTATTAGGTTTTGAGGCGCTATTGGAACGAGATTACCCAGTGGTATTAGGTATTCTATATTGTTATTCGTTACTGGGTCTTGTTTTGAATTTGGTTGGTGATTTGATATATCGTTGGGTTGATCCTCGCGTTGATTTTTCCGAGGTGAACGGATGATGGATGTTAGCCAGGATGATTTAAATTTGCCTGATAATTCAAAGAAGATCAGTCGTCGATTGAGTACACTAAAACGAGGTAAATATGCTGCGATTGTTTTTTTTATATTGTTCTTTGTTAGCCTATTTGCAGAATTAATCGCGAATGATAAACCGCTACTTATTAGTTATAAGGGCGAATTATTTTTTCCTATTCTAGTCAGTTACCCCGAAACTCAGTTTGGTGGCGATTTTGATTCAGAAGCAGATTATACCGATCCTTTTTTGAGTGAACAGATTGCAAAGCAAGGCTGGGCGTTATGGTCGTTTGTACATTACAGCTACAGTACTATCAATTATGAGCTGAGTTATCCGTCACCTCCAACATCCGAAAACTGGTTAGGGTTGGATGATCAGGGGCGGGATGTTTTTGCTCGGCTTCTTTATGGCATACGTATTAGCCTTGGTTTCTCCTTCTTTATTACCATTAATATTGCGTTGTTAGCGTTAGTTGCAGGTACGTTGCAAGGGTATTTGGGTGGGTTAACAGATCTGTTTGGTCAGCGTGTTAGCGAAATTTGGGGGTCGGTTCCCGTGATGTTTGTTGTGATGATTGTATCAAGTCTTATTCAGCCGAGTTTCTTTACCTTAAGTATGATTCTAGCCTTGTTTGGTTGGCATTATTTAGCGCAGTTAGTGCGAGCTGAGGTATTAAGAACACGTCAGTTGGAATATATCCAGTCTGCGCTTATTGTTGGTGTTCCTGATTGGCGGGTAATTTGGCGACACATTATGCCAAATGCACTTATTGCTACATTAAGTAGTTTACCGTTTGTATTTTCTGGGGCTTTAGGCTCGCTAATTACGTTAGATTTTCTGGGGTTCGGATTACCTGTCGGTTACCCTTCTTTGGGGGAATTGATTTCGCAAGGTAAAAACAATTTGCATGCCCCTTGGTTAGGATTAACAGGCTGTGGTGCTATTTTACTCATTGTGACATTAGTCGTGCTGATGAGTGAAGCAATACAAGAATGGTTGAGCCCTTATAAGGATAAAGATCATGCTGAAGGTTGAAGGACTAAGTTATTCTATTGGAAAAGCTAAGCTGCTAGATAACATTAGTTTTCAAGTTGATAGGGGACAAACTTTAGCTGTGGTTGGCGAAAGTGGTGCTGGAAAAACCCTATTAGCCAAGTTATTACTTGGTATTGAACCTACAGCGGGAGTGGCGAGTGGTTCTGTTAATATCAATGGGCATAATAGCCGCACTTTTTCTGAACTGCAGTGGCAGAAGGTGAGAGGAAAGCTGATTGGAATGGTGTCGCAAGAACCCTTATCGGCACTCAACCCAGTGAAACGTGTCGATTGGCTGCTTAAACGAGCAATTGTATTACATCATAAATCAGGTACGTTATTTAGAGCGGGTAATACTGCGTTATTAAATCAACGTATTGATGATTTGCTTGAACAAGTCGGTTTATCTTCAGACTTAAAAACACGTTACCCACATCAACTGTCTGGAGGGCAGAGGCAAAGATTGCTTATTGCGCTGGCGATTGTGAATAATCCTACGTTACTTGTTGCAGATGAGCCGTCGACGGCACTTGATCCCGAGGTGCGTCAGCAAATTTTGCTGTTGCTAAAGCAGATCCAAGCTCGAACAGGCATGGCTATCGTTCTCATCTCGCATGATTTACACATGGTAAGACAAGTTGCAGATCAAGTGATGGTATTACAACATGGTAAGGTGATCGAGCATAACCAAGCCTTACTTTTATTCAACACGCCTAAGCATGAATATACGCAAGCCTTGCTGAGACCTATGCATTTTGATCCCCCTATTTCTCCGAGTAAGCGAACCTTGCTTAATGTAAATAACTTAACTGTTGATGTTAAGTCTACAGGCTGGTGGAGAGCACCGCAGAGGTTATTGGATAATATTAATTTTTCGTTGAATGAAGGCGAAAGTATTGGAATCATAGGTCAGAGTGGTTCAGGAAAGTCCACGTTAGCAAAAGCGCTACTAAGACTTATTCCTGCGACAGGCTCAATTTATTTTGATGGTCATGATTGGCTTAATGAAAAACGTCGAATGTTACGACTCCATCGGCATAAAATACAATTCGTATTTCAAGATACCGCCTCTAGCTTAAACCCTAGGCTAACGATTGCCCAAACACTCACAGAAGGGTGTTTGGCTCAATTACAAACAGAAAACCTATTATCTCGACTCGATACGATCATGGCTGATGTGGGTTTACCTACAGCGTTTTTAAACCGTTATCCACATCAATTATCAGGCGGACAACGTCAGCGTATTATGATCGCGAGATCCTTAATTCTGTCACCTAAGTTATTAATTTTAGACGAACCCACGACAGCGTTAGATCAGGAAAATAGATACCGAATGATCACGTTACTGAAGTCGATTCAGGAAAAGCGCCAAATCAGCCTAGTATTGATTACCCATGATTTAACCTTACTTCAAGCACTATGCCATCAAGTATTAATATTAGAGCAGGGTACTCAGATACAATGTCAATCTGTTAGTCATTGGCTGTCAGCTGAAAATACATATGATAAAAAAGAGAAGGAATTTAATAATGAATCCATTGGAATCGTTGCTTGATCGCCGTTCATATAGCTTATCTAAGTTAGGTCATCCTGCGCCATCTGAAGAAGAGCTTCGGAATTTGTTTGACTTAGTGATGACAACACCAGATCACGGTAATGTGAAACCTTGGCGTTTTATTGTTGCCCGTGGTGATAACATGCAAAAACTAGGTGATTTGACGTTGGAGTTATACAAACGTCAAAGTGATAATGGTGAGCTAAAAGATAAAGCGTACCGTTCTGCAAGAGATATTGCTGCAGTCCCTATGATGATTATGGTGGTAACGGATCTTGATCCTGAGCATAAAGTATCATTGTGGGACCAACGTTTGTGCGTCGGAGCCGCTGCTCAAAATATCATGAATGGTCTGCATTTAATGGGTTATGGTGGTCTTTGGTATACATTTTTGGCTAATGACAACACTAAACCAATGTTCGGCATGAAACCTGATGATCAGGTCGTGGCTGCTATTGCTGTAGGTACTCCGAAACCTCATTTTGTGAAGAAGATTAAACGCCAGTCGCCAGATAGATATTGTTTTGAATGGCAGGGATTAGGCGTAACGCCAACCCCTTTGTTTACTAAATAATAGTTATTTTATTGCGGAGTTGTTGAACAATTGTGGTTAAGAATAGTTGTAAATTCTGATTGAAATAGAAATGGTCACCTGGCATTTCTATTAATTCAAACTCCGACTCTGTGAATGAATACCATTGCTCGACATTACGCTTTTCGACGACAGGGTCATGACTGCCATATATCGCTGTGATTGGTACTGATATTGCGGATGTATCGTTGCAGCTGTATTCTTCATTGAGTTTTAAATCGGCTCTGATTATAGGCAACATTAATGCCATTAATTCAGTGTGAGCCAACACTTCATCTGCTATCCCGCCCATTGTTTTTAATGTTTTAATTATCTCGTCATCGGTTTGTCTACTCGATAAGGATGATGGGAGATGACAGAGTGGACCTTGACGTGCAGAAATAATCAATTGTGAAGGCAAAGGCAGTTTTAACTTGCCTAATAAGCGTGTGGTTTCAAAGCACACCAACCCGCCTAAGCTATGACCGAAAAAGGCAAACTCTGTTGTATGCTTTATCTTGGGTTTAATTTGATCGAGCAAGTCATGCGTTAACGCCGCGATTGAATCAACGGGGTTATCGCAGAAGCGAGTCCCTCTCGCTGGATATTCTAATGCGACCAGTTCAATATTTTGTTGTGCTAATAATACTTTCCATGGCTGATACATACTGGCTGCGCTGCCTGAAGAAGGAAAGCAAAAAAGTGTTTTCATTCAAGTCTCCAATAAAAGAGGGACTCAATGAGTCCCTCTGTCTTAATCATTCATACTCATACAATATTAAAAATTATATGCTGCACTCAATGAAATTGTTCTTGGTGAACCTAAGTACACTGCGTTTTGTGTCGAATCTGAGCCTGCTGTGTAATAGTCCTTATCAAATAAGTTTTTCACATTTAATTGAAGTTTAAGGTCATTATCAGCAAAGTCTGGTGCATACCAAACAGCGGCATCGATTAACGTGTAAGCATCTAGAGTATAGTCATAATCTTTACGGCGGTTACCTGCACGATCATCGACATAACGAACGCCACTGCCAACACCCCATTCATGACTTGCTTGATATGCTAGCCAAAGACTCGCATTATTTTTAGGCACGTTTACAGGTTTATTTACATTATCCGGAGCGTCTACGAACTGAATATCAGTAAAGCCATATGAGAATAGGGCTGTTAGATTATCTGTGATCGCGTAATCACCATCAATTTCTAAACCTTGGACTGTCTGTTTGTATACATCGACGCTTTTATCTTGATTTGAGTAAGCTACATTTTTTAAGTCAGTATGGAAAACAGAAGTCGTTAAGTTTAGTCTGTTTCCTAATAGTGATAATTTATGACCGATTTCAAACTGTTTGCCGTTTTGAGCTTTAACCCATTCATTTTTAACAGCGTCAAACTTTTGGTTTGGTAGGTAAGAATCAGTAAAGTTAGCAAACAAGGATAATTGGTTGTTTACTTTATACAAAGCACCCGCTTGTACACTGATGTTTTCCTCTTTAGGACTTTTTGATGACGAATTTTTCAGTGGAACACCAATTGCCTTCGCTTTTGCCATGAAGGTCTTATCCCAAGTTTCCGCATTCTTGGCTTCAAATACATCATAGCGAGCACCAAGTACGAAACTCCAGTCGTCGTATTTAATTAAGTCCTGAGCAAAGACGCTATATTCTGTTAGCTCCTGATTAACTTCTTTAATGGTATACATATCGCTGGGATGTGCTGCCTGAGAAGGATCATCGGTATAATAATTATATCTTCCACTATGCGTATTAGGTGTTCGGAGTGCATATGTCGCGTAGGGTGCAAGGTCTACTTTACTCCAACTCGCTGAAGCAGACTGTAGCTCTTCTTCTTTATAGTGAGTGTAATCCGCGCCTATAATTGCACGATGTTCGATTGAACCCGTGTTAAATTCAATGTTATTTTCCCAAGAGTATAATTGAGTATTACTGGACTGGTTACTACCGTTAATATAGCGGTTGATATTACCATCAAAAGCATAATTGTTTTTATCTTCTTGATAAAGTGGAACTGCAAATGGTGCGCCTGGCGGTTTA
>Ga0209292_1002945_pt1 | contig 19102 bp, 15 predicted proteins | sample GOMGulsemesocosm_2_FD_184634 | JGI IMG/M metagenome (GOLD analysis project Ga0209292, IMG submission 184634) | Methane-oxidizing microbial communities from mesocosms in the Gulf of Mexico - GOM9C Gulf of Mexico (SPAdes) (version 2) | ecosystem: Environmental > Aquatic > Marine > Cold seeps... | reverse complement strand
TGGTCATTGCCGCTATTATGAATATGAAACTCGCGGCAGAGAAAGCGCAACTGGACCCTATCCTAGTCGCCAAAGCAAATTGTGGTTTACCTGAGTATGTGGAGGGGAAAATCGTTTACTCTGGGACCCCTGAACTGATGGCTGATTATGCCAAGCTTGCCCTAGATGCTGGGGCCACTATTATTGGTGGCTGCTGCGGCACAACGCCTGAACACATCGCTGTAATGAGTAAAGCATTAGCTGAACACACTGTTACAAACACACCAGAAATTGCTGTCGTTGAAGAAATATTGGGGCCCGTCAGTACCGGCGCCAAAGCCCAGCTATTGGGAGACTTATCAGTAACAGGAGGCTCTGTTAGCGGAACAGGCCGCGAGAGACGTTCTCGCAGATCACGTAAAGGTTCATAGTTTTAGGGGAAATTGGAAATATTCCAAGCGAGTTTCACATATACTGTTATATACAGTTTTTGGGGAAGCTTGGGGTTTCATGAAAGCAGCCATAGCCACAATTATAGTCGTTTCTTGTATCGTCGCTAGTATCCAATCTACGCTAGCTGATAGTGTCTACTCGAAACAACCGATGAAAGTAGGCATTATTGGTGTCGCCAAGTGGGGAATAATTAATGACAACCCCATCACGGGTATTATGCGAGAGCAGTCTAATGCCATTTTTAGAATGGCGAATATCTATGCTACCCACTCTTATGCGCGTTATCCCCGTTTAGTGAAACAGCTGGAGCGCGGCTCAATTGACTGCGCTATTCTCACAAGACCCGCTAAACCCCAAGAAACACATCTAATGATTAGCCATTTGTATAATGTTGAAATTATTGCACTGGGGCGAAAGGGTTCCGCGATTAATACTTACCAAGATTTTCACAACAAAAAACAGATTAAAACGGTGGGCTTTCCCAATGGCGGAAAATATCTGTTCCCCGAGCTCTACCTCGATTTGAAGGTTAAAAAACAGATCATCCCCTCTCAGCAACAGGGCCCATTAATGCTGGTTAAAGGCCGAATTGATAGTTTTGTTGGCATGAAGTATTCACTGTTATACGGCATACATCGCGATAAATTATTAAACAAAACGAATTACCCGGGCTATCGCGTACAACAATTAGAAGTGTGGCTACAGTGCTCTAAAAAGTCTAAACTTGCCGCTAAAAACATTGATCGACTCAAGTTAGCAGCACAAAGAGTTGAGTCAATGCGAGCCTTTTCGACTATCATCGATAAATGGATGTCTTTTTTGTTTATCAATCAGGAGATCTAGGGACAAATGCCTCTTGAATTTTATCTCGCATACGCAGGTACTTGTAAGTCATATTTGCAGCCATTGGACCTAATATTCCACCATTGAACTGACAGCCAAAGGGAGATAGCTGTTGATAATCAGCACTGGTTCCACAAATTGCCTGCGCGACTAAGGTGCCGCATATTGTCCCTGTATTTAGGCCGTGTCCGCCAAAGGATGAGCAAATCCACTGCCCTTGACTAAACTCTTGTACTATCGGCATTTTATGCGCTGCATAACCCATCAACCCCGACCAAGATTTATCAATCTTGACCGCTTCCAGCTCTGGATACACAGAACAGAGATCCTCGCGTAGAAGGCTGGCTAAACGCGCCTCATTCGTCTGATTTTTAGTGGTAATTCTCGAACCCCAGAGTAACTTGTCGCCTTCAACTAAGCGATAATAGTCAGCTGCGCGCCGATCATCGGTAATGCTGAAAGGCTTACTGATCAATTGGGTTGCCAAATCTCCAAGGGGTTCTGTGACCAACATGTAAGTTGCGATAGGTAAAAACGATCGCTTTAGTAATGGATTCTCAGCACCTGAATAACCGCCACCGCAAAACACTACTTGTTCAGCTTGCACTGTGCCTGACTCAGTGATGACGCGCTGCTCAGAACGATTCGATTGCACACCGCTAACCGCCGTCTGCTCATAGATCAACACGCCTTTTGATTCGAGCACTTGAGCAAGGCCTAAACAATAATTAAGGGGATGAAAATGGAACGATTTAGAAGAATACAACCCTTCAAAATAGCGCTGTGTGCGACAGATATCTCGCACTTGCTCCGTTTCCAGAAAATCTAACTCAAATTGGTAGTTATCTGCCATATGACGCTGCTTTGCCAGCAGCTTAGCACTTTGCGGATAGCGAGCAGCTTGCAGCTGCCCCTCTTTTACATCACAGTGTTGGAGTGAATAGTCAGTGATGTTTTGACGAATAATATCAACACCGCGTGCTGACAACTCAAACAACGACTGAGATTTTTTTAAACCTATACGTTTTTCTAACTCGCCTAGCCCTTGCGCCCAGCCAGCCATCACCAAGCCACCATTACGCCCTGAAGCTCCCCAAGCAACAGCTTCGCGCTCCAATATAGCGACTCTTTTACCTTGATTAGCCAGCTCAAGTGCGCAACTTAGCCCGGCAATACCCGCCCCGACAATACAAACATCTACGGTTATATCATCGCTCAAGTTTGCGCGATTGGGGGTATAAATCGCACTAGCTGCATAATAGGTATTCGGGTATTGCATAAAGGCTCCTGTTACTTCTAATTTTAGCTTTTAGCTTCTAGCTTCTAGCTTCTAGCTTCTAGCTTCTAGCTCATCAAACACTGTGCTTCAGTTAAGGTATCATCCAACACTTGCAACAGCATAGTGACATCATTCTCCTCGATAGTCAGCGGCGGTCTGATTTTCAATATATTATCTGCGGGGCCCTCTGTTCCTAGTAATATGCGACGCTCCCTCAATCTATCTTTCAGGTAACTGGCCACTTGAGTGGCTGGCTCTTTACTTTGTCTATCAAGCACTAACTCAACTCCGATAAACAAACCAAAACCGCGCACATCACCGATCAGTGAATGCTTTTGCTTAAGCTCATTAAGCCCCAAGCGCAATTTTTCGCCCATTATTCGGGCGTTTTCCATCAGGCCTTCATCTTCAACAATGTCTAGCACTTCATTACCGATGCGACAGGATAACGTTGAGCCGCCAAAGGTTGAAAAGTACTCAGGCCCTTGTGCAAAACTGGCTGCTATCGCTTTTGTGGTCACTAACACTCCAATAGGGTGTCCATTACCGATAGGTTTGCCCATCACCACGATATCTGGTTGTACTTGCTGCTGTTCAAAAGCGAAATAGTACTCACCTAGCCTACCGAGCGCCGTTTGTACCTCATCGGCAATACAGATACCGCCAGCGGCACGCACACTTTCGTAAACCGATTTTAAATAACCTTTAGGAGGAATGATTTGTCCGCCAACACTTGGGAAAGTTTCGGCAATAAACCCAGCCAACTTACTACCGCGCTGCTCAATCGCTTTAATCGCAGTGTCGACCTGCGCGGCATATTTTGCAGCACACTCAGGATCCGGTGCCTGGTAGGTACCGCTATATTCGTCTGCCACATCGACTAACTGTACCCAATCAGCCTGCCCAATCCCGCCTTTAGCGTTAAACTTGTAAGCAGAGATATCAATAGCCCCGGTCGTATTCCCGTGATAGCCGTGATTGGGAGTGATCATATCTTTTGCACCGGTATGGGCTCTGGCTAAACGCAGTGCTAGCTCATTAGCTTCTGTACCGGAGTTAACGAAATAACAGACCTCTAAATGATCGGGTAATTTCGCCAAAATGGTACTGGCAAAACGACTTTGCGCAGGGTGTAAATAACGAGTATTGGAATTCATGCGCAATAACTGATCAGCTGCAACTGCCTGAATACGCGGGTGAGCATGCCCAACATGTGGCACATTGTTATAACAATCTAAGAAAGGTCTGCCCCACTCATCAAAGAGATGATGTCGCCAACCGCGAAAGAACATCACCGGATCGCTATAACTTAATTTTAGATTATCTGCGAATTTTTCCTGACGCTGTGCAAGCACCTCATTTTTTTGAATCGTTTGGTAAACCGTTTTGTCATCCGGTAAATTCATAAGGGCTGCTGGATTTGGGCATAGCGCCTCAAATAGCGCAAGCTCGTCGGGATCTGCAACACCAGGCCAATCAAGCCCCATACCTTGGATTGTCAACGCCAATTGGAAGTGCAAATGAGGATTCCAACCACCGTTGCCATCCATGCTACCCAGCGCTGCAAAAACTTCACCCGCCTCGATGCTATCGCCTGTCTTTAAATGCGCTGTCGACTTGGGGTCTAAGTGACCGTAGAGCGTATAAAAAACATCGCCTGAATCTGTGCAATGAGACAGTATCACCATGGCGCCGTAATCTAAATTGGCACTGCGGTATTGCGAGAGAACAACCTCTGCGGCCAATGGCGCATGCACTTTAAGCCCGACAGGACCAAAGGCGTCAACACCTATATGTACAGTGCGTCGATTACTCGCCTTAAAAGGCCCGTTACTAAAAGCGCTATCGGTATAAACCAGTCTAGGTTCTTTGTAATATCCCAGCCATATTCCCTCTTCAGGACAGTACGCTCCCCCTAAGTTTTCAGCTTCAACGGCTGTCAGTGCAAAGGGGTTTTTAGGTTCAGTGCTGTGCTCTACGGATAAACTGCGCAAAGGTGCATCCGCTAAGTCAGTACCTAATATAGCGGCGAAACTACCGCGCTTTTGCGCTAACCACTGCTGCACATTTTGAGCGCTATCACATACCCCGAAGCCGCAGGCAAGGCGAAGCCTCACTAACAGCAACTGCGCATCGACAGTATTCTCTTGTAAAAATGTTCTAGCGCCTTGCGCGCTAATAGTCACATAAGCATCATCGGGGTTCTCCAGCGCCATTAGGCTTGAATTGACTAAACTGACAGCCAAGCGCATTCGCAATAATGGCCACAGCAGCTCAAGCTCCTGTACGCTTAAAGGGTTTTGCGCGTGATAAGCTTTGACCAGCGTTTCCAATACCCACTCAGGCTGTTCTTGATCGAGCACCATATAGGCGGCACATATTGCCAAATTACAAATACGCGGCCCTAAACACATATCGCCTAAATCAATTAATCCGCTGATTGTCGGTGGGTTATCAAATGAGCCTTGTACTAGCAGGTTATAATCGTTCACATCATTGTGAATCGCCTGCTGCGGTAAGCTATTTAGTTGCGGTTTTATAACGCTGAACTGGCGGGCTATATCTGTTATCAGAGATCTTTCAACACTATTTTCAATCGTTGGGATGCTCTCTTCAATCCAGTCAGCCGTACATAGATTCCATTTAAAGTCACGCGTTAGCGCCGCATGCTCAAAACCTTGCATGGTTTTATCAACACGCCCAACGATGTCACCCACTTGCTCTATCAGTGTCAGCGATTTTGGCTGGAAGTTTGCGTAGTCGATACCAGCGCACCGCTCTTGCAACCAGACCAAACGCATCTCACCTTCTGGCCCCTTTATTTTCTTGTAAAGTTCACCGTCACAGCTTCTAAGAATATTAGGTACAGCTAAATTGGCTTCACTATCATTTAAATATTGCAGGGCTGCGCATTGCATATCCAGTACAGCAGCATCTGTATTAGCGCCCATTACTTTGAGAATCGCGGGTTGATCGCCGGTCACTAAAAAATTTAAATCGTATTCACCTGATAGCGGTGTCAATGTTGCATCGATTAACCATAACTCTTGTAAAATATCCGACCAATGTTTGCTCATAATGATTCTCTAAGTAATTGTCAGCTGATGATATGTTCATAGTAAAAACATTGGTAATCATTTTTTTATAGAGCCTATATAGACTGAGGCTATACAAGAGAATATGCCGGTAACGGCACTCATCAGATGTGTCATGAATGAGTCATATCGCGCTTAGATATAACTTAAGAAGGTTAGAACCAGATAAAACGCTTTTTGGGGGTAATATAACGATGAATATCGATATGGCCATACTGGAAAACAGGTTCGATAAACTGTATATCAGTTTTAGAGACAGCGCCCGATTTTATCTTATTAATAATACCTGTTTTCTGTTCAAAACTGCTAGTGGATGCTTCCTCAACGGGAAAATCTTCTTCATACATATCCAACAGTTCTACATATAGTGCAGCTAGCTGCTCATTCGTCACTCGTCTCTCCCATTAAAATAGTAGCTCAATAGCACATACTACACTTTCAGCATGATTTTTAAAGAGGGAACCTAGCAATAATAGGCCCTAGCCATATAATCCTAAAATCGGCAATTGAGCATTTCGTATTAAAAGAAGCACCGAGAAGATATCGGTGCTAGAACCTTAATTAGCGAATTCTCTGTTCACTTTCTAGGTTGAACAACATCACTTTATCTGCGGCGAATTGAATGCTGGCATCTGTCCCGTGCTTAGTTTGTGACTCACCGCGAGATTCAACCACCACTTTTTCATCACTGGTTGTTTTTAAGTATATATATGAAACCCCACCCAGCTCTTCGGTGACATCGACACGTAACGAGCCCTCACCCGTTTTCAACTCAATATCTTGTGGTCTAATACCCACCAACACTTTAGTACCATTTGCCGGCATGTTGACATCTAACGCAATCATGCTGTCAGAGAGACCGGGGATACGCACATTGTTGTTATCGACAATGCCTTGTAGAAAGTTCATCCCAGGAGAGCCAATAAAGCCTGCAACAAACTTGTTATCTGGATTATTATACAGTTCTAGTGGAGAGCCCACTTGCTCGATACGTCCATCACGCAATACCACTATTTTATCCGCTAAGGTCATTGCCTCAACTTGATCGTGAGTCACGTAAATCATGGTAGCGCCAATTTCGTTATGTAAACGCGAAATTTCTACCCGCATTTCCACCCGTAGTTCAGCATCAAGGTTTGATAGAGGCTCATCGAACAAGAACACCTCTGGACCGCGTACAATTGCACGACCAATAGCAACACGCTGGCGCTGTCCGCCTGACAGCGCTTTAGGTTTACGGCTTAAATAATCATCTAATTTCAGAATTTTCGAGGCTTCGCTCACCTTGCGCTTGATCTCTGCTTTATCGACTTTGTTCATTTTCAAACCAAAGCCCATATTTTCTTCAACGCTCATATGTGGGTACAGAGCGTACGTCTGGAAAACCATAGAAATGCCTCGCTCAGCAGGGTCCATGGTCGTCACTTCGCGCTCCCCAATAAACATTTGCCCGCCTGTGGTTTCTTCAAGGCCTGCAATCATGCGCAGCAAAGTCGATTTACCACACCCAGACGGACCAACAAACACGCAGAACTCGCCCTCTTTTATCTCTAGGTCGACCCCGTGAATGACTTGCAGGTTGTCATACTTTTTGATTATTTTTTTTAATTGTACGCCCGACATTTTAACTCCGATTGGTTTAAGGGATATGAGAATAAGTCCGCAACATCGTGAAGGGAGGGCTTACTCGTCTATTCCTCAGCTGTTGGTTTCAGGAAAGTGCCACGATTGTGCCAATTGGCCAATTTTGTGCGCTGTTTCTAATAAATTTGCTTTAAATTGCTCTAGCTCTTGAAGCGTATAACGCCCAGTAGAAGTGGTAATGGACAACCCACCTAAAACCCGTCGATTGCTCGATAAGATAGGTGCTGCTATGCAGATAATGTTGGGCTCATGCTCCTCGCGATCAAACGCAACTTGTTGCTCACGTATACTGGCAAGCTCAGCCTGAAAGTCTTCACTGTTGGTAATAGTGTGCTCGGTATAGCGATGAAAAGACTGTTGCGAAACCAACTTGTCACGTAGCTCTTTATCAAGGTGCGCCAACATCGCCTTACCAACGCCGGTGCAATAGCCTGGGCCAATTTTTCCCGCATCTGAAAACATACTCAGTGGTAGCTTTGGATTACGTTTATCAACATAGAGCACTTGACCGTGGTCAAGTTGGCCTAAGTGCACGGTCTCACCGACCTCTAGAGATAACTCATCCAATAAAGGCCTAGCAATAGGGGCAAGGGAAGCCTGATTCCAAGCAGCGTGTGCTAGCCCTACTAATCTCACTCCCAAACTATACAACTGCCTATCTGAGTCATATCCGAGCATCCCCTGATTCGTTAAAGTCTGGAGCAGCCGGTAGAGAGTCGCCTTGGGCAATTCACTATCAGCTAACACTTCGCTAAAGCGAACAGGACGCCCGTATTCTGCTACTTTATCTAGCAAATTCAACGCCTTACCAACTGTTCCGTCACTGTTTTTTGCTGTTGTCATCAGTAATTTCTCGTCTCTTTATCTATCAAAACTATTGACAGTATTCGTTAAATGGCGCATATTGTCAATAGTTGAAACCAAGTTTCAATATGTGGAACAACAATAAAATCTAAAACCTCTGATCATTACGCCTGAAACAGAAGTTTTCTAAATCACAACGGAGAGAACATCAGATGACAAACAAAAAGATGCTGTTCAAGAATAAACTGGCAGCAGCCATAGTCGCGACAGTATTTAGCTCAACACTATTTGCTGGCACTTTAGTTATTAACACTGACCAAGCAGACCCTGCACCTAAAAAAGCTTTTGCTGATTTAGTGAAAGGCTTTGAAGCTAAACACCCTGATATCAAAGTTAAAATGAATATTTTTGATAAAGAGGGTTATAAAACGTCAATTCGTAATTTTTTAACGGCTGAAGCCCCTGACCTAGCTACTTGGTACGCAGGCAATCGTATGCTCCCATACGTTAATGCCGGTTTATTTGAACCCGTTGATGATGTTTGGGCAGAACAAAACCTAGATAAATCTCTCGCATCCGCTGCAGCATCAATGACCATAGATGGAAAAAAATGGGGCGTGCCTTATACTTATTACCAGTGGGGCGTTTACTACCGTAAAGATATCTTTGCAGCAAACAAAATTTCTGTCCCAACAAACTGGGCTGAGTTTAAAGCGGCTGGCGAAACACTAAAAGCGGCAGGTGTTACACCTATCACTATCGGTACAAAGTACCTTTGGACTGCTGCCGGAGTATTTGATTACATTAACCTACGCACCAATGGATACGACTTCCATATGTCACTGACAAAGGGTGAAATCCCTTGGACGGATGAACGTGTTGTCAAAACAATGAATAATTGGAAAGAGTTGGTAGATGCAGGCTTCTTCCTCGACAATCACGCGGCATACAGCTGGCAGGAAGCATTAGCGCCAATGATTCAAGGTAAAGCCGGCATGTACGTGATGGGTAACTTTGCAGTCGCCCCGTTGCGTGATGCTGGGTTAACTAAAGACCAACTTGGTTTCTTCCAGTTCCCTATCATTGACCCGGCCATTGAAGTGGCTGAAGAGGCACCAACAGATACCATCCATATCCCTGCGAATGCTAAAAACAAAGTAGATGCTAAAAAATTCTTAGCCTACATCGCGTCGGCTGAAGTGCAAACTCAAATGAATAAGACATTAGGGCAACTGCCTATTAATGCTGATTCTGTTGCTGATGAAGATGCGTTTTTGCAAGCGGGTTTTGAAATGCTGTCCAAAACATCAAAAATTGCTCAGTTCTTTGATCGCGATGCTCCGGCAGAAATGGCCAAAGCGGGTATGGAAGGATTCCAGGAGTTCATGGTTAAACCTGAACGTCTAGACACTATCCTTAAACGTCTTGAGAAAGTCCGTAAGCGCGCTTATAAGTAATATATCTACACCCTGCGCCAATGGATCCATTGGCGCTTTTTTTGTTTTTTGAGGAAAGCGTAAAACTTTTCAGCGTTTTGCGATTGTTACATTTAGAGGGTTAATCTATGCGAGCTTATTGGAAAGCCAATCAGTTAAAACTAGCGCCGTGGCTATTTTTAACACCGGGTATTTTGATGTTTGTCATTTACGTCATTTTACCGGTATTTCAATCATTGGACATTTCACTGTACGCATGGGATGGCCTGGGTGAGAAAGAGTACGTAGGTCTCGATAATTATAGAGAGCTCATGGATGACGAAGCTTTTTACACGTCATTAGAAAACAACATAATTTGGCTGGTGCTATACATGCTAGCCATACCCGCAGGGCTTTTTGTCGCTTTATTTTTAAACCAAACAGTACGCGGCATTCGCATCTACAAATCTCTGTTTTTCTTCCCTTTTGTTATTTCACAAGTGGTCGTAGGTTTAGTTTTTTCTTGGTTCTACGATCCGACTAACGGGTTAATGAATATTATTTTAAACAGCCTTGGCTTTGATTCTATTGCGGTATTGGCTGATGAACGCTACGTCACATATGGCATCATTGTCGCAGGTCTTTGGCCACAGACAGCATACTGCATGATTTTATACCTCACTGGTTTAAACTCCGTTGATTCCGAACAGATTGAAGCTGCAAGATTAGATAACGCAAAAGGCTGGCGGTTACTTTGGTACGTGATACTCCCTCAGCTAAAACCTGCGACTTTTATAGCGGTCGTGGTGACCGTTATTGGCGCCCTGCGCAGCTTCGATTTAATCTCTATTATGACCAGTGGCGGCCCTTGGGGCTCTAGTCGAGTACTGGCTTACTACATGTACGAACAGGCCTTCTCAGAATACGGATTCCGAATGGGCTATGGCGCTGCAATTGCCGTAGTACTATTCCTCATCATGCTAATCTACATTGGCGGCTTTCTATTTAAAATGTACCGCGACGAGCGAGGACGTTAATATGTTTCCCAAACCCATTGAAAAATCCTCAATCACCACTCAGAGACTCTATAAAATAGCACTACCGATCGCGTTGATTATTTGGCTATTGCCGCTTATCGCAGTCGCATTAACGTCTATCCGCTCAGCGGGCGACATCAATGCGGGCAACTACTGGGGCTGGCCGACTTCTTTTAACATGTTGGAGAACTACACCGCTGTTTTCACCAACTCGCCGATAGGTCAGTATATATTAAACAGTTTTAAAGTGACCATACCCACAGTCATTGGCACCTTGGCGCTGTCTTGCCTCACCGGTTTCGCCTTGGGCGTTTATAAGTTTAAAGGCAACATGTTCGTATTCTTTATGTTTGTTGCCGGTAACTTTATTCCCTTTCAAATCCTCATGGTACCCGTGCGTGATTTAACCCTAGATCTTGGCATGTACAATACCACTATGGGTTTGGCGCTGTTCCATATCGCCTTCCAAACCGGTTTTTGTACTTTATTCATGCGTAATTTCATCAAAGCACTACCGCACGAACTGATTGAAGTAGCACGTGTTGAAGGCGTTTCAGAAATTCAAATTTTCTGGTACGTCGTTATGCCACTGATGAAACCGGCAATTGCAGCACTTTCAGTTCTAATATTTACCTTTATCTGGAACGATTATTTCTGGGCAACGGTATTAACACAAGGGGCTGATACGCAGCCTGTTACTGCCGGCTTGTACTCATTAAACGGTCAGTGGGTCTCCTCTTGGCATTTAGTATCAGCAGGTTCAATCGTTGCTGCTATGCCTCCTGTACTGATGTTCTTTGCGATGCAAAAACATTTCATTGCCGGCCTAACTTTAGGAGCCGTGAAGTAATGTCACAGGCTCAATCTCCACTGGTCACATCTGTCTCGCAAACGCAGGAGCATCAAGCGCAACAGTGGCGTCTTGATACACCAGCACAAAGCTTAGTACTAGGCAGCGAAAACGCAGCTCTACCCAGCGTGCTTTACTGGGGCTGCGCACTACCTGCCAACGAAGACTTATCTGCACTTGCGCAAATGGTCAGATATGACATCAACTGCGGCACTTTAGATACAGTGGCACCTTTGAGTGTTTGCCCTCAGCTATCTGATACTTTCCCTGGTCAAACCGGCATGCAAGTGCGTGATAAGGATGGCAAAGCGTTATGGACGCACTTTATTTTTCAAAGCCAAACCTTGCACGAAAACATCTTGGTATTGAGTTTTAATGACAAAAAATTAGGACTTACCTATGAATTACAGGTATGCACTGATGCCAACAATAATGTTTTCACTTTTAGTGCTTCACTTGCAAGTGAGCAGCCAGTGTTCATCGACTGGTTAGCGGCACCTGTATTACCAGCACCGCAAAACAGCGATCACACACTTGAGTTTTCAGGTCGTTGGTGCGGTGAGTTCCAACTTAAAAAAGTGCCTTGGAGTGCCGGTAGTCGTATGCGTGAAAACGTACTTGGGCGCACCTCCCACGAGCACTTCCCAGGCCTTATCATGCCCGCTAAAAATGCGGACAATACTTCAGGCTCCGCTTACGCTTTACACTACGGTTTTTCAGGCGGGCACAAAATGCTGACTGAAGAGTTACCGGATGGGCGTCGCCAAGTGCAATTTGGTCACGCCACACAAAGTGATAAAAGGCTCACAACCCATAGCCAAAGCGCGCCCTTATACGCCACGTATTCGGCTAATGGATTAAATGGCCTCGCTAAAGCTTTTCAGGGACATTCACGCTGCGTTATCGTCAATTTCCCCGATGCTAACAAAGCGCGGCCGGTGCATTACAACTGTTGGGAAGCGGTCTATTTTGATCAGGACCTCGATGTTTTAAAAGATATTACCGAGCGCGCAGCCCAGCTTGGGGCCGAGCGTTTTGTGCTCGATGACGGCTGGTTCAAAAAGCGTAACGATGACAGTACTAGCTTAGGTGATTGGGTCATCGATGAAGATAAATTCCCTCAGGGACTCACCCCTCTCATCGAGCACATTCACAGCTTAAATATGGGCTTTGGCTTGTGGTTTGAGCCGGAGATGATCAGTGAAGATAGCGACATGTTTCGCGATCATCCGGAATGGGTACTAGGTCCACATGATCAAGTGCTAGGGCGTAAGCAGCTAGTACTAAACATGGGTTTAAGCGTCGTTCAAGAGCATTTATTCTCACAAATTTCCGCTCTGCTTAGCGAGTACCCGATTGAATATATTAAGTGGGATCACAACCGTGTACTACCGGTGGTTGATGCGTCACAAACTCATGGAGTCTATGCGCTACTTGATCGCCTGCGCGAAGCTCACCCATCAGTAGAGATAGAAAGCTGTTCCTCCGGTGGTGGGCGTGCCGATTTTGGAGTATTACAGCGTACTCATCGCTTGTGGTTGTCTGACTCAAACGATGCACTTGAGCGTTTTTGGATGCAAAATAACGCCGCGTTATTCTTCCCAAGTGAAATAACGGGCAGTCATATTGGCCCAGCGCATTGCCATACTTCAGGTCGAGAGCTGCCTATCGCGTTTCGCTCTTGGGTAGCGGCGAGTCGTCACATGGGCTTTGAAATGGATCCGCGTGAGCTCAGCGACGCTGATATAGAGATAATTAAAGATGCCACCCGCTGGTATAAAGCTAACCGTGATTGGCTACATACAGGCTATATTCAACGCCTTGATAGCGATGATGATGCGGTCATAGGCGAGCAACAAATCGCTGTTGATGGGACTCAATTCGTCGCATTTGTCGCACAAATGGCAGCCTCTGATCAAACACTGCCAAGACCTGTTCGCCTGTGCGGCCTTGAACCAAATCAAAAATACAGCATCAGCCTACGCAACCCGCAGAACAGCGCTTTGACAAGTAGAGGCACTGTAGCACTCAGTCGAGGCACGCCCGCATCAAAGGAGCAGAGCCTGATTATAAGCGGAAGAATATTAATGGAACGTGGTATATCGCTCCCCGTCGCCTTCCCTGCGACACTATGGATTATTGAAGGTAATAAATTATGACAGATAAAAAGATTCGCCGCTCCCAAGCATGGTATGGCAAACAAGACAAAGACGGATTCATTCATCGCAGCTGGATGAAAAACCAAGGTTTTCCCGATCACGTCTTTGATGGTCGCCCAATTATTGGTATCTGTAATACTTGGTCAGAGCTAACCCCTTGCAACTCAGGTCTACGTGACCTCGCAGAAATGGTGAAGCGCGGTGTCTGGGAAGCCGGTGGTTTCCCAGTAGAGTTTCCGGTGATGTCTCTGGGCGAAACGCAGATGAAGCCGACGGCCATGTTGTTTCGCAACTTATTGGCAATGGATGTTGAAGAGAGTATTCGCGCCTACGGTATCGATGGCGTTGTGCTACTTGGCGGTTGTGATAAAACCACTCCAGGCCAGCTAATGGGAGCAGCCAGTGTCGACTTACCGACCATTGTGGTTTCTTCTGGCCCTATGCTTAACGGCAAGTGGGAAGGTAAAGATATCGGTTCTGGCACAGATGTTTGGAAATTCTCAGAGAGCGTGCGCGCAGGTGAGATGAGCCTAAAAGACTTTATGGCTGCAGAATCAGGCATGAGTCGCTCAAAGGGTGTATGCATGACTATGGGCACGGCATCAACGATGGCCTCATTAGTTGAGGCAATGGGCATGAGCCTACCGACCAACGCGGCACTACCCGCCGTTGACGCTCGTCGCGGTGCACTCGCACACTTAACCGGTAAACGCATTGTTGAAATGGTCGAAGAAGATTTAGTCATGTCTAAAATACTGACTAAAGAAAGCTTCAAAAACGCCATTATAGCCAACGCAGCCGTTGGTGGCTCCACCAATGCCGTGGTGCATTTATTGGCTATTGCCGGGCGCTGTGAGATTGATCTAACTTTGAAAGACTTTGAAATTGCCAACCAGATCCCACTGCTAGTTAACTGCATGCCATCCGGTAAATACCTGATGGAAGACTTCTGCTACGCCGGCGGAATGCCGGTGGTTCTAAAAGAGCTAAAAGATAAGCTCTACCCTGCTAATACTGTACTCAACAAAGATATCGGTGTGTACTCTGATGGGGCTAAATGCTTTAACGAAGATGTGATTCGCCGCTATAACACCCCCTTAAAACCAGCCGCCGGTCTGCGCGTTCTCAAAGGTAATCTGGCACCTCGCGGCGCGATCATCAAGCCAAGTGCCGCATCTGATCATTTACTTGAGCATCGTGGTAGCGCTTATGTCTTCGAAAACATCGAAGACATGAAAGCTAAAATAGATTTACCTGACCTACCCGTTGATGAAAACACCATTTTAGTCCTTAAAGGCTGCGGGCCTAAAGGCTATCCGGGCATGCCTGAAGTCGGCAATATGCCAATCCCACGTTGCTTAGTCGAAAAAGGCATCAAAGATATGGTACGTGTCTCCGATGCACGTATGTCAGGTACAGCCTTTGGCACTGTCGTCTTACACGTGGCACCTGAAGCTAACGCTGGCGGCAATCTTGCGCTAGTAAAAACCGGTGACATGATTCTACTTTCTGCGAGCAAAGGCGTATTAGAGCTAGAAGTGAGTGAAGATGAATTAGCTGAGCGTCGAAAACATTGGCAGCCTGATGCCCCACATTATAGTCGTGGTTACGCCAAACTTTATATCGACCATGTCATGCAGGCCGATGAAGGCGCTGATTTAGATTTCTTAGTCGGCAAAGATACACGTCCAGTTACACGCGAAAGTCATTAGAGAAAAAGCCTGATCTACACCTTTAAAATCAGGGTTTTAATATATTTTGTTAAGAGGAGCTCAAAATGTCAGAATTCGTTACATTTCATGATTTGCAAGATAGCAGTGTATTTATCACCGGTGGCGGATCGGGAATTGGTGCTTCAATTACAGAAGGATTTATTGAACAAGGCGCTAAAGTGGCGTTTGTACAGCGCTCTAATGCGAGTGAATTTGTCGAGCAAATGCAGCAAAAACACGGCGTGTCACCACTGTTTATTCAATGCGACATTACTGACGTAGACGCCCTGCAAACTGCAATGAAGCAAGTTGAGAAAGCGCACGGAACTATCACTACTTTAGTCAATAACGCGGCAAATGATGCTCGTCACTCTCTGCAAGAATACTCGCAAGAGCAATGGGACATGGGGATGGCAATTAACTTGCGCCCGCACTTTTTCACCGCTCAAGCGGCGAGCCCTGGAATGCGAGCACAAGGTCACGGCTCTATTATTAACTTCTCATCGGCTTCTTATCTAATGGGTAATGCAGGCTATCCGGGATATGTCGCCTCTAAAGCTGCAATAACCGGCCTTACCCGTGCATTAGCCCGCGAGCTAGGCCCTGATAAAATCCGCGTTAATTCCTTAGTACCCGGCTGGGTTTTGACTCAGAAACAAATGGATATGTGGGCAACGCCTGAGGATCTTTCGGCGCATTTAGATAAGCAGTGTCTAAAAGAGCATTTAGCCCCACGTGATATTGTCGATGCAACGTTGTTTTTAGCCTCTCAAGCAAGTCGAATGATGACTGGGCAAGCCTTAGTCGTAGACGGTGGTGTGGTGGTAACAGGATGATTGAAGCAAATTGGATAGCTGTCGATTGGGGCACAACTCACCTGCGTACATGGCATATGAGCGAAAACGGCAAAATTCTCGCTAATCGCAGCTCTGATCAAGGTATGAATTGCTTGGTGCCCGATCAATTCGAAGCGGCCTTATTGAGCTTAGTTACCCCTTGGTTAGTCGAGGGTAGCTGCACACAAATACTCGCTTGCGGTATGGTTGGGTCAAGACAGGGATGGACGGAAGCGAGCTACAATAGCGCACCTTGCACACCTATCGCCCAATTAACCACTGTGCCTGTGTGTGATTCTCGCATTGCCGTTTACATATGCCCAGGGGTGAAGCAGTTAGAGCCTGCAGATGTGATGCGCGGCGAAGAGACACAAATCGCTGGTTTACTGGCCAGTGATACCGGCTTCAATGGGGCTATTTGCCTGCCGGGGACTCACTCTAAATGGGTGCAAATTAACGACGGTAAAATCATTAGTTTTCAAACTTTTTTAACCGGTGAGCTATACGCTTTATTGGCACACCAATCGGTGTTGCGCCACTCTATTGATTGCAATGAATGGGACGATCAAGCATTTGAGCTCGCCATCTTAGAAAGTCTCACCAAACCTAATACCGTCACTACGCAGTTATTTTCCATCAGGGCACAGACATTAATTACCGATTTATCCGCCGGTGAAGCCAACGCACGCCTCTCCGGCTTGTTAATCGGTTTAGAGCTCACCGGCGCCAAAGCATTTTCCCATAAGAGCGGTGTCGCGCTGATCGGTGATGACAAACTCTGCCAGCTCTACGCTCAAGCCTTAAAAATATTAGGCGCAAAATCCACTATCCACTCGAGTGAAAAGATGACTCTTAAAGGTCTGCAACTCGCTAAAACACAAATCACAGGAGCCTGAAATGTCGCGCCAACTTATCGCTATATTAAGGGGCATTGAGCCCACCCAAGCTATTGAAGCCGCTGAAGTCATCATCGCTGCTGGTATTACTAAGATTGAAGTTCCTTTGAATTCTCCAGACGCTATCAAAAGCATTCAAATGATGGTGGATAAATTCGGTGATCGAGCTGAATTTGGTGCGGGCACTGTGCTCAATGTTACACAAGTAGAGGCCGTTGCTGAAGTTGGCGGTAAACTGATTGTCTCACCTAATTGCGATACGGATGTTATTCGCAAGACCAAAGAGCTTGGCTTGCAATCTTTTCCCGGCGTATTAACACCTACCGAGGCCTTTAGTGCTATACACGCAGGTGCCGATGGCCTTAAGTTTTTCCCAGCCTTTATTTTAGGGACTGCGGGTGTCGCTGCAATGAAAGCGATTTTGCCAAAAGACATGCCTACTTTTGCCGTAGGCGGTGCTGGTGTCGATAACTTTGGGGAATGGCTAGCTGTTGGTATCGATGGCTTTGGTATTGGCTCTGCTATCTTTAAGCCAGGTTTTAGCACATCAAAAATTAAAGAAATCGCCATCTCATTAGTCGCAGCCTATGACAGTGCCAAAGGTCATTAAGCATGGTTCGCAAAACTAAAAAAAGTAAGTAACTACTTATAAAAAAGTATTTTTGATCTGTTCAATGTCGAATAAGATCAAATTTTTTAACTAGTTCTCGTCCAGAAACAAGACCGTAGCGAGAGCGACTCAATAGTTCAAGATGTGCGTTACTAGCTATAGGCGTTTAGTCATTCTAAATAACGCTATCTAGTGGTGTGCAGGTTGAACCAGTGAGACGTTCGCAGTAGGCATCAGTTTCTGGATGGGAACTAACTAGGCGAATGTAGCGAGAAACATCTATCTCTAGCAAACGCCGCGGCTTAGGATTAACGCAAATGATGCAGGTCTATGACAATACTGCTTGTGAGTTGGGCGAAGGCCCTCTTTGGCATCCGCTGCTCAAGGCGCTTTTTTGGTTTGATATTTTAAACGCTACTTTGTACTGCAAGTCAGATAGCGATTTAAAGCAATGGGAATTTGATAAAATAGTATCGGCCGCAGGCTGGATAGATAGCGAGCACTTACTGATAGCCAGTGAAAGTTCTCTGTTTAAGTTCAATTTCGTAAACGCTACACAAACACACCTATGCGACCTTGAAGCAGACAATAGCTCGACCCGCTCTAACGATGGCCGCGCCGACCCTTTTGGTGGCTTTTGGATTGGCACTATGGGCAAGTGCGCAGAAGCAAACGCCGGTGCCATTTATCGTTATTTTAATGGCGAGCTACGTCAAATTATCGCTGAGCAAAGCATCCCTAATGCGATCTGTTTTGCCCCGGACAAAAGCTGTGCGTACTACACAGATACCACTGAAAAGATTATCTGGAGACAACCGCTTAATCCTGTTGACGGCTGGCCTAAAGGCGGGCGTGAAATACTGATTGATTTTAACCAACAAGGCATTAATCCCGACGGTGCTGTGACTGACGCCTTAGGTAACTTGTGGATAGCGCAGTGGGGATTGGGCCGAATTGCTCAGTACAATAAAGCGGGTGAATTCATCCAAGCGATTAAGGCCCCAGCAACCAATACCACTTGTCCGGCATTTGGCGGCGAACATTTTAACCGGTTGTTTTTAACCAGCGCAAAAGAACACCTTAGCGTCAGTGATTTAGAGCAACAACCTGCGGCAGGGCAATTATTTTTCACTGACCTCACCATTAATGGCCAAGCGGAACCGCGCGTCATTTTAAAGTATTAGCACCACATATTGAAAAAGGATCGGCAATGAAACGCACTATAGGCACATGTTATTACCCGGAACACTGGCCAGAAGAAATGTGGGCAGGCGATGCCGCACGTATGGTTGAAGCGGGTATCAACTGGGTACGCATCGGCGAATTTGCCTGGAGTCGAATCGAAGCGACGCCCGGCCAGCTCGATTGGAGCTGGTTAGATAAAGCCGTCGAAACCTTAGGCGCTGCGGGCCTTAAAATCATTATGGGCACGCCGACTGCAACTCCACCACGCTGGATGCTCGATAAATGGTCTAACATGTTGGCGGTCG
>Ga0209292_1002942_pt1 | contig 19108 bp, 9 predicted proteins | sample GOMGulsemesocosm_2_FD_184634 | JGI IMG/M metagenome (GOLD analysis project Ga0209292, IMG submission 184634) | Methane-oxidizing microbial communities from mesocosms in the Gulf of Mexico - GOM9C Gulf of Mexico (SPAdes) (version 2) | ecosystem: Environmental > Aquatic > Marine > Cold seeps... | reverse complement strand
GTGCTGAACTGGCTTCCAACAGAGCAATCCAGCCTTTCATTTAGTTATTTACACGTTAGTGACCGTGACCGTTTTGAAAGAAACGAAGAAGGTAACTTCACTGGCGATGAAGGCAAGATTGATGGTTATAACATTTTTAACCTAACTGGCCACTACCGCTTTGATGATTGGAAAGTTTTTGCTGGCATTGAAAATTTATTCAATGAAGATTATTTCCCTGCACGCTCACAAGCGCTTACTTACAAAGCATTCAATATTAAAGGGCTAGGTACCACTGTTAATCTAGGTATTAACTACCTATTTTAATAATGCTTAACATTGCCTTCAAGCAAGTTAGCTAACAACTAACTTGCTTTTTCATTTCTAAACCGAGTTGTACCGTTTGCTAAAACCTTTATAGAACACTGCCATTTAATCTTAGCTACTGCCTTTGAAATAATGAAAGCTATTACTGAACCACTACACTCTGCCCTTCTTTCAATCTTTCAGCACCGCGAATGGCAATCTTGTCACCACCTTGTAAATCACCTTCAATTGTGACCCTGTCAATAGTACCTTTACCTACTTTTACCAGTAAACGATGCACTTTGTTCTGACCATCAACCTTAACAACAAATGTGCCATCTTTACGTAAAATTAGCGCATCTCGATGAATAGTTAAGCTAGGGCCCGCGCCTTGAATGGGTACGGTAACTTTTACCAATTGACCTGCGGTCCAAAATTCATTTAAGTGCTGTGGTATCTGTATTCTTACTTCAAAGGTTTGAGAACGAGGGTCAGTATTAGGGATAACTGAAGTCACTTTGGTTGATATTGTTTGACCAATCGCTTGCAAATTCAGCTCAAGCCCCTTACGAACATAGGCTAAATATTTAACAGGCACAAATAAGCGTACCTCTAAATGTTCAGTATCAAGTAGCTTTAATAACACATCACTACGACTAATATCCGTACCTGCACGCACTACACGCTCAGTTACTACGCCATCAAAAGGTGCTTTTACCGTTGCTCTTTGTAATTGGTCTTCTATTTGTTGTAATTTTAAATTAGCTATTTCACTATCCGCTTGTGCTAATTCATATTGTGACTTGGTTTGGTCTAATTGAAATTGCGACGTTGAATTGGTTTTTTTTAATTTCTGTAAACGCTTTAATTCGTTATTGAAATACCGCAAGTTAATGCTAGCGCGCTTAATTTGTGCCTTTTGCTCTGCCTGCTTTAACTGCAATGGTAATAAATCCATTTTTGCTAACACATCACCTTTATTCACCATCATACCGGGCTCTTGCAACCACTCTAACCTACCGTTAACACTAGCGGTGATATTCACATAGGAGCGACTATGCACTGTGCCCATTAAATCTGCGGTAGCCGCTAACGAAATTTCAGTCACTGTATCAATTTCCACAGGACTTGGCGGCGAATCAGCAGCATAAGATAGCTGACTGACAAACAGAACACCGGCAACTGAACTAATGACAGATTTTTTATAGCTTTTTTTAAAGGTATTTTTCCAAGTAATTCTTTTAAACATATTTATCTCCTAGCCTCACTTTAACTAACTTTGGCTGGTAATGATGGCTGTGTTTGTGCTGTAACGTGCAAATCTTCAACGTTTGTCTTTTGATCATTTTGTAAATGTTGAGTGTTTTGGCTGTTTTTATCATGCTGTTTATTTTCACCAAGTCTTAATAGACTTGGGAATAATACTAAGGTGAAAATAGCACTGATGAACATGCCGCCAACAATAACCGTGGCGAGGCCTCGGTATATTTCACTGCCAACCCCCGGCATTAACATTAATGGCAACATGCCAAATAAACTCGTTAATGTACTCATATATACAGGTCTAGCGCGAATACGAATGGCTTGTGCTACGGCATCACTTCTTGAGAAACCTTGCCTTTCTGCCTGTCTGGTTTGGTCGACAATCAAAATGGCATTATTGACCACTAAACCAAGCAATATAATAAAACCAATCATGGTTAATAAATCTAACGATTGATAAGTCACTAAGTTCAATAAATTTAAACCAACAACCCCGCCAGCAACCGCTAAAGGCATTACCAATAATACTAATAAGCTATCTTTAGGAGATTTAAATAAAGCCGTCATTAACAAAAAGAGGATGACTAATGCCAAGGAAAAGTTCTTCACCATATCGTTAATGGCCGCAGACATTTTATTGGCATTACCACTGAGCTGAATGGAAGCTTCAAACGGTAATTGCTCGTTCATTTTAGGAATAACTTTTTCATTAATGGCCGCTAACGCCTCTTCCAACGACATGGTTGCTGGTGGAGATATTTGGATACTGATGGTTCTTTTACCATTAACACGTCTTAGGCTGGTAGGTCCTGCGGTTCTAGAAACAGACGCTAACTCTCCAATCGTTTGAATACCTGCTAAAGGGGAGTGAATAGGCAAAGCTGCTAATTCGTCAGGTGTTTGCCATTGCTCACCGCGCAAAATCACATTAACTCTGTCGTTACCATCAAAATATTCACCAATAAATAAACCACTGGTATAGGCACGAATGGCATTAGCAACATCATGACGGGTTAAACCCGCTTGAGTTATTCGCTGATCATTAGGTGTGAGTTTTAATTCCGGCTCAGATAAACTTAACCCTGGGTTTGGAAATGCGGTAGTATTTGGCATTGCTTCGTTAATTGCATCAATACCGACTTGTGCAACTTTCATTAAACTTTCAATATCTGGGCCTTGCACATTAAGCTCTACCGTTCGGCCATTACCGCCACCAGATACGTTGATCATTGAGCCTCTAAACAAAAACGCTTGCGTATCAGGCAGCCCGCCTAAAACATCTGTTCGAATAACATCCATCAAGTCTTCAACATGTGCTGGATCGGCTGAATAGATAAAGCCGCCAGTAGCTCCTGAGCCAAAAGAGTAAAAATTATAGCTTTTTATTTTTGGTAACTTCTCACCAGAAAGATAAGGCGCTAATCGTGCTTTTACTAACGACGCCATTTCTTTTTCAATAAAATCAACGTTTCCACCGGGTGGCATATTTAAACTAAAAAAGAAGCCGTCTATCGGTGCTCGGGGCATAAAATCAGTTTTTGGCAATAATAAAGTAATCACTAAAAGAGAGCCACCCAATAAAAATGAAATCCAACTAATTCGCTTAGTTTGTGTATTGGTAAGACGCATTACTAAGGCGGTTAATTTCTGCCAATAATGTGAAAAAGGATCAATATCATGTTGGGATTTAAGCCAATACTGACTAGCAATAGGTAAAATAGTAACCGCGGTAACCAGTGAAGCGATTACCGCGATGGAAAGCGTCAGCGCTAAATCAGAGAACAACTGACCTTCGATACCCGCCATAAATAAAATGGGTAAAAATATAGCGACACTGGTTGCGGTAGAAGCAAACAATGCTCCAGTAACTTGCAAGGCACCGCGCATAACCGCCTTTTTGCCATCCATGCCTAATCCACGTAGCCGAACGATATTTTCTTGCACTATAATCGCGGCATCTAACACCAAGCCAACGGAAAATGCCAATCCTGCTAATGAGATAACATTTAAACTGCGGTCAAAAATACTCAGTGCAACAAAGGCCACCATTAGCGAGATAGGAATAGTGACCGCTATAATAAATATACTTTTCCAACCTCGAAGAAATAACCACAGTATAAGTAAGGCCAGCACTATGCCTAACCCAAGATTATTCTGAACTAATTCCAAGGCATTACGAATATGTACAGAGGCATCAAAACTTAGTTCAATCACTAATCCAGCTTCTAGCATAGGCCCAGCATTAAGCTCTTTAATCGCAATATTAATTTCATCAAGTAATGCTACCGTATTGGCATCATTTTGGCGCTTTAAGGTGAAATAGTACGACGGCTGACCATTTCGCATATTAAAACCAAAACGATCCACCAAGGTGTTTTCAACCGTAGCAATATCTTTTAAATAGATTGGACGATCGCCGCTGTAGCCGATAATCATTTCAGTTAAGTTAGTAATATCGTACTGCCCTGAAAATCGTACTGTGTATTGACGTCGGCCAACATTGGCAACACCAGCGGAGACATCATTAGCGCGTGAAATAGTTGAACTGATGTCTGATAATGATAAGCCTAATGAAGCCGTTTTAAGTGGGTCAAAGGTTATTCTTAATTCTCTCGGGCGATGACTTTGTAAATTGACTTGCCCCATACCCGGAATACGAGAAAAACGAGGACGAACTACATCTTCTATAAGCTTTTGATATTGACCTAAATCATGTGCAGCATTACTCGGCAGGGTTTTGATCATCAAAGAAGCTGTATTTGGACCACCTCGACCACCGCCAGCAGATACAATAGGATCCATAGCATCAAGGGGGATTGGTGGTGCTTGATTAAGATTGTTAATTACATCAAGCATGGCTTTTTGCATATCAGCGCCGACATCAAAGGTGAGTGTTATATTGCCAAACCCCCGTTGAATGTTGGTAGTAACCTTAGTGACACCTTGGGTATTTTTAACCACATTTTCAATCGGCTCAATAATTACCGATTCCATCTCGGATGGTGCAGCGCTTGGCCAACCGGTAGAAATATTAATTTGTGGCTGTTCAATATCAGGTGTTAATTGAATAGGGAGTTTAAAAACACTCATTAATCCAAATACCATCACCAAAATTACAATAACGATAACAGCAGCAGGATTCTTTAAAGCGGCACGGGTTAAGTTCATTTTCCTATCCAAGTATTACCAAATACATTAATTAATTGACCAGTTATCGAGAGTTTAAAGTCACTTCCTTAGTTTAAGCAGTGACTGTTCCTTTCATAAATTTCAAGAAATATTGCATCACTATTTTAAGCTTATTTTCTTGCTTAAACTCGAGAATATAAACCTAAGCTGATCTATTTATCAGTGTCATTGGTGTAATAAGTAATTGTAGAATCTAAAGCATTATTAACATAAAAATGCCCAAATATAAGAGAGAGTAGATAAGATACATTTATTTTGCGACGAAATGTAACATTGAAATAAAACGTTACAAATAGGCTGGATTTGGCTCTTCTGTGTGGCAATCCTCACTGCTTGGCGAGTTGGCGTTTTCGCCAAGGTAAACTTAACCGAGCATCACTGCAATTTATTAAGCAATCAATGGCAGTGATGATAAATAGATAAATCTACCCTCTCATTCAGGTCTATTGCTAATACTCATCATGAGTTTCGCTTCAAGCTATTAATTTTAAACACATTAAAATTAATCACTCGTAAAACCTTCGTGACGTCAATTCAACAGAAAATTCAAATATTAACTCAGAATATTCACAATTAGTATTCGAGTGTCCTAAACCTACCTAACAGTGAGTGTAGTTATTTTACTACATTTACTTGAGTTTAATTAGATTTATGATACCTTTTAGTATGTTATTACGTAAAAATAAAACACAAAACATTCATTATAGAGGTAAGTCAACGATGGAAAATCAACCAACATATTTAAGAAATGATAATGTTACTGAAGTGATAGCGTTTGATTATAGCAATGAGAGTTTGCCGCGTGACTTTGATATCCGTATCGAAGTTGCTGAACAACGTGAAATACTAGAGCAATCATAACTTAAATCATTAAGAGATCAGATTGATTTGAATAAAAGGGAGCGACAGTTCCCCTTTTCCTCTGTGTTAGTAGTAGCGACAACTTAAAGCAATTACATCAGCTCCTTACCCCGTGAAGTAAGGATAATTTGACTTAAAGTGCAACGTTTCTCTTATCACTTTTTAAAGGAAGTTATGCTGCATTGCTGATCATATCAATGGCAATATCTGTTAAATCTGTTACTTCTCCAATGCCAATAGTGCTTTCTAATTGAACTTCGATATCAGTCGCGAGCTCTTTATCCAAACTTTTTAAATAAGTTATTTCATCACGATAATGCATATTTTGAGTTTTATTGGTCTTTTTCAGTTCAACCTTTAATATTGCCGGTTGCCCGTGACTAGACACCTTATTCATATATTGTTGTAATTGTGCCGATTTTTTTAACACTGATAAGTCCCGATACCAAAACGAGTAATCTTCATTTATATTTTTTTCTTTCGGTAAAACAAGAATATAAAAATCTCGTGCAGCTAACTTTTGATGAGAGATGGCCGCAATAATTGATAAACATGATTCCCTAAACTTCTTATTACTCAACAAGTTTAAAATGATATCTTCACTGCTCTCGTTTTTATAAATAAGATGTTTCAGCGCTGAATTACCACTAAAACTCGCGGCATTAATATATTGCTGGTGCTTAGTCGCTTTTAAATAAAAGGGAACAGAGAAATGGTTATGAGCATATATATTTCTCATTGCTTTTTGTAGTCCATAAATGCGGCTACCACGTTTACCGCACGCCTCAATAGTATCAATGTGCTGGTATAGGTACTTTCTTATGGCCCTACAAGCTAAATGTTTACTTTCAATGGTATTCATTAACAACCTAACAGCACCTTGCCCGTCATAACCTAAAACAATATACTTTTGCTTTCTAACGGTTCTATCTTGTTCAGCAAGAGGTACAGTTAATTCAATTTCAATTTCCTCGCCAGCTTTAAATTTGGTTTCCTCATAAAAATTGACTAATAAACCTTGAATAGAAATATTTTGAGTTTCACCTCGAATACTTGTAACAACATTATTACAGCGTGTTATCGCTACCTTAAATGATAATAAGAAGCGATCTTCACTTCTTGCTTCGTCATTCTCAGCCGTTACTATTTCAGTGTTTGAAAGTTCATCGATTGCACTAAGTTGATAACGCTTTGGTAATAAAGTATTTAACTCAGTGACCTTTCCCTTCACTGGTTGATAGACAGTTTCATATAAACTCGTTATATCTGAAACAGTAAGCATATGGTCACAACCTGCAATCATATCTAGGGCTGCTTTAGGAGGAGTCCTATTTAATACCGCCATTTTAGGATGAACATGACAGGGTAATGCAGAAGGCACGTAAGCGTCTTCTTGCGAGTTAATGTACGATGACGATATTTTAATGACTCTAAATAAGCCTGCTTTAAAATAACGATTAAAAACAGCTTTAACACTGTTATCTTTAATATAGTCATCATACCAAATGAGTGAATATGTACATTTTTTTTCATAGTGTGACTTTAATATGAATGCATACTTATCAACCATCTTTCGCTGGTTCAAGGCACGTTGAATCTCTTTATTTCCCAGTAGCACAGGTAAATTAAAGTTTTTCTGATTATCACTGAAGAAATGCCATAACTCATCATTCCCTGAGGTTTTCATGGCAACTTTGGCATGCCAAGCACTATTGTTTTTGTAACAAAGCAGCGGAATGTCATGGGTTTTATTTAAGTATAACTGCTCATATCCCTTAGAGGTAATTGAGTCAAATAAGGGTTTGATAAAGAGATCGGTAGGGCCAATAATTGCTCGCTGTTTTTGCATCAAATAATGAAAAAACAAAACCCGCATTTGTTTATCCGTTAGTGGAGCGGAAAATTTTAACAGGTATTCAAAACGATAATTTACAGAGGAAATTTGACTATCAATGATTTCAAAGCCAAGTTCAAGTTCTTTATTAAAGTCGACGTCTTCATGATGATCATACAACCATAAATATACTTTATTCGCTTTTATATCTTCGAGTTTTGTCGGCGTCTTAATAACAACTTTAATATTACTCATTTTCTCAATACTTGCCGTTATTCCGACTTCTTTTTTTCCTTGGGACGTCATGCCCATAATGGGATTAATAAAAACTTTGCAAGACGAATTAAGTTTTTTTACTTCATGATTTATTCGGTTTTTATTGACGAGTGGTTTTGGCTCAGCTTTGTCAATTTTGAACTCTGAAAGTTTTACATCATTTGAATTATCATTGTTTTCACTAATATCATGCTTGTTTTTATTGGCCGCTCTCTCTTGAGCATCTTCTATCACTTCATGGTATATAGCTATTGTGTAAAGGTTTTGGTATTCCCGAAGTTTGGTATTGAAATACTCTTTACCTATCAAGTCGAGGTAGTGAGTGATTTTGTTATGTTCAACCTTTTCACAGTCAGAAAAAAGTGCACGTAAATCAATAGGTTTAGTCGCTTGTTGAGCGAGTTTTTTGATTTCATTTTTAACAGCAAGGTGTTGACCTGTACCTTCTTCAGGTAGTAGTTTTTTTACAAGATAATCGAGTCTATCGTTATTTGCATAGGGAACTAAACTTAATATTTGCTTGGTAAATTTTGCTAGGTGGGGACTTATTACACTGCTCATTAGTCGTTATACCTTATCTTTACATGAACCACATTTGAAAATATTCAAATCATATAGTTAGGTCAGGCTGTTACGATACTCTAATGTTTTCAGCTAAAAACAAAATCATCCTTGTTACATATTCGTAAAAAAACAAACTTTAAACGTAATTAAAGTTTACAACTCAACATTAATGTTCCAAAACTAAAGTTAAAGAAACAAAAGTGCAATAAATGAGCTTTTCGACTCTGATACAAAGTGAGTTAATTAATGATCTGTCTACTTATTGCACTACATTAAGATTAAGCTTTTCAAGCGAATTCGTCAACAATAGGAGAAAAAGGCAGGATGAATTGAATATTAGTGAGTAATACTTTTGACATTAGACGAACTGAACAGAGCAAGATGCTGCCCACCTAATAGCAAAAAATTTCGAACTAAAAAGTACTGCTCTTGTTAGTAGGAACGGCATCGCGAAGCGGTGAAAACACACTCATTTTCGTGTTTCTACCGATCGATTTATGCTGACTTATGAGTTCAATAATGGATAGAAAGCTAAGATATTAATAGATACTGTAGGTCGTGCCTGATTCATTTAAGGCCTGGTAAAAATCGTCAATATTGCAGGCCTCTTCTAAATCACATATCACGCGATATTTCTCTATTGCTGGCTGATAACCTTGCAAAGCGGCCTGAAATAACCAGTGAGCAGCCTTTTCAACATCACCATTCCCTTCAATATCCGTGAAGGTTAAGTAGAGTTCAGCCAAATTGGTTTGTCCTGGCGCATAGCCTAATTCTGCCGATTTTTTTAATAGTACAAACGCTTTCTCAAACCTATCATCCATATGCTCTGCTTTAAGGTGAGCTACGCCTTGAGTATTTTCGCGCTTGCCGGGGATATAGTGCCATTTTTCTTTCACCACGGCCGCATTAGTCACAGCGATACCATCAATCATATAAACCGCTATATTTAGACCGATTCCAGTAAACTCTGGCCGCACTACACGATAGATAAAACCTTGTTCAAACAAGTTATCTAATTCCGTAAAAGAAAAGTTATGGCGCTGTTTTTCGAAATAATCAAAATTTGTACTTTGTCCAAAACTTACAGCATGGCTCAAAGAATTTTTTAATGGGTAAAAGTAATTACCGTAAGTAAGCGATACTGTGTCCCCCGTAATATCTACAATTTTAGCAACACGGTATTTGTGGTGTGGACGTTGATCTCCTGCAACGTTTCTATAGTCTAAATAATAAAAGTCATTAATTTTAGGTGCTTCAATATATGTTTGACTCTGACGGTATTTCTCTTGTTCTTCTGAAAAGTAATAACTGAGCAATAGGATGAGAATAATACTGCCAGTAAAAGTACTGAGTAAGCGTAATTTATTTAAAAATGCCAAACTGAAATCTGAAAATAAGAGTTTTTTATCTGGGGTATTATCGGTAACTTCAGCCAGATTTTGACACTGTAAACATTGTACTCGAGTATCACGTTTTACCGGGAAAATAGGTAAATATTCGAAAAAATAGAAGCTGTAAGTAATCACTGATTTAACACGATGTTGTTGGTTACCGCAACAAGGACAAAGTAATTTATCTGTTATACCTAAACTCACTGTTGACTCGCGATAATCCATTATCAAAACCTATTATTAATTTATATTTTTTATTGCGACTATTTTTATAGCATCCGTTTATAAAACAAACAAGCATTATCTACTAAAACCTTCGTAGAGTAATGTCAACTATTTGCAATGCAACCTTGTATAAAAAGCATTCAGGGGGGGGTATATAGGCGGTCATTAAAACTTTAATTTTCTTCAATTCTTTTTATCTTTTCCCCATCCCTACTTTAAAGCGTCACATTTTTGTCACTAGATTGTAAATATTCACTTCCATACTCTTTTTGCCATTAGCTATTACGGTTATTAAACCGTTATACAAAGAATTTTATGTCCAAAAAATAGGAAGAGCAATGTCAACAACTGTACGTAATACTAAAAAATATAACAAAAGCAAATTATCATTATTATCACTGTCTGTTTTACTTGCGTTAACCGCATGTGATGGTGACGATGGGGAATCCGGTATCAATGGTACTGATGGTGCTCCAGGAATTGATGGTACCAATGGTGTGGATGCACCAATTGTTGCTGATCCAGCAACACCGGTATTAACACGCTTAGCAACTGTGCCTGCAGGCGCCGAAGTTACGGGCGCCTTTTTAACTGATGAAGGTGATTTATTCTTTAATGTACAGCACCCTTCAGACGCTAACATTGAAACTGACAAGATAAACGGTAAAGCTTTTGACAAAGGCACTGTCGGTGTTTTACGCGGGGTAAACTTTAATAATTTGCCAAAAACAGTAGTGAGTTCACCAGTACCTACCAGTGACTTTGAACGCCAAACAGTGATCTCGGCATTAGGTGAGTACCAAATACTAGGCCAAACCAATGATACTTTTGCTGAGCTTGGCGACAAAAGCTTAGCCAAAGGCTTAGGCGTGCATTATGGCATTATCACCGATGAAAAAATCATTGAAAATAATGCCCCTGACTTTAATGGTTTTATCTCTACAGGCGAAGGTGAAGGCTTTCTATTCACTAACTGGGAATCTTACCCTGGTGGTATGAGCCGAATGAAAATTGAAAAAGATGACTTGGGTAGCTGGTCTGTTAAAGAAGCTATGATGGTTGATTTTTCTAAAGTTGGCGGTACAGCAGCGAACTGTTTTGGCTCTGTTTCTCCTTGGGGCACACCATTAACCTCAGAAGAATGGATTGTTAATACTACGGTAGATTCAACTACTTCACCAAGTTGGAATGACCCTTCAAATACCAACACTGACAATATTGAAGCGTTAACCGCACCAGATTTCCCTAACCCATATCGTTACGGTTATATTGCTGAAATTACCGAGCCAAAAAGTGCTGAGCCTGTAGTTGTTAAACACTACACCATTGGTCGTTATGAACATGAAAATTCAACGGTAATGCCTGACAGAAAAACGGTTTATGCATCACAAGATGATACCGGCGGTGTGTTATTTAAATTTATCGCAGATACACCTGAAGATTTAAGTTCAGGCATTTTGTATGGCGCTAAGTTAAAACAAGATGAAATGAGTTCAGAGCCAGCTACAACTGGCTTTGATGTCACTTGGGTTGAAATTGCTCGAGGTGACAATACCACCATTGAAGCTTGGATTGCTGAGTATGACGGTATTGATCAAGATGATTATGATACAGGCCGTTCTAGTTACATGACCTTGGAAGACGTGCAAGCTTGGGCAAATGGCGATGCCACTTATCCAAGTATTGAAAATGGCGGAAGCACAGTCACTGCAGGACAACCTATGGATGACCGTGCAGCATTTTTAGAATCACGTCAAGCGGCCAAAATGAAAGGGGCTACCGCTGAATGGCGTAAACTTGAAGGTATTAGCATTAATCATGACCGCGCGCTAGAGGCTGTTGGCAAAGAAGAAGCGGTTGCTGATGAAGATGTAATGCAAGCCTTTATGTATTACGGCATTGCTGATATCGACAAAACCATGATTGACGGTGAAGGTGATATTCAATTATCGGCACGTGTTAAAGATTGCGGTGGTGTTTATCGCTCTAAACTTGAAGAAAACTATAATATTAGCCGCATAGACCCGGTTGTAATGGGCGGTACTTACCGCTCAAGTTTAACGGGCGCTGAGCGTTGTGATGTTAATCAACTATCCCAACCAGACAATGTCATTGTGATGAAAGATGGCCGTATCATTATTGGTGAAGATGGCTTTCAAGAGAACAATACACTATGGATGTACGACCCTAAATCTAAATAATTAGCGCTAGAGACTTAACTCATACCAACAAAAAGTACCCGAAGCAAGACGTTGCCTCGGTTACTTTCTTGCTTTATCGCCTTTCCTTTAAAGCACTTAAATAACGACTTTAAGACTGACTTATGATTACTTTACTACACTCAAAAAACACAAAAAAAAGTGCTTTCACTTCATTCTCAATGATAGCGTTAACCTTAGTGATTAGCGCCTGCAGCGACGATAACCCTATATCAAAAAATGTCTCGGGACATGAAATACTAAACATTGACCAGTCAACGACAAAACAGTTTCCTTATCAAGAGGGTAATGATATTCCCGCGATGGCTTACATTGAGCATAATGAAGTGTATAACCATGAAACCGTTATTCCGCCGCAATGTTACACAAAAACAGATGGCGTTAATAACCCTTGTTATGCCTGTCATCAAACCAATACTGCTGACAAGGAACGCAGTAATAAAATGAACGATGGTTCGCTGCAAGGTGAATATCAATTTTCAGATTTAGGGGTAACCAATCACTGGAAAAATTTATTTGTCGATAGAAGACCTTTAATAAAAAATATCTCTGACCAACAGATACAGCATTGGACCAAACAAGATAATTACACTGACTTTATCGAAAAACAGCAAAATGATAAAAACTGGCGTGGTGAATATACGCCAATTAAAAACCTCGCTTATCCAGAGCGTGCATTTGACCAACAAGGACTCGCAAAAGACGGTAGTCATTGGGTCGCTTTTAATTACAAGCCCTTTCCAAGTACTTTTTGGCCAACTAACGGCTCTACTTCCGATGCCATGATTCGATTACCTAAAGCATTTAGAGAACTTAACGGGCAGTACTCTCAAGATGTTTATTTTGCCAATTTAGCCTTAGTCGAAATGGCAATGAAAGATACACAACACACCACATTGCCAGCTATCTCTGAACAAGATATCGGTGTAGATTTAAACGGCGATAAGGTATTAACTCAGCGTATTAACAGTATCAAGAGACAAAATAATTACCTTGGTGATGCCAGTCATATCAAATTAGCACACACGCTTTACCCTCAAGATACTGAATTTCTTCATACAGTACGCTACCTTGGCGTGAATGATGACGGCACAATTTATAATGCACCGCGTATGAAAGAAGTGCGTTACATGAAAAAGCATCGTTTTAAAACAGTGCAAAGCTTAGCGTCAGAATACTACTTAGAACAAAAAGAGAAAAACTCTGAAAATTTGCCGCAAGTTAAGCAACAGGGCGATAAAGGCATTAACACCGGTTTTGGCTGGACGGTAAATGGTTATATTGAAAATGAACATGGCGAGTTACGTCATCAATACGACCAAGAACTCGCCTTTTGCAGTGGTTGTCATAAAACCATCGGCAGCACCTTAGACCAAACCTTCTCATTTCCACGAAAAGTGGATGGCGTTAAAGGTTGGGGTTACCAAAATTTGGCCAGTCAACATGACGCGCCAAACAGAGGTGAAACTAAAGGTGAATTTTTAACGTATTTTGAACGTGTCGGTGGTGGTGATGAGTTTCGTCAAAACACTGAAATGCTAAGTCGTTGGTTTAGAAAAGATGGCACGGTTAATGTTGAAAAGGTGCAAGGGGTTAACAATATTTACCAGTTAATTATGCCATCGGCTGAACGCGCACTGAAATTAAACAAAGCGTACTTAACTATAATCAAAGAGCAAAGTTATTTATTTGGCCGTGATGCCATGTTAAGTAAAGCCACTAATGTATTAGAAACAATCGATGAAGATATTCAGCCGTTATCAGCAAAGCACAGATACCAATGGGATTTACGTCTTGATTGGCAAAAAAATATTGATTCAACGAATAAGTTAAATACGGCCAAGTTAGTTAATAATGATAATGACGGCAAACAACTAGATTTCAATAAGTAGCGCTAAGTGAACGATTATATTTAAAGGGTAATTCAGCAATTACTGCGTTATTTAAAGTATTAAGTAAGGCAGTAGTTGCTGGTTGTAAAAAAGATATGCGGTCACATCATTAGTTTGCTTGGTATAACTCAAAATGAGGCATAAACTTCTGGTAACGAATCATAACGACATCATTGTCATCTATCGTTAGCCAGTCACCATCTGCACCTGCGGTACGATAATCAACAATATAGTCCAGCAGGCCAGTAGCGGTATAATGGTTTTGTGACATGGCTAAAATAGTTTCATCGCCAGTCGCCATTACCCCATCTTCTCCTAAGTCGTAACGTAAAAAATAATCCGCGTTACCGTGAACATCATAAAAGGGTAATACATAAGCCCATACAGCCATCTCATCATCATCTGTTTGGCTTATATTATCAGGGCCTCTAATGTCACTCTCTACATAGTGAAGAAAGTTTTGATTAGTCTCATCAAAAATATTTTCATATTGACCATATATCACAGGACTATCGACAGATGCTGGATTATCAACATTACCTGGCCAATTGCTTGTACTACTACCAAAGGCCAAGGTAGCTAAAGTAAGCTGATGATATTGGTTGAAATTAGGCGTCCAAATAGTCGTATCAATAATATTTTTGGTGTCACAAGCGTCGTAACTTTCTAATAGCGTCGTTTGTTCACTGTAAACTTCATCTAGAACAAAAGCCTTACAGGTTGTTGAGTTGACATATTGTTGCAAGCCAGAACTTTGGGTTTCAAACTGTCGAACGTAGCTTTTATCTTTATCTAAGAGGCTATCATCCTCTGTAAAACAGAGGTTATCATTTCCTACATCGAGGTATTCCATACGCTCTACGGCTTGACCAAGCTCATTATATTGCACTGTGACACAATTTGTTATTTCGCCCAAACTATTAAAATGTATTTCATTACTTGGCAGTAAATTAACCGCTAGTGTAGGTTTTATCACCACCTTAGTCTGAACTGATGTGACAGCGCCGCCATTATCGGTAACAGATAATTCAAAAATGACATCATCACTTTGCATACTCACTGGCGTAAAAGATATGCTTGATTGGTCTTGATCAATTAACGCAATGACCTCTCCAGAGACTTGTTGCCAATCATACTGAGCAATCTGACCATCTTGATCTTCAGCGCTTGCAGTTAATGTGGTGGTAAACCCTATTTGACTATCAACTTGGCTCAGTAAAGTGACAAGAGGTGAGCTGTTATTTACATCAACTAAAACTTCATCAGATGAGGATGCACCGCCATTATCGATTACCGTAAAACGAAAAGATAATTCAGCGCTCTCTTGTGGCGCAGAAAAGCTTACTGCTATAGAATCACTTTGGCTCAGTGATACTGCCGGTCCTGATATTTGCTGCCATGAATAAGAGGTTATATTGCCATCAGGGTCTGAGGCGATACCCGATAAAGTTACTAAGCCTGCTGAGCCAACGGTTTGTCTGCTGCCCGCTTCAACTAGCGGCGAGCTGTTGTTGACATCAATCGAAACGTCGTCGTTCGCAGTCGCGCCTTCATTATCAGTTACCGTTAACCGAAAAGTTAATGTAGCGCTTTCTTGAGGTGCAGAAAAACTGACTTCTGCTGAATCACTATTAGCTAGTGCTACTGCTGGCCCCGATGTTTGTAGCCATAAATAAGACGCTATGCTGCCATCAGAGTCTGAGGCACTCCCGAGTAAAGTAACAGCGCCTGCTGAGCCAACAGTTTGCGAACTTCCAGCCTCCACTAAAGGAGCTACATTAGCCAGAGGAGTTGGAGCCGGAGTTGCATCAGATGAACCGCCACAAGCGGTAAGTAAACAGGTTATTCCTGCTGTTGTAATTAAAAAGCTATTCTTCATTATAATTATTCTTTTGTTAAGTATGCTATTCGCAGTTACCTCATTTAGGCATAACCACGTAAAATGAGAATCAATCTCAACAAAGAATGACAACGCTGTCAAATCCTTTTATAGATTTGGTTAACATCTTATACACCAAACATTAACCTAATAATTACCACTAGCCGTTAATAGCTGTAGATCTTCTTTAACATCAAACACGCCTGATGAACAGACGATATTTTTTAGGCTTGCTTGATGTTAGCTATCAAGATTAGTTCAATTCTTTTAGTTCATTTGCCAGAGTTAACAGGTCAATACTCTTACTTATTTCGAACTGCATAACGGCTAAAACACTGTGCATGACAATAAGAATGCGTTGATAGGCATGTGGCTTTGCTTGAAGTTCTACTTTTGCTGCATCAAGCCCTTGAGAGTCATAGGTCATTAAAAGTTCAATAGCGTGCTCTTCCGGGGTACGCTCTCTGGTTTTAGGTTGGTAACCCAGCTCAGCGACGACTTTTTCTGCAAGTTTCCAAACAGACCAAGGATTTTGACCGGTAATGAGTTTGCCATCTTGGGTGACTTTCTCTAAATAGGTGGTACCCGCTTGAAACTGAGCACCTTGGGCGATTAATTTATCTTCAAGTAAAAAAGGAAAAATTTGTTTGGCATCCGGGATTAAAAAGAGCTCTTCATCATTAGTAAACCCGCTCACTTTTTTATTTGAAAGCAGCATTTCACCATTGTCTAGTTTCACATTAACCAGCGCTGAAGGACCATGACACACAGCACTAACCACTTTGTTATTTTGATACAGTGTTTTAGCAATATGTTGCACATGCGGGTTGTCGGGGAAGTCAAACATAGTGCCCTTGCCGCCGACAAAATAAACCGCTTCATAATCATCAGGGTTTACCTCCGCTAACGCGATAGTTTTTGCCACTTTTTGCTGAATAGTATCATCATTTAAAAAAGCATAATCATAGGCGCCCATGTCCTCACCATCAATGACCACTGGCGGTTTACCGCCCTTGGGGCTGGCAATATCAACGTCAAAACCATTAGCAGTAAAAACCCAGTAAGCACGAGCTAGCTCGGTGTGCTCATAACCAGTACTTTTGTCTTCACCCATTTTATCGACACTAGTAACCACAGCTAATATTTTACCTCGGTATGTTGGAATATTATCGGTAACGTAGGGTAAATCACTTACTTGTGTTTTTTTTATCGCAACAAAGTGAGCTTTGGCAGGTAATAAACTTTTAACATAAGATTTAGCGCCATATCCTAAACCAGCTAGCAGGATAACTAAGATCACTAAGCTAATGACTATTTTCTTAAGCATGGGTATTGCTTCCTTTTAATTTTGTTAAACCAAGGGTCTGTTGAGCTTTCGAGATTACTTTTACAGCAGTTTGTTAGATATGTAGGCAAGGCAGAGCACATGAAGTGGTGTGGCTACATGAGTGTGCGATAACGCAGTATACATTTCAAACAAACGCTGCCCTTTGGGTTCATTTAAAACGGCTTTATTCATTGTTGCTCGTTTTTTACATAAAATAACCATGCTACAAAACTCGCGCCGCGATTAAAGCCGTTTTAAATTGAATAAATTTTAACCCTGAAAGGTCAACAGACCCTAGTTTATTAAAAGGTAAGTGAAATGAATGTGAAATAGCGAGTAAAAGACTAACTATTGTCAGTGTTTTACTCGCATTGCCTTCGCTTTAATTAACCTTGGCGAAGCCCTTCACTAGGTTGTTGTTTGATTACTCGACTACTTGGAATGTAAGTCGCAATTAATACCATCACTATAATGAATACGGGGATACCCACTAGAGCAATAAGGTAGCTATTGTTATCTATAATCATTGAGTTTGTTATCTGGGCAACAAGCCAAAACGATAGTGTTAACCCTAGGGTAAGACCGATAAGTAATTGCAGGCTCGCTTGGCTGATAAACAGTTTAATTATCTGACTATCACGAGATCCCAAAGCTCGTCTGGTGGCAATCTCCTGACTTCGCAGGGTAATGCTGTTCGCGGAAACCGCATAAATACCTGTAGCAGCAAGAAATAACGCGACGAGACCACACCATAAGAATATTTTGTTAACAGCATTGACCAATAACATAGGTTGCGCAATCAAGTTATCATAACTTTGTATATGATGAATGGTGGCGTCAGCATCCATGGTATTGATAGTTTGCTGTAATGCCATTTCAGCCTGAGATTGTGATCCTGAGTAGTGCATAACGATATTTACACGCCAACGACGCCTATCCATCAAGCCATAACCGGTATGATGAGCGCTGGTAGATTGCATAGCAGAGCCATGAATCGTGTCAGATACAATACCGATGATGGTGCGCCACTCTGTTTGGTAATCTTCTGTCGCGGTGCGAACACGCTGACCAATGGCATCACCGTTAGGGAATAGGTCTCTGGCCATAGCGGCATTGATAATGACAGGAGACTCGCTATTAGCGAGGTCACTATCATCGCTGGCTGTGTCTCTAAGGTTAAAACTTCGGCCTTCACTTAACTTCATGCCAACCGTATGCCAGGCGTCTCGACTGACCACTTCAAAGTTCCACACTGGGTTTTCGTTATAGACCTGAGCAGCTTGACCTTGTATTTCAAAGTGTGAGCTGCCGCCACCTGTACCAGGTAAACTGCTAAAGTAAGCAACGCTATCTATATTTGGCCGCTGTTCTAACCTGTCTTTTAATTGATAGTAAAAGTCATTACGTTTTTTTCTTGCTTCAGGCGCGCCATCATTCCAAGGGTAGCTACCCCAAGCTAATAACACCTCTGCCGTTATTCTATTGTCGGTATCTACGCCATAATCAGCATTTTGGGCCGAATAACTCGAGCTAAGCAGCATAGTGGCAATCACTAATACTACGCACGATAAGGTAATTTCTGTCACCACCAGTGCTTTATTTGCCCTACCTGCTTTTTTTCCTAGGGCGCCACGAGTACCATCTCTTAATACGGCATTTAAATCCCCTGACAATGCCCGCCAAGCGGGAATAAATCCGGTCACTAATATCATAAAAATTACGGTAACTATTAACAAAACAATGGCGCTGTTATCTAGACTTAATAGCCACCAAAAAGGTCTGTTACCACTCACTGCAAAAATCTGCTCAAAGACATTATTGGTTAGCTTAATCCCCCAACTGGCGAGAAAAATGGCCACTAGGCCACCCAAGCTACAAATAAAGATACTTTCCCATAACA
>Ga0209292_1002936_pt1 | contig 19135 bp, 14 predicted proteins | sample GOMGulsemesocosm_2_FD_184634 | JGI IMG/M metagenome (GOLD analysis project Ga0209292, IMG submission 184634) | Methane-oxidizing microbial communities from mesocosms in the Gulf of Mexico - GOM9C Gulf of Mexico (SPAdes) (version 2) | ecosystem: Environmental > Aquatic > Marine > Cold seeps... | reverse complement strand
TTGGCGATGAGTGACCCAGCTGATTTAAATGCGCTTGATGCGATTGAATTGCTGTTGTCACCAAAGCAAATCAAAATGGTCGCGGTAACCGAGGGCCAAATCCTCGATTCATTTGACCAGTTGTATCGCCGTACCCAAGATATTGCATCATTTGCCGAGAAGCTAAGTGAAGAGCACGGTGAAGACGAAGATTTCGAGTTAGTTAGTCTCTCCGATTCCCAAGAAGATGCCACCGTAGTTAAACTGTTACAGTCTATTTTTGAAGATGCGGTTCAGGTTAAGGCATCGGATATTCATATTGAACCCGAGCAACGGTTAGTACGGATCCGCCAGCGTATTGATGGCGTGCTGCAAGAAAGTGTCTTGAACGAAGCTAATATCGCAAGCGCGCTCGTATTACGGCTTAAGTTAATGGCCAGTTTAGATATTTCAGAAAAACGCTTACCGCAAGATGGTCGGTTTAATATCAAAATTAAAGGTCACAGCATTGATATCCGTTTGTCGACTATGCCGGTTCAATTTGGTGAATCAGTGGTCATGCGTTTGCTTGACCAGTCTGCAGGTTTGTTAGGCATGGAGCAAACCGGGATGCCATCAGACATGATGGCTAAATTACGTTATCAAATGAGTCGTCCTCACGGCATGATTTTGGTTACTGGGCCAACGGGTAGTGGTAAAACCACCACTCTTTATGGTGTGCTCAACGAATTGAACGAGCCGGGCAAAAAAATTATTACGGTAGAAGATCCAGTCGAGTACCGTTTACCGCGGGTAAATCAAGTTCAGGTAAACACCAAAATTGGCTTAAACTTTGCCAGTGTTTTGCGTACAACCTTGCGTCAGGATCCCGACATTTTAATGATTGGTGAAATGCGAGACCACGAAACCGTCGAGATTGGTTTGCGAGGCGCTTTGACTGGACACTTAGTCTTGTCAACATTACACACCAATGATGCCGTCTCAAGTGCGCTGCGCTTAACCGATATGGGAGCCGCGGGTTACTTAGTAGCGAGTTCATTACGGGCTATTATCGCCCAGCGTTTGGTGCGTAAAATTTGTGAACACTGCAAAGAGCCTCATCAATTATCAGGCAATGAAGTTAGCTGGATTGAGCACCTCACAGAAACAGATTTGACCCAACAACCATTTTCTAAAGGGCGTGGCTGCCAGCGTTGTAATTTAACTGGTTGTACTGGCCGAGTTGGTGTGTTTGAGTTTTTAGAAGTTGATGTTCATATGGCGCAAGCACTGCGACAAGATGATCCCGATGCTTTCACTCAAGCTGCTGCGCAAAGCGAGGGCTTTGTACCTTTGGCAAGCGCTGCTTTAGATCTCGCAATGGCAGGCGTTATTCCAATCAGTGAAGTGCTGCGTTTGGCCGAGCAATCAAGTGGTCATAACTCAGTTACTCAAAAGAAGGTGTAATCACCAATGCTGATGTTTAGTTACAAATCCAGAGATCGCCAAGGTGAATTAGTCTCGGGCAAGATGGAAGGTAATGATACCGATCATGTGGCTGGCATTTTGCTGGGGCGAGGTTTAACCCCGATTGAAGTAAAACCAGCGAAAGCCAGCAGTGAAGGTATTTCATTGCAAGCCTTGTTCGAAAAGCCGGTATCACTAGATGAGTTAGTTATTTTTTCTCGTCAAATGTTCAGCTTAATGCGTGCGGGCATTCCGGTAATGCGCGCAATCGCTGGCTTACGCGATAGTGCAAGCAACCCTATAATGACTAAAGCTTTGATTGCCGTTTTAGCTGATCTTGAATCTGGGCGAACCTTGTCGACCGCGTTAGATAAACAACCCAAGGTTTTTAATCAAATCGTCGTGAGCTTGGTGCACGTTGGTGAAAATACCGGCCAACTCGATTTGGCTTTTGATCAGCTAGCTAAATATCTTGAGCGGGAGCAAGAAACCCGTAAACAAATTAAGTCGGCGATGCGCTACCCAACCTTTGTTGTCTTTGCGTTAATCGGCGCGATGGTGGTAATGAATATTTTTGTTATTCCGGTATTTGCAAAGATGTTTGATAAGTTTGGCGTTGAATTGCCGTGGACAACGCAAGTGTTGCTTACAACCTCCTCGTTTTTTGTTAACTACTGGCCACTGATTTTAGGGGCGGCGATTGGTGCGACTGCTTGGGTTAAGCATTGGATGGCCTCAGAAAAAGGTCAGCTAATTTGGGATAGAAAGAAACTGCAAATGCCAATTGTTGGCAGTATTATTAGTCGTGCATTGCTGGCGCGTTTTGGTCGGAGTTTTTCAATGATGCTGGCTGCTGGCGTGCCGCTGTTACAAGGGTTGAGCTTAGTCGGCGATGCGGTTGATAATAAATTCATGAAAACCCGTATTGATCATATGGGCGTTGGCATTCGATCCGGAGAAAGCTTGCTACGGGTTGGTGCCAGCTCAGAACTATTTAACCCGCTGGTTTTGCAAATGATTGCTGTTGGTGAAGAAACAGGGCAACTTGAGCAAATGATGACCAATATGGCGGAGTATTATGAGCGAGAAGTCGATTTTGATCTTAAAAGCCTTACAGCCAAAATTGAACCGATATTAATCATGATAGTCGCCGGCATGGTGCTTATTCTTGCATTGGGTATCTTTACCCCGATGTGGGATATGATGTCTGCGATGAAGAAGTAACGGCTAATGAAACGACTTAATCAGTTAGATAGTGGTCTATTTCGGTTTGTTATTGCGGTATTTATGATGTTAATGCTGATTTTCTTTATTAATAAGTCTTACCTTAATAATAAACAAACGATCGACAGCGTTAACTTTGAGTTGGAGCAGCAAAATTTCATTAAGACCTTGGCGTTAGTGAATGGCCAATGGTTATTGGAGGGGCGCCCACGTTCAGTTGATTTTTCGTTTCATGACCAAGATAATAAGCTTGGTCATTCACGTGTATTTGCGATGTCGACCTTTGGTTGGCCTTCACTAGGTGTAAGCCCCGATGCTAACTACTGCTTGAGATTATGGTCAGCAGTTATCAACGTTGATCAAGCGCAAGCGGCACAAAAAATATTTAGTACCACAAAGTTTGACAAAGATGATGACATTCGCTGTAAAATTTGTGATGTTAAACAACAAGATTCATGTTTAACTTATTCAACGAAAACAGGCATCAGCATTGCCTACTGATAACGCGCACAATAAAAGGCCGTTGCTCAGTAATATCCAGACAAATAAATAGTAATACGGTAGGTACATTGGATGATAGGTAAATGGAGTAATTATGAGTAAGCAGCAAGGCTTTTCATTAATAGAATTAATTATCGTGGTGGTAATTTTAAGCTTGTTGGCTGTAACAGCCTTACCGCGCTTTCTCAATATCACCGAACAAGCAGAAGATGCCGCGGTAGAAGGCGTTGCTGGTGGTTTCTCGGCTGCGGTTGGCTTAGTGCGTGCCGAGTGGGAAATAGAAGGGCGGCCCGCAGAGAACGACGCCTATGTAACCATGACCTCAACCAAAATTCAGGTTAATAAATTTGGCTTCCCGACCGCACAAACCGGCGAAGAAGGCACCAATCTGGCGCCAGATCAAATGACAGCGACTGCTTGTAAAACTGTATTTGACCGAGTAATGCAAAGCCCGGTGCGCAGTGTTATTGCGGGAGAGAAAGCCAACAACGTGCGTTATTATATTAGTGTTCAAAACAATAGTGGCACTACCGATAATGATACTGCGTTTGATCTGTGTCTGTATCATTTGGTTGCGACGCTTAATGTCAATAAAACCAGTGGCATTCCGACCAGTAATGGCTTAAATGATGGTAATTTATTTACTTATAATCCAGCGACTGGTCAAATACAGGTATTTAGTAACAATCAATAGCTATAACGCAGTAATAAATGAGAATCATTAAACCGATACTATTAATCCGTTGTTTTGTCAGTTATGATCGCTTTTGATTGTTGCGCGATAATTCACCGGTAGTGAGTGTGGCTAATGAAAATAATTAGTCGATGTGGCCAAGCAGCACGGCCAAACTAATACGTTTAATCGCGCGGCATAACAGTTTTGTTATCCGGTGCCGCCAGAGCTATCGCAAAGTAGTGGCGGCAGTAATAAATTTTTTGCAGCAGATAGGAATACAACATGAAAAAAGTACAAGGCTTTACCTTAATAGAATTAATCATCGTTATTATCATTCTTGGTATTTTGGCGGTAACCGCGGCACCAAAGTTTATTAACCTAAGTGGCGATGCCAAAGCGTCGGTGATGCAAGGTGTTGAAGCCAGCATCAACAGTGCAATAGTTGGCATTCATGCCAAGGCGTTGATCAACGGTCAGACCGCATCTACTGGCGAAGTAAAAATTGGAACTGAATATTACGCGCTAGTTCATGGTTACCCAGCAGATGCGAGTGGTGATGGTACCACCGGTGATGGTTATGGGATTGATAAGCTAATTGAGGTTGACTCTAGTGTCGTTAGTTTTGCTACAGCAACATTTACCCACGCCAGTGCAACTGATGGTACTGTGTGTAAGATTGAGTATAAAGAGGCTAAAGAAGGTACAAAAGCATCAGCAGAATCGACACTTACTGGCTGTTAACATTGAATAGCTGTAAAACTATTACCTAGCTTGAGCGGATAGTTTAACGATAATGTCACAAGGCACCTCAAGCAGGTGCTTTGTTGTTTTTATACCAATGACATTAATTTATGATCTTGTTATGACTAAGGAGGCAAGATAATGCAACATCAACGCGGCTTTACCCTTGTTGAATTAGTGGTCACGATGATCTTAATTTCTATTATGGCAATCACCGTGGTACCAAAATTTTTTGGGCCCTCAGAATTTGCTGTGTTCGCCGTACGTGACCAACTTTTAGGGCAATTACGACTGGCACAATTACAAGCAATGAACCGCCGCGGTACCACTCATAACTTACTCATCACAAGCAGTCAATTTGGCTTGGCTCGCTCAACGTTAGTAGGCGAAACAGTGTTGGCGTCTGGCGCACAAACCGCGGTAGAGCTTGACGATGTTAGTATTAGCATCGCTGGCGACAGTAGTTTGTCTTTGCGTTTTGATGCCAGTGGTAAGATTTCGGCAGGTGACTGTGCGGGTGGCTGCACCCTTAAAATTATTGGCAGTGAAACGCTTAGCATAATCATTGAGTCAGAGGGCTATGTGCATGCTTCATCTTAATAAAACGCTAAAAGCGAGCGCTGGTTTTACCCTGCTCGAACTGATTATCGGCATTGTGGTGTTTTCGATTGCGATGACCATGCTTAGCACCCTAATTATGCCGTTAGCTCAGCGCAGTACTGAGCCGGTCTTTCAGATCCGTGCGACTAAGCTGGCTAATGCCTTGCTCAATGAAATTGGCGCAAAACCCTATGATGAACAATCAAAACCTTGGTTAGGTCTTGGTCGGTGCGATGAGGCGATAGATTGTACGTTAGCGGGCGCATTGGGCCCTGATCTTGTTGGATCTACCCCCGAATCGCGCGATTTATTTGACGACGTCGATGATTATCATGGCTTAAGCATTGACGGTCAGCATTTGTTTAGCGGCGATCAATATGGCGACCTCTATTTCGATTATCAACTTCAGGTGACGGTGTTCTATGACGGTGACTTTGATGGCGAAAAAGACAGCGACATCAACAGTCGCGCTGCCAAGTTGGTACAGGTTGCTGTGACAACGCCAAGCAATGAGACACTCGAATTTGCGATTTACCGGAGTAATTACTGATGGTTAGGGCTAAGGTCAGGACTAGGGCACAACGAGGCTTTACCTTGATTGAAATGATCATGGTGATCATTGTGTTGTCGGCCGTTAGCATCGGGGTTAGTTCATTTGTTCATTTTGGGATCGATATTTATCGCGATGCCGTGGGCCGTGATAAACAAATTGGTGATAGCCGTTTTTTGATTGAGCGGTTAACCCGAGAATTGCGCGAGGCACTGCCAAATAGTGTCAGGGTCAGTGATGAGGATGGCAAGCCCAATTGCCTTGAATTTGTGCCAATAGTCGCCAGTTCTAGTTATATCGATATTGCAGTTTTGCCTGAGTCCCTAAGCGATAGTCCACAGGTAGTATTGCCAGCTGCTGATGTGCCTTTAACTGCGGGGGATAAAATTGTTATTTATCCGCTAGAACCCGATGAGATTTATGTTAGCCCTAGCGGTGTTAGCGGCAAGGTTTTTTCACTAGGGGCTGGTGTACCTGCAAGAGCGATCACTGGAGTCGTGACCGCTAATCTCAGCTTGAGCAAACCCGTACGATTTGCCGCAGATTCGCCAACCGAGCGTTATTATATCGTTAAAGATGCAGTAAGCTATTGTGTTGAGGGGGCTAATATCAAGCGTTATAGCGGCTATTGGCAAGCAGGTTTGCAATTGTCGCCCCCGACCTCTGCTGGCTCGACAGGAGTATTAATGGCTGAAAATCAAGTTAATAACAAACCCTTCGTTTATCATCATGACAGCCTTACCCGCAGTGCGATGGTGCAATTAAACTTTGAATTTAGTTACGATGATGAAAAGCTAAAGCTTTATCACGAGGTGCACGTTGTTAATGTTCCCTAAGGTGTCAACTAGGCCCCATACTAATCAGCGTGGCAGCATGTTGGTGATGGCGCTATTTGTCATTGTGGTATTAGCATTGCTAGGCTTAGCTGTGGTACAAGTACTCAGTGATAGCAACAAATCAACTGTTTATGAAGTTTATGGCGCTCGCGCGTTTAATGCCGCCAATAGTGGTGCCGACCATGCACTGGCTGATATTTTTGGACCAAGCGTTGTCGGTCCTGCCCCTGGACGTTGTACTACTGTTAATAGCAACACTTATACCTTGCCTAAGGCGGTGATCACTGGTTTTAGCGGCTGCGATCTAGTGGTCGAGTGTGAAGAGTTTACCGTTAGTGAAACTGGTTTTACCCATTATCGAATTGAGAGCACGGCCACTTGTCAGGCAAGTGAATTTGAGACACAACGCACCGTTGCTATTGAAGCTCGGCAGCGTTAATGTGCTGGCTGTTAAGTCGAGCGCTAGAAATGTCTCGACAGCTATATTCAAAAATAGCATTTATTTAACGGACAAATTTTGTCAGGCACTTTCGCGTAGCTTACAACGAAAGCAATAGTTGACTTGATAATTAAGAGCATCATAAATATGAATTATTTACGTCATAAACTTATCGTTTTAACCTCCTGCCTATTATTAATGCTCGTTAGCAGCAATAGCGCTTTTGCCGTGCCAGGCTTGTCGGGGTCTTATTGGAATTTATATAACCAAAAATATAATGCGACAACGCCCCCAGATTTAAGCCGTGTTGATTCTGAGATTAATTTTAACTGGGGCAATAATAGACCTGACTCAGCAATTGGTTATGACAACTTTGTGGTACGTTGGACGGGATATATTTTGATCCCAACCGACGGCGACTACAAATTTTCTACGACAACCGATGACGGTGTTCGATTGTGGATAGATGACCAGCTGATTATTAATGATTGGGGTGTATTCGCAGCAAAGACCTTAGTGAGTTCGGCGCAGCCATTGATCGGTGGTCGGCAATATCGAGTACGCTTAGAGTATTTTGAAAACTATGGTGAAGCAGTCGCGCAATTAAAATGGCAAACACCTAGTAACAGCACAAGCACAGTAATCCCAAGCAGTCAGCTTGATACACAAAGGACTGCACAGCTGTTACATCATTACACCTTTGATAGCGAGTGGGACACGACAAATTCGGTCATTGATATCGTCGGCAGCAGTAATGGTTTGGTTAATGGCAGCGTTGAACGGGTTTTATCACCGCTCGAGGACAATAAGTTTGAAAGCTGTTACGCCGCAAAATTTAACAATGGCAATATTAGGTTAGCTAATTTGGAGTTAGAACTTGATGAGGCAGAGCAAACTTCAGTAAGTTTCTGGATGAAATGGAATGGTGGCAATAGTGAGATGCCCATTGGTTGGGATCAGTATGATCTATGGTTCTATAACAACAAGTTTGGCTTTAATACTTGGAATTTGGACATCTACGGCATTCAGTCGAACGCATCAATCAAGCTTGCCGATAGCTGGCATCATATTACGGCCGTTTTTACCAATGGTAGCGTTACTGACAATGTTCTATATGTCGATGGTAAAAAACAATCATTGGCCAAACAAGCGGTGCCAGGGTATGGCAAAAGAGATCCAGCTATTAATAATGCAATAGTTGCTAATGCGTTAACTCTTTCAGGGTATAACCAAGGGAACGTACAGCGATTTAATGGCTCGATTGATAATTTAAAAATATATCGAGGCGAAATTAGCCAAGCTCAAGTTACTGCTGATATGAACGAGAGCAATCGTTGTGGTGAGATAAAACCACAATTAGAGTGGCACCTCGATAACGCGAGTTTACACGGTACAGTTAACGAAATAATAGATTATTCTGGCAATAATAACCACGGAACGATTGTTGATTTGGTAGGCAGTAATCAATCATCTGGTCATGTTAGCAGCGTGGCCAGTGGTCAAATTTGTCGTGCAGCCAATATCAGCGCAGATAACAGCCGTGACAATTACTACGCGCTCGATACTAAACTGGTCATGGGCAACCGTGGCACCATTAGCTTTTGGTATGCCCCCAAGAGTGCGTCGAACAAACAACGAACATTATTTGATGGTACATCTGACGGTAATCACGATAAGTATTTTTTCTTAAGGCGTGAAAAAAATGGAAAATTAACCTTCGCGCTCGAAGACAATCATAGTAATGAAGATGATTTTAGATATCGCTCTGTCGACAAAGTGCTTGCAAGTAACGCTAAAGTCCATATCAGTGCGAGCTGGGATTTAGAGCAAGGCTTGATGGCTTTGCATGTCAATGGTCACCGAATATCCTTGAAGAAAAAAAATCGAGATATTAGCAGCAATACCGGCATTATTGGGTCATTGAGTTCGTTGTATTTCGGTGATAATCGCAATGAATATACTATAGATGTGAGTAATGGTGGCTTACACACCGCCGATGGCGCGTTCGATGAAATCGTTATTTTCGAGCAAGCGTTATCCGATGTTCAAATTAAAGCAATTTATGATAATCAGAATTTAGGCAAGAACTGGGACGGTGGACAACGAGATGATTGTGAGCAGGAGGTTATACGTTTTACGGTCGAGGCTAGTGATGTCGCCAGTACATGCAAGGCCCATAATGTAACAGTGTCGGCGTGGGACGCTAATAATGCGTTGATTTCAAATTTCAGTGGCACCATAAAACTCGCCACCTCGAATAATAATGGTTCGTGGTCAATCGGTTCTAGCAGCGATGCGGCAGGCCTCTTAACCGATAATATCGTTGATAGTGGCGCTGGTCTTTATCAATTTGTTGCAAGTGATGGCGGTCAGGTTAATTTACAGCTGTTAAATCAACATGCTGACAAGCTAAGTGTTTCGGTAGATGACCAAAGTGGTCATGTGGTGAACAGCGGTGAAATTGCGTTTAGTGACAATGCTTTTGTCATTACTAATGAAGACGATTTGGCTGGCAGCGATCATGTTATTGCTGGCCGTGATCATCAATATCAAGTGGAATTGTGGACCAAAGGTCAAGGCAGTTGCACGATTGCGACTAATTACAATGACGTTAATCAGCAACTTAAAGCTTGGCTGGTGCGTGATGGTGATTTTACTAATGGTCTTGCACCGAAAATAACGAGTGTATCTAACAATGATTCGGTGCCTAATGCTCAGCCTAATAGCACTAACATTACGCTTAATTTTAATGCTGGTGTCGCTCAGTTTTACCTCCAGACCAGTGATGTCGGAAAGTATGCGCTTAAATTACTTGATGATTCGAAAGTTTTTGCCAACAATGTCGATATTGCTGGTGGCAGTAACAGCCAAGTTATTCGTCCATTTGGACTAGCTTTTAGCGAAATTAACCAAGCGGGCAAATTAAATAGCGGCGGTGATGAAACAACAGGCGGCAGTTTTGTCGCCGCTGGACAGCCATTTTCATTAACATTAGGTGCTTATTTGTATGACCCTAGCGAAGATAGTGATGGCAATGGTCTGCCAGACGCAGGTGTCAACATCAGTGATAACGGCTTAACACCAGCCTTTAGTGCAGCCACCAGAGTAGATATTGCCAGTTTTACCCCAAGCCTTGGGGTCAAAGGGGTTTTGGCTGGAGAGGGAGTTGCTACTGATGCTTATGCAGGTGGTAAAGTGACGTTAAGCGGGGTTAGCTATAGCGAGGTAGGCAGTATTGAGCTGAGTGCATCGATTAGCAATTATTTAAATTCTGGCATCAATTTGACAACAAACAGTGAGTCGATTGGGCGTTTTTATCCCGATCATTTTATGGTCTCGGCCGTAAGTGCGCCTGTGATTTCAGAGACTTGCGTTAGTGGTGATTTTAGTTACATGGGGCAAGATAATCTTGGAGTTAGCTATACCCTAAAGGCGATGAGTACAACGTCGACAGTAACGCAAAATTACGATAATAATACCCTAGCTTATACTCAAGCTGCGGCGATTAATTATCATGCACACAACAATGGCGCAACTACAGAGCTTAATGTTGACAATCGGCTTGCTGTTGGCGCTGCCGCACAATGGTTAGCGGGACAATACGAAATTGCGGTTAATAATGCCAACTTTTCAAAACTAGCAATGGTCGACGGGCCTTACTCAAAATTACAATTAAGTATAAGTGTCGATACCGCCGCTGAGCTTGATGGGCGTGATTTTAGCGCTGGAGGTAGCAAAGATATTGGTGAATCGCTCGATATGCGGTTTGGTCGGGCCACGTTGAAAAGTGCCTTTGGTCCTGAATATGGCGATTTAGCGCTGCCGGTTGAATTACAGTCTTTCGATGGCACTAAATTTGTGACTAATACTGCAGATAATTGTACCGCATTAACGACAGCAACGTTATCTAACCCGTTGCCAGTGGCGACTTCTGTTACTGATGTCAGTGCTATTTTAGCTGGGGTTGGCACTGTGTTATTAAGTGCACCAAATCCCAGTGGTATTGGTGAAACTACCGTAGAACTTGAGGTTGCACCCTGGCTTAAATTTGATTGGGATGGAAATTTAGCCACCGCACAGCAAAATCCTGCTGCGGTCGCAACCTTTGGTCGTTATCGTGGTAACGATAGAATAATTTTTTGGCAAGAAATTAATTAAAACAACTGTTAATCTAGTTACTTTGTACTGTTTAGGCGCAACATCTTTTGCCCAATGGCACTTATTCGCTTAAATATGCCAAAACAACCTGTGTTACGCTTGTTTAAAGCCGGTTGCATTGGTAAGGTTGTCGGGTTTTTCTTCTAATTATTTTTCAATAGGCGTGATCGATGTTTAAAAAGCTCCGCGGGTTATTTTCAAATGATCTTTCAATAGATCTAGGCACGGCTAATACCTTAATTTATGTTCGTGATCAGGGGATAGTGCTCGATGAGCCATCAGTAGTAGCGATACAGGAAGATCGCAGCAACGGTACCCGCCGTGTTGCCGCTGTAGGAACCGATGCTAAGCGTATGCTCGGCAGAACTCCTGGCAATATTAAAGCTATTCGACCGATGAAAGATGGCGTTATCGCAGACTTTCATGTTACAGAAAAAATGTTACAGCACTTTATCAAGCAAGTGCACAACAATAATTTCTTACGCCCGAGTCCACGTGTATTGGTTTGTATTCCTTGCGGTTCTACGCAAGTTGAGCGCCGTGCGATAAAAGAATCGGCTGAAGGTGCAGGCGCACGTGATGTCTATTTAATTGATGAGCCGATGGCCGCTGCTATTGGCGCCGGATTGCCAGTATCAGAAGCTACAGGTTCGATGGTGATCGATATTGGTGGCGGTACTACTGAAGTTGCGATCATCTCACTTAACGGCATAGTTTATTCTAGCTCGGTTCGTATTGGTGGTGACAGATTCGATGAATCTATTATCAACTATGTTCGTCGCAATTTTGGTAGCCTAATCGGTGACGCAACTGCAGAACGAATTAAGCATGAGATTGGCTCGGCTTATCCCGGCGAAGAGCTACTTGAAATTGAAGTACGTGGTCGTAATTTAGCTGAAGGCGTGCCGAGAAGCTTTAGCTTAAACAGCAACGAAATTCTTGAAGCACTGCAAGAGCCATTATCAGGTATCGTCAGTGCCGTAATGACAGCGTTAGAGCAATCACCACCAGAACTGGCGGCTGATATCTCTGAGCGTGGCATGGTCTTGACTGGTGGCGGTGCGTTATTGCGTGATCTTGACCGTTTGATCATGGAAGAGACTGGCATTCCAGTTGTAGTCGCTGAAGATCCACTCACTTGTGTTGCTCGTGGTGGCGGTAAGGCGCTTGAAATGATTGATATGCACGGCGGTGATATTTTCACTTATGAGTAAGGCGCTGTGATACCGTTCATTAGTATATTATCTAGCGTTGAGCTAGGACCTGACTATCGCGAGGTAGTTAGGTCATGAAGACCATTTTTATTCGTGGTTTAGCCACTCGGTTCCGAGTGGTTTTCTTTGTTGTTTTGTCTGGAATTTTATTACTAAGTACTGACAATATGGCCCCCTATCGCGGTTATTTTGTGACCTTGGTTAGTCCATTGCAATTTATTGCCAGCGCGCCAATGGTCGTGCTTGACGATATTTCAGAATATTTCAAATCACGCGTCAGCCTGCTTAATGATAATGCGATGCTGCGACGTCAGCAGCTCAATCTTAGCGATCGATTGTTAAAGCTCGAGCATTTAGAGAAAGAAAACCAGCGCTTAGCTGCCTTGCTGGGTTCGCAAGTTAATGCCAGTCAAAAAAAGCTAATTGCCAGAGTACAAATGGTCGATACCGACCCGTTTAAGCTTCAGGTCGTAATCGACAAAGGGGCTAAAGATCATGTCTTTGTTGGTCAGCCAGTGATCGATGAACACGGTGTCGTTGGCCAAGTTATTGATGTTAGTCAGTTCAGCAGTCGAGTGCTGCTGATAGCAGATAATAACCATGCTATTCCACTACGTAATAATCGTAATGATGTCCGATTAATTGGCTTGGGCAAAGGTGACCTCCATCAGTTAGAGCTGCAGTTTGTTACTAAAAATACCGATGTTAAACTCGGTGATTTATTAGTGACCTCTGGTTTAGGAGAGCGTTTTCCTGAAGGGTACCCAGTCGCGCGTGTCGCTGAAATTGAAAATCAGGGCAGCCAGATTTATTCAAAGATAAAAATCGAACCGATCGCAAAACTAGACAGGCTACGTTATTTGTTACTTATTTGGCCGGCAGACAGTGACAGCGTTAATGAAAGTGATCCGCTGACGGTAAGTACTGGAAGCGATTAATGCCATTACCTTCTCTTATTATTATTTGGATCACAATTGGCGCCGCGTTAGTTTTACAGATTATGCCGATGCCAGCGATGTTAGATGACTGGCGACCTAATTGGCTGTTAATGACGACTATTTACTGGTGTCTGGCGTTGCCGCATCGTTTTAATGTTGGCAGCGCTTGGGTAAGTGGCTTGTTTATTGATGCGTTGTGGGGCACCAGTTTAGGTATTAATGCGGTTGCTTTTGCTTTAGTTTGCGCGGTTATCATTAAAAACTTTCAACGGATAAGAAGTTATTCAGTGTGGCATCAAGCTTTAATTGTTGCCTTTATTTCACTGGGATATCAATTTGTTAGCTATATAATTCAGCATTTTTTATACAGTGTTAGCATTAGTAATAACTACTTCTTACCTGTGCTAACGTCGTTATTATTTTGGCCCTGGGCCTTCTTTTTATTACGCAAAATTCGTCGTCATTTCAAGGTTGTATAATTTATTATGTCACAGCAGCACTCAACTATACGTTTGGCCTCTAAGTCACCGCGTCGTCAAGAGTTACTAACTCAGTTACAAATTGATTTCTGCTTGGTCGATGTTGAGGTTGATGAAACCCCTTTTGCTAATGAAAACCCGGCTGATTATGTCCGACGTTTGGCGATAGAAAAAGCACAGGCTGGTGGGCTTAAAGCCGGACTTGATTTACCAGTCTTGGGTGCTGATACCATAGTAGTGATCGATAACCAAATTTTGGGTAAGCCGCGGTCACAGCAAGACTGTCTGGCTATGCTAACGTTATTGTCGGGCCGTAGTCACCAAGTGATGACCAGCGTAGCTATTGTCTCTGCGAAGGGACAGGTGAGCGACTTGATCATCACTGACGTCACCTTTCGTGATATTTTAGATGCTGAAAAGTTACAATATTGGCAAACCGGTGAGCCTTGCGACAAAGCCGGTGGTTATGGTATTCAAGGGTTAGGCGGTAAGTTTGTCCAGCGGATCAATGGCAGTTATTATGCGGTAGTTGGTTTGCCATTGATGGAAACAGAACGTTTATTAGCGCAAGCCTAGGTCTTATCAACAATCCTCACAGCAAGCCATTGCTAATATATTGATTAATAGCTGCCAGAGCGGTAGTAATACCGCTATACTAGCTTTCTACCGTCGTAATTATCAAACAGCACGCCTTCAATATGTCATGAGGTCGATAGTTACCATTTTTGAGATCAAAGCGAGGATTCATGTCTACCGAGTTAAATGGCGCGGCCGCCGAACTACTGATAAATGTAACCCCCAGCGAAACTCGTGTCGCATTAATTGAGAATGGGGTGTTGCAAGAGGTACACATTGAACGTATTGATAAAAAAGGCATTGTCGGTAACTTATACAAAGGTAAAGTCAGTCGAGTCTTGCCGGGCATGCAAGCAGCCTTTGTTGATATCGGGTTAGATAAAGCCGCCTTTTTGCACGCATCTGACATTGTGGTACGTAACGACGATGACGATCAAAAATCAGCAAAAGTGCCAGACATCACTGAACTGGCTCGTCAGGGACAATTTCTGACGGTTCAGGTAATAAAAGATCCGCTTGGTACCAAAGGCGCGCGTCTAACCACCGACATTACTTTGCCTTCACGTTATTTAGTGTTTATGCCGGGCTCTAAGCATGTTGGTGTCTCACAACGGATTGAAGATCCCAAAGATCGTAATCGATTAAAAAGTTTGGTCGGTAAATATACAGACCAAGATGGCAGTTATATTATTCGCACCGCGGCTGAAGGTGTCGGCGAGGCTGAACTTGGACAAGATGCTGCGTTCTTAAAGCGTTTATGGCTTAAAATTGTCCAGCGACGACAGCGCAGCAAATCAAGCGCTTTACTTTATGAAGATTTAAGTTTGTCATTACGCCTGTTGCGTGATTTTGTCGGCATTAGAATTGATAAGATCAAAGTAGACTCCAAATTAACCTACCAAATGCTTGACGAATTTACTCAAGAATTCGTGCCTGAGTTAAATAAGTTAATCGAATATTATCCGGGTGAGCGACCAATTTTTGATTTGCATGATACTGAAAATGAGATTAAACGCGCTTTAGAGCGTAAAGTCGAATTAAAGTCAGGCGGTTATTTGATTATCGATCAAACCGAAGCGATGACCACAATCGACATCAATACCGGTGCCTTTGTTGGCCACCGTAATCTTGAAGACACTATTTTTAGTACTAATTTAGAAGCGACCAAGGCAATTGCCCGTCAGGTTAGGTTACGAAATCTTGGTGGCATTATTATTATCGACTTTATCGATATGGCGCAAGACGAACATCGCCGTCGAGTACTTAGTGCCTTAGAAAGTGCCTTTGGTCGAGACCGCGTCCGAACCAATATCAGCAATTTTTCGCAGCTTGGCTTAGTAGAGATGACCCGCAAGCGAACACGTGAGAGCCTTGAACATGTCTTATGCCAAGAATGCTCAAGTTGCAAAGGTCGGGGAACTTTAAAGACGACAGAAAGTCTGTGTTATGAGATCTTTAGAGAAGTCATTCGAGTTGATCGTGCTTTTTCAGCAGACCGTTTTGTGGTTTATGCCTCGGTCGATGTTTGCGATGCTTTACTAAATAAAGAAACTCATTACTTGGCCGATTTGGAGTTATTTATTAATAAAGAAGTAAAAATACAACCTGAACCGCAATACGGCCACGAGAAGTATGATGTGGTAATGATGTAGTGCCTCAGGTATTTAAATTTTTCAGCTATTGTTGGTCTAAGCTCTGGCTGCTAGGCGCGGTACTATTAATTATTGTCGCGTTAAGTGTCAGCGCGCTGCGTGCTAGCTTGCCTTATATCACCCAATACAATCAGCAGTTAAGTCAATATTTATCTGATAACTATCAGATTGATCTTGGCCTTAATCGGATTACGGGCCAATGGAAAAACGGCGGCCCAGCAATAATTATTGACGAGCTACGCTTTGATAATATGGCACGGTTTGGCATTAACTTTAACGCTGAAAAAATTAAGTTACATTTAAATTTTCGTCAATCACTTATCGATTTATCTCCGCGATTTGAGCTGATTTCAGTCACTAACTCTAAGTTGACTGTTGGTCAGTTGCCGCAAGGTGAAGCAACAGGCAGTGATCCAATTCCTTATTTGTTTGAACTAGCGACTACCGTGCTATTTGAGCAAGCGACCATTGAATTTGAGCCCAGTGTTTATGGTCACGTACCCTCGGTGCAACTCAAGCGTTTGCAGTGGTTAAATAGTGCTAACCGGCATCAATTACAACTCAGTTTAACGCCGTTAAATTCCGATGAGGCTGAGTCTGCTTCAAGTCTTGAACCGTTATCGTTAGTCGCTGATATTTTTGGTAAAAACCGCAGTAATGTCCATGGTCAATTTTATCTTAAAGCCAATCAATGGCAGTGGTTAGATAATTTTAGACCGCTACTTAGTGCGATAAATCCCACGGCCACCGCTAAGGCAAGCTTTGAACTGTGGGGAGAATTCTCCGCCAATGAATTAAGCTCAGCGCAGCTTGTGATGGCAGCTAATGACCTGACGTGGCAATATCAAGAGCAGCCCCAGCAATTATCATTGCGCGATACTATCTTACGGTGGCAACCGCAAAAGCAGGGCTGGCAGCTCGATAGTGAGAGGCTGTTAGTAAGCACCAATGCAGGAGATTGGCCAGAGATAAACTTGCAGTTAATATCTAAAAAAGATCCTGTAAATACCGAGCATTCAAATCACAAGGCTGATGATTCAGAACGTGATACTGGTGCCTATACTGATAGTTTGGCTTTGTCTGTTGACCAGCTGTTGCTAGAAAACCTATTGGCACTGCGTGGTTTATTGTCGACATTGCCTGTTGAAACCGAGCGTTTACTCACCGAACTAGCACCGCAAGCCACGTTAAGCGATTTAAAATTGTGGCAACAAGATAATCAGTGGCACTACCAAGCCACCGTTAGTGACTATCAACAGCAGCGCAGCGGTTTGTTGCCAAAAATAAACCAACTTGACGTCCTTGTTTTAGGAAACGAACATCAAGGAAAGGCGGAGATAGCCTTAAGTGAGCAAGCACTAGATTTTGGCAAATCATTTGCAGAGCCCATTAAGCTCAAGCGATTAAATTCGACGGTGCAGTGGGCTGTCGATGGCAATCGCTGGTGGTTATTTGATGATAATTTAGTGATTGAAACCACTGATATTAAAAGCCAATTAAGTTGGCAGCTAGCCTTTGAAACCGACCAATCGCCCATATTGTCATTATCAGGTGCGGCAGAGCTGTTTGCTGCTGAGAATACCTGGCGTTACTTGCCCCACGGTGCCCTTAGCCGTGGTTTAATTAACTACCTTAATGCTGGTATCAAAAGTGGCCGCAGTGATGATGTTAAAATTCTATGGCAGGGCGCGTTAGGTGGCTATCCTTATCGAGATCACAGTGGCTTATTTGAAATTGACGCAACCCTAAACAAGGCAAAGTTTGTTTATGATGCTAAGTGGCCACCATTATCGGATGCTAAATTGCGGCTGTTGTTTAAAAATGAAGGGCTGCTTATTACGGGACTAGAAGGTCGAGTCAAGCAGCTAAAGTTCTCACAACTTAGCGCACAAATTCCAGATTTGACCCAGCAACCAACATTAGCGGTCAAATTAACGTTAACGGATAAAATCGAACCAATTAACCGTGTTATTAAAGCGTCGCCGTTAAAGTCGACAGTGGGTGTAGCCCTTAATCAGCTTGGCATTGGCGGTAAAGTAACAGCTGACATTGATTTGACGATTCCTTTCGATGGTACCAAGCCTGTGACCAAGGGTCAGATACGATTGAGTAATAACAGCGTCCATCTAAAGGCGATTGATTTAAGCTTAACTCGAGTCAGTGGTTTGTTGCACTTTGTTGATGGCAGGCTTAGTGCAAAAAAACTTACAGCGGTGATGTACCAGCAACCTTTTAAGTTCGACATCTTAGCCAAACCTATTGGTGGCGATTATCAAGTGGCAATTGACCTTGCGGCTAAGTGGAATACTGAGAAAATGCCACAGCAGTGGCACGGTTATTTAGATGATTACCTTGCAGGCAGTCTGAATTGGCAGGGCAAAGTTAAACTTAATTTGAGCCCTAAGGATATTTCATATCAAGTTAACATCAATTCGCCAATGACAGGTATGTTAGTGAAGCTGCCACAACCTCTTAGTAAGTATGTTGACCAGCAACAGCCATTAACGGTAAAAGTGTTTGGTGATACCGATGGTGGCCAATTTAAATTAGCCTTAGGTAGGCAGGCCGGTGTGTTGGCACAATTTGATCTTGCGCCAACAGGGCTTGCTGTGACTAGTATGGCGTTGCGTGTTGGCCAAAGTGAACAAGATAGCAATAATGGCTTGGTCGCTAATGAGCTTGGTTTAACCGTTAACTTGGCGCATTTAAATGTTGATCAATGGCACAGCTTTATCACGAACCTTCAACAAACTCAGAAAGGCAAACAAGGCAGCAACTTTTTACCACCGTTGAGACATATCAATATAAAAGTTAAAGCACTATCGGTGATGGGACAAACATTAGAAGATGTATCACTACAAGGTCTTAAACGCCAAGGGTTTTGGCAAATAGCGCTCAATTCTGAGCAAGCTAAGGGCCAGCTAAAAGTTTTTGATGATTTGGCAAGTGATGGCATTGTTGCAAATTTTGATTATTTAACCCTTAGTGAAAACAACGGTAGTGGCACGGTTGCTGAAAAAACAACCAAAGCGCAATTATTAGCGCTGCCAATGTTGACCTTTACTTGTCAGCGATGCCGGATCGGAGATTATAATTTAGGCAAGGTTAGTTTTAAGACCGGGCGTA
>Ga0209292_1002930_pt1 | contig 19157 bp, 16 predicted proteins | sample GOMGulsemesocosm_2_FD_184634 | JGI IMG/M metagenome (GOLD analysis project Ga0209292, IMG submission 184634) | Methane-oxidizing microbial communities from mesocosms in the Gulf of Mexico - GOM9C Gulf of Mexico (SPAdes) (version 2) | ecosystem: Environmental > Aquatic > Marine > Cold seeps... | reverse complement strand
GATGATAAAAAGATAGTCTACCGCAAAGCTAACAATACAGCGGATAGACCGGGCGCTTTTCTTGCTATATGGCAGCGTCCATCAACAGGGAAAATTAATGGCAATAAACCTATCCCATTAACGGCTAATGAACTTGATTATTTGTTTATACACGTTGAGAGGGATGCCAGTGTGGCAGTAAATGAAGAGCGCAGTAATAGTGCTAAGCAGGGGATGTTTATTTTCCCTGTGGCATTATTGATTGAAAAAGGCATTGTCTGCGCTACCAACAGTAAAGGGAAAACCGGATTTCGAGTTTTCCCTCCATGGAGCCAAGATAGAGGTGTCGCTGGCACTAAGGTGTTCTCTCAGTCGGGTAAGAAAACGCAGCGTTGGCAATTACCCTATTTCATCGAAATTGACGATGATGGCTTAATGGACGCATGCAAATTAAGGAATGTCTGCAACCGTAAATCTATATAACCCACGTGTATTTACAGTAGGCACAAATCTAGTCAATCACTGTGTGGGTGACATCGTGGACTCAATAGCTTTGTGATTAGCTCGCGAGAAGCTTAGTGTGGTAAAAGACTTGCTTATTACTGATCCTATTTAAAATGATCGAGCATTTATAATGGCTTAAGAGATAGGTTGAATGTCTGAGTATGGCTATTGAGTGGCTACCCAAGTAAGTTTCGCAAATATCTGAAAAATAATGCTATTATCTTGTTTTTGGCAAAGTCAATGTTAGCTGCAACTGTTTCAGAGTTAAGTGGGGAAGGGCTCTGCAAAGCATCTTGTTATAGGTTAGCAAAGTTTGAGTAAGTAACATTTTCAGAGAGTTTAAATGGTCATACTGTTAAGAATATTTTCACTGATAGGGTTTCTCGTGGTTATTTTGCTGTGCACCGCTCTCTATTTTGATATTAAAGCAATGGATAAAACGGATGGCGGTTATCAACCACCCTATACAGATGTGACAGGCGAAATTATTGACTGGGATAGTATGGATTTAACGGCGACAGGATTGGTAAGACGTGGTCATGTCATTAATTTTATTGTTAATGGCACAACAGGCATGATTAGTTTGCAGCTGTTTGGCATTGAATTTGAAGCGAGACAACTGTCGGAGCGTGCGGTTGTTGTGCATCAACCACGAGAGGCGTTTATCCGTAGAGGCTTCAAACCTGAATTCTAATATTGGTATTACAAACGTCTGCAGTGGATAGTTTTGTGCTCTCCTCTTTGCAAAAGTTCCCAAAAAACATCATCAAATACCAGCACGGTTAGCCAGACTTTACACCAAAAATGCAGGTATTAAATATATAAGGAAGGCCATTTTTCAATATGGAAATATTAGTGCATACCCCAAAATGGGTATTTGGATTACTTGGGTTGCTATTATTCTTAGGTTGGCAACAAAGTAGAGACAGAACGGTTAAAAATTATTTGATTTATATGCTTCCAGTCGGAATGCTATTTTTATCTTATTTTGGAGTTTCATCAAGCTTTGGTGTTTTACTTGCGCCTATTGGTCTATGGATATTAGGCTTAGTATTGTCCGCCTTTATCTTCTCATATATATTTGTGGTGAGTGGAGTGACCTATGATACAGAAAATTCACGCTATACTGTTCCGGGTAGTTGGATCCCATTGGGTTTGATGATGGCAATTTTCTTCACTAAATATATCGTTGGCGTATTATCAGCTGTGAATCCGGTGCTGCTTGAAGAGCCAGCAGTCATTTACTTCTGTTGTTTGCTTTATGGCGTTTTTAGTGGTGTATTTGTTGGCCGCGCAGTGAGTATGTGGGCTTCTTGCCGATTTGCAAAAACCACATAACACAATGTTCAACCTCGCATACAAGAACATGTTTGCAGGAACCTTCTCGATGCTATGTGTTGTGTCTTAGCGATGGTGCTAAGAGCACAATCGACATAATGTATTTACTGTGATCAACGTGGAGTTATGTTCAAAGGCGTAATTTATCCTTTTTTGAAATGGAGAAAACGATGCACAGAGAAATAATCCTTTTTGATATTAATGAAACAGTGCTGAATTTAAGCGCATTAAAGCCAAAATTCAAAGCGGTATTTGGTGACGAAAACGCGTTATTACTATGGTTTTCTCAATTATTGCATTCATCTACAGTGTGTATTGCCACGCAAGTGAATAGCAATTTTTCCGATTTAGCAGGGGCAATGCTTGAGGCAATAGCGGTACGTTTTGGTGTAGCTTTAACTGAAGAAACCAAAGGGGAATTGCTCGCTAGTTTTGCTAATTTACCCCCGCATGCAGATATAAAGCCTGCGCTTAGCAAGTTACGGGCTCATGGTTTTCGCACAGTGGCTTTTTCGAACTCTTCACTGGCACTGATTTCACTACAAATGACCCATGCCGGATTAGTGGATTACTTCGATGACATAGTTTCTGTGGAGGAAACAGGTAGCTTTAAACCTGATCCAAAAGTGTATCAGTTTGTGGCTGCAAAACTCGATCAACCAGTAGAGTGTCTACGCCTAGTTGCAACCCATGACTGGGACACTCATGGTGCATTGTCTGTTGGTTTTAATGCAGCTTACATTGATCGTAGCGGTATTCCATATCATCCTCTCTATCGTCAACCGGATATTTATGAAAGGACTATGGACAGTATTGTCGAGCAAATTATTGTGAAATACGAGAAACAGTTTAAATAATCAGTCTTTTTATGTTGCTGCGTGCAGTCAATACCTAGGCACTATAGCCACAGCGAATAGTCTAGCGAATGTGTACTGCAAAAAATCATATAAGTTCATTTAGGTTTTTTGTTTAGCTAACAAAATTTGCATCCTTTTTACATTGCTTACGTCTCTTAAGATGAAAGAATGAATTAATCAAGGAGAATACAATGAAGACAGAGCAAACCGAAAACCAATCTTGCTGTACTGGATCTCAAAAACAAAGCTGTGCTTGTACTGGCAGCAGTTGTCAATGTGTCGATTGTAACTGTGATTGTCAGTGTGATAAAAATTGCCAGTGCCAGAACAGCCAAAGCTGTTGTTAAAATGTCCAGCTTAGCGGCGCAACAGCGCCGCTAAGCTTTATCCCAGATTAGAGCTTTCATTGCTATGATTGAAAAAATTTACCAACAATTTCAACAGCAACTATTAAAATTTATTAATGCCAAAGTCGGGGATACCGCTATCGCCGAGGACATTTTGCAGGATGTCTTTATCCAAGTGATTAATAAGATAGACGCATTAGAAGATCAAACAAAACTGGCTCCTTGGCTCTATCAAATATGTCGCAATAAAATCATTGATTATTACCGCGTTAAAAAATTGTCCACTGTGAGTATGGATTTCTCTGATGCACACGACGAGGAGGATACGCCAGTAAATGAGCAAGGCATTGTGCAGTTAGAGCGATGTATTGCAATATTGATCAATGATTTACCGGCTAAACTGAGTGACGTGGTGCTCAAAAGTGAACTAGAGCAGATCAAACATAAAGACATAGCGCTGGCAAAATCAATTAGTTTACCGGCGGTAAAATCACGAGTAAGACGCGGCAGAATACAGCTAAAAGAAAAGTTAGAGCGCTGTTGTAATATAACCTTTACAGAGGAGGGGGTTAATACACATTGTCATCAACAGTGTGGCTGTGAGGGGAAATAGTATTGCGTTACGGGGTTAGAAGTTAGAAGTTAGAAGTTAGAAGTTTGAAGTTACGAGTTACGAGTTACGAGTTACGAGTTACGAGTTACGAGTTACGAGCTAAAAGCTAAAAGCTAAAAGCTAAAAGCTAAAAGCTTTTAATTGTCATTGGCCTGAGGTTAATTTATGAGCCTGTAAAGAAGCTGTAAAGTGAACTGACTCGCAACTCGCACCGGTTATCAATTATCAATAAGCCACACAAATTCGCTGTTGTGGATTTTTTGCGCTGGCTATTTCATCGACTAAAGCGATGGCATAGTCGCTCGCAGAAATATTACTTTCGCCTTTCTCATCGACTAATAATTGGTCTTTACCGGTACGGTATGTACCGGTTTTTTCACCGGGAAAAATATTGGCAGCAGGGGAGATAAAGGTCCAATTTACAGAGCTATCAGAGGCTCTAAAAAGATCGAGAGCTTCGCTCATGCCCTGGGCTTCGGCTTTGTATTCTTCTGGAAAGTGCTCTGAGGAGATCAGAGGAACCCCTGGGGCAATTTCTAAACTGCCTGCGCCGCCAACCCAGACCAGACGATTCACTAATGTCTCTGGTAACTCGTTGAGTAGTCGTGTTGCCGCTGTGCTGAAAATACTGTGATCACCGTTATGGCGCCCTGACACTGTTGATACAACGACGTCGGCACCTTGCACAGCATCTGCCAGTGATAGCTTTGTATCAGTGATATCGAATTGTCTGACCTCCACTTGATTGTCTGTGATTTTAGCAGGGTCTCGCACGAGTGCGATAACTTGGTGGCCTCGGCTTTTAGCCTCGACTAATACTTCGTTACCAATCCAGCCTGCTGCACCTATGATTGCAATTTTCATCTTTATCTCCTAAATATGACTTTGAATAAGTTAGTTAAGTTGCAGCTAGTTTAGTTGCTACAGATAAAGAGATAAATCCTGTATATTGATAATGATTGTTTCATTTGGGGATACAAAGTTGGATAGATTAACCGCGATCAAAAGCTTTATTGAAGTCGCCAGTTTACAGAGTTTTACTAAAGCAGCGGCACAGTTAGATTTAACACGCTTGCAGGTGTCTCGTCATGTACAAGAGGTGGAGGCTTGGCTGGCGCAGCGTTTGTTGCATCGTACTACCCGCAAGGTTAGCTTAACCCCGCAAGGGCAAGAAGCACTTGCATACTGTCAGCGAATATTAAATGAAGTCAGTGCGTTGGAGCACAGCTTCCAATCACAGGCAGAACATTTAAGCGGCACGATTAGAATTGCCGCACCGATTGGTTTTTCGGGGAACTTACTGTTAAGCGCCGTTGAAAAATTTACCAAAATACACCCTAAGTTGTGCATTGATCTTATCGCTTCAGACAATATAAATGCGCTGGTGGAAGACAGAGTTGATATTGCGCTGCGCTTTACCAATAACCCGGATGAGTCACTCATCGCTAGGCGTTTGATGAAACTGGACTCTGTACTTTGTGCATCACCCGCTTACCTTATTGAAAATGGTCAGCCCAATCATCCGCATGAGTTAGTCAATCACAATTGTTTTGTGCACTTGAACCAACACCAGTGGTCGTTTGTGGATAGGGAGCGTGAATTTACTGTTTCAGTCAGTGGCAATATCAAAGCGAATGCTTTGGAAATATTGATTAAATCCGCTGTGCATGGCAACGGTATTGTGAAGGCACCCTGCGACTTTGCACTGCCGTTGATAGCAAAGGGAAAGTTGACGGCTATATTGACGGACTATACCAAATGGCAATTTCGAATGTGGGCGGTGTATTTATCGCGCAGTTACCAATCACCAAACGTGCGCTATTTTATAGATTTTTTAGCGCAAGAGTTTAGTGAGGATATGTGTTTAGTGAGAGGGGAGGAGGTTTAAGTTATGAGTTATGAGTTATGAGTTATGAGTTATGAGTTATGAGTTATGAGTTATGAGTTATGAGCTATGAGTTATGAGCTATGAGTTGCGATTTGCGAGCTCAAGACTTAAGACTCAAGACACAAGACACAAGACACAAGACACAAGACACAAGACACAAGACACAAGACACAAGACACAAGACACAAGACACAAGACTCAAGACTCAAGACTCAAGACACAAGACTCAAGACTCAAGACTCAAGACTCAAGACTCAAGACTCAAGACTCGAGACTCAAGACTCATTGATTATCGAAATCAAAATTAAAATTAAAAAGCGAAGCCATAGCCGATACTGGCGCTACTGGTGTCTTTGGCTTTTCCTAAATTGAAATTCAGAGTGTGCTGGTTTTTGGTACCAAAATTTGTTGATGCTCCGATCGCTATGGAAGTCTCGCTTTCAAACTGGGCGATACCGACGCCTAGCATATTGCCACCATTGACCGCCTGTGGAATGGTTGAGAGGGCGATGGAAATGGAGCTGCCTTGGTTGTTTATCTTGGATTGTTTGTTAAGGTCATCACGCATTACGATTAATTCATCACGTAGCGCTTTAATATCAGCGCCTTCCTCTTGCAGGATTGCCACGATTTGACCAGAAGGAGCTGGTGTAACTATCGGAAAATCTTCAATAGGTGCAGGGGTGTTTGGGTTGCCAACTAGATCTCCGCCGCCTCCAAAGTCATTGCTAGGATCGCCCAAGTTTGGGTTGCCAACTAGATCTCCGCCGCCTCCAAAGTCATTGCTCGGATCGCCCAAGTCTGGGTTGCCAACTAGATCTCCACCGCCTCCAAAGTCATTGCTCGGATCGCCCAAGTTTGGGTTGCCAACTAGATCTCCACCGCCTCCAAAGTCATTGCTCGGATCGCCCAAGTTTGGGTTGCCAACTAGATCTCCACCGCCTCCAAAATCATTGCTCGGATCGCCCAAGTTTGGGTTGCCAACTAGATCTCCACCTCCTCCAAAATCATTGCTAGGATCACCTAATACCGGGTCTGGTGTAATGATTGGAAACTCTTCAACAGGTGGATTAATACCGACGGGGCCACGGCCAATAGGCGCCTGTGGATTGCCAACGTGTTTGTTCCACTTGCTATCGCGAATCGTTGAAAGTTCTTTAAAAGCCGCGGAATCCTCGTCAATGATATAGACGCCATTTGGCCCTTGTGCAAGCAGACCTGAATTAATCATATGCGCTTCGACAACCGCTGAATTATTACCTTTTAAAGCAAAGTTAATGGCATTCTTGACACTGGTTTCAGCGACGATAACGCGCTTGAAGAACGCCGCTTTCTCGGCGCTAGTGGTCAGTTCGTTGAACTCGGCAATATACGCTTGTTTATCAGAGTATGACAGCGCACCAATTAAGTTTTTGGCTTGCGCTAAATACTGACCTTTATTCTCTGCGGGTGCTGCATATGTTGTTGACGCAAGAGTTGACAAAATAGCTGCTGTTAGAACGGATTTAAACATTTTCACTTACTCATGAATTAGTGTATTTAAGGTACATATTAAATACCTTGACAAAATTATTAATTTTAAAGGGTTGCTAAGATTCTTCTTGGTTGCTGTAAAATGTCACTGCGAGTTTTATCAGGCTCTGACTGTTCTCCAGAACATTTATTGTTTTTTCTCGATGCTGTTATGCCCCCAGAAGATATGCGTATATTAAGTGCAAATGCGGCTGCAAGCTCTCCATTGGATGCCAACTTCTGTGCAATGTGTGCCAACTTGTAGAAGGTTTTACCCACAGTCATAGAGCATAGTTTTTGGATTCTGGAGTTTTTAAAGTCAAGGAAAGGCTGGTTGCTCTGAGCAGAGGATAAAATCTGATAATTGGTGGAAATCAGTGCTAAATGCATGGATGCTGAGCGTTTAACCTTGCCCTAAGCGATGAGTTTGGGATTCTTTACAAGGTCTGGCTACTGTTCTTATTCTTTCAACTGCCGATTAACAGTATGGGTAAAAGTCTTTAAAGGCATGGCCAAAAAATTTATTTTGTTCCTTTGGTAAAATCCAATGAAGAAGCTACCGTGTGTTTCGCACCCGTTTGCGCAGCTTTTGCAGGGAAAGAAATATCAATGACGATGCCTTTGCCAACTTCGCTGGTACAGGCAATACTTCCTTTGAGGGTCTGAGTGACCAAATTATAAACAATGCTCATGCCTAAACCGCTGCCACCTTTACTACCGCGTGTGGTGTAAAAAGGTTCAAATATCAATTTAACTTTTTCGCTGGCAATACCTTTGCCATCGTCCTCATAGCGTAATTTGACTATATTGCCTTCGAGCGCTGCATCGATGCTAATGCAGCCATTGCGCCTATCCGAAAATGCATGAATGATAGAGTTCATGATTAAATTGGTAATGATCTGTGAAATAGAGCCCGGATAGGTTTCAACCATCAGTTTACTGTCTACTAGGATACTAATTTGATGATTGTTTCGTTTTGTTTCGGGGTAGAGACTTTTTACCACTTTGGCAATATATTCACGCAAATTGAAGGCGCGTTTTTTATCACTAGAGACATCCACAGCGACTAATTTAAAGCTGCTGATCAGCTCCGATGCACGATCGAGATTAGACAGAATTATATCGTTTGAATTGGGAACCGCTTCGAGAAACTTGGTTAAATCCCCCTTGCTCATTTGGCCACTCTCGTAAACTGCTATCAGCGAATTGGTTTTTTCTTGCAGGGAGGTTACCCCAGTGATACAAACCCCAATGGGGGTGTTGAGCTCATGTGCGACACCTGCCACTAGACGCCCTAGGGCAGCCATTTTCTCTGATTTTAATAAAGCTTCATCTTTATGGGCCAATTCCTGCGCATGTTTTTTTCTGGCAGCGACATATTGTCGAACCATATTAAGTACATATGCCAAGATAAATTTGAGAATGAAGACTTCTAATAAAGTGGTAATTAGCACCGCCCAAAAAGCGATGCGGGCATTGTATTGCGCCTGGCGAAAGGTGTCGGCACTTATGCTGATCTGGTGTGCATTAAACGCAACGATGGCCCTGGTAACTTTGTCATAGGCACGCTTTTCGTAAATAGTGACACTGATAAATTCTGCAATACGCACCGCCTCGTCGACATAATCGAGGGTGACTTGCACAGCTTTGACATATTCTTCCCAAGTCTTTTTTATATGCTTATACAAGCGCTGAGATTGTTCATCTGATGAGGTGAGAAACTGACTGTTGCGCAGTGTCGTATCCGTTTTTGTCTGCAGCGCGATTACTTGTAATTTTAGTGATTCTCTAAGTGCTTTATTTGGCGCCATTACCAAGCTCATTGATAATTGTCGCAACTCAGAAATAGGCAGTGCGACATCCGAGGAGGTCAAACTGACATGATTGACTGAATCGTATACTTTAGTGATTGAGTTATTGACGCCATCTAAGCTATAAATGTTGTAAATCCCCTGTACGATTAAAATACAAGTGGTAAAAACAAACAGCGATAGGATGCGTTTAGAGAGTCCTTTTTCGGTATCTATATCCATCTTACTCGGTTCCACTGCTAATATGCGTGATGACCACGGGTGTTTTCAATATTTCAGGGTATTCTCCCTGTCGAAGAGACCAGTGATTATTGCTGACTTCAATTTCCCAAAGAGGAATAAAAGCTGAGGGCCTAGGCTGAAAGAAAACCTCTTTGTTCAACGCTATGACTTTGTTTGGGCTCGGTAAGAACAACATGTAATTTTGATGGTAGACATGCTCAATCATCGCGCGTAATAAAGGGATATACTCTGGATCATCAATGGCTGTTTGAAACATTAATTGGGTGTAATTTTGCAGCGTATTATCGCGGCCAATAGTGGACCATACACTAGAGGGGCGATAGACAAACAGGGCGGTCCAAGGATGCCTAATCCAATCGTAATTCCCCCAGAGTAAAAAATCGTACTGTTTGGTATTCAAACCATCTCTGGTTTTCAATAATTGATTAAAGATATCTTTTTCTTCGGCGACAATATCCAGCTCCAGATCAATATGGATGAGATTTAGAAAATACTTAATATCTTTAATTAGGAATAAAAAGCTTTCTTGTACTAAAAATTTTAGTTGCAGTTTTTTATCTGGATCTAAGCCATAGTCTCGCTGGTGTTTTTTTATGGTATCGATAAGCCGTTGGCGGACCGGAGACGTTAGTGGGCTTTCAATTAACGAGTGGGGTTTTAAGTGACTGCTTGCCTCTGGAACACCATAGAAATTGGGTGAGACCATGGTCGGGGATAGCTCGCCTTCGCCATTCATCGATAACATCAGCAGCGATTCTTGATCTATAGCTTTGTTAATGGCTTCTCTGACCTCCCTCTTTCTCAACAGAGGATGCCCATTAACTATATTGATATGCACTGAGTAGTTGTTGGTTGAAGGGGAGCGCAATAGCTTTGCGTACTCAGAGAGCACTGTCGGTAATTCATAGGAAAATGGCAGCGGCATCATATCGAGCTTACCTTCATTTTCTAGTAGATCAGCGATAGCATCTTCTGTCTTGAGGTCAAGAAACAAGGTGATTTTTTCTACTTTAGGGAACTTGGGATCCCAGTAATATTTATTGGCGACTAATTCGACGGTTGCAGAGTTTCTGTCGCCTTCTACATAGCCTTTGTTTAATACATAGGGTCCTAGGGCATAAGCTCCAGGTTCAACTAAATTAGGCGCTGTTGGTTTACCATTCCAACCATGTTTTTGCAAATATGCTGATGTATAAAAGTGGATCCACATGGCGTCGTATAAAAAAAAGCCATACTTTTGCTTAAGGTGAAACCTCACTTTATATTTTGATATTTTTTCGGTGCGATCATAGAGCTTATCGATGCCAGTAAAAGTGTAGGGCTGTCTCTTGAAATACGCCATGTTTTCGATAATGGCGTCTGCATCAAAAGCACTGCCATCTTGAAATTTCACACCTTGGCGCAGCTCAAATTCATAGATTCTATCTGAAATTCTTTTGTGAGAAATAGCCATATCATACTCCCATCCACGACGGTTATTCGCAGGTCTGACAAGTCCTGCATTCACAGAGTGAGAAATGGCGAGATAGGGTAAATATGGTAGGAATACCTTGATATGAGAACCCGGTTTTCGCTCACCGTTCATTGTGTCACGACTGGTATCAGCCCTTAAACCTATGCGGTTAAGAGCTTGCGCAGATATGCTGCTAGTACTTAGCGCAAGTAGCACAAAAATTGACACAAATACAGAGAGTTTGCGCGTAAGCGACAAAGTGGGCAATGATTGTTTACACGTTAATATATAGTCTTTTAAGTTAGGAGCTTGAAACAATATGCCAGTGACGGAGGATACAGTGAACCTTCTGCACTTCAAGCACATTTAATAACTCCTTGTAGTATCCTGAAAATTTATAAATTAATCTGTTATAGATTATGCGATTAAATATTAAATATTAAGTATAGTTTGCACTCTGTCAGTGATACATAGAAATAAGTCTAATTTAGAGAGGTGGATTATGTACAGTGTAGAACAACAATAAGCTAATTGCCCAAATTCTAGAGTCAAAGCCTACCTGCAATTCAGGTCTTTGGAAGTAGAGCTTTGAAAGAAGTTTAACCACAGAGGGCAAAGAGAGCATCCAGGAAAAGATAAAAAAGGCAGCTGCTTATAATTTTTTCTTTGCTATGGAGGGCAGCGCCTCGGTTATCTCGGTGGTAATAAAAGTTCTTTAAAGCTGTTTAATCGCAAGGTTAAATAGATACCAACACAACCCCGGTCAAGATAATCAGACAGCCAAAAGCTTGAAGGTGTTTCGGTGCTCTATTAAGGAATACCACGCCTATGATAAACCCGAGTGGGATACTCAATTGGCGCAGTGCCACTAAATAACTAATCTCTGTAACTAGTGAGATGGCGATTGGTACTGATAGATAGGTGCCCACCAAGGCAGCCCCTGTGGCCATTATTGACAAAGGTTTCTCTGACCAGCGTATTTTTTCCTTAAATAGTCATGTTGTGACAGGTATCATTGTTAACACTATTGATATGCATTGCAGCGTTGAGTAACCGCTGCCCGCTTCAATTAGCAAACGCTTTGTCAGCAATGGGGTTAGTCGTAGGGCATAGTTTTCGATGCACAAGAGTAACTTGTATATTTTTTATGTGCCCCACGGCTGAACTTTGGCTTATAAAGCGTCTTCTTTGATCATATCTGCCGCTTTTTCTGCGATCATTATGGTGGGCGCGTTAGTATTACCCGAGATGATCACCGGCATGATTGAAGCGTCGACCACTCTTAAACCTCGTACTCCTCTTACTCTAAGGCGCTCATCAACCACCGCCTGTTCGTCTGTGCCCATCTTACAAGTACCCGTAGGATGATAGATGGTGGTCGCGCGGTTGCGTGCATATTCTAATAACTGCGCATCACTCTGATGCTCGATACCCGGCTCATGCTCAGACGCTATTAATGGCTTCAAAGCGGGAGCCTGCATAATTCGACGGGTCATTTTTATCGCCGCTATTGCTGTTTGCTGATCTTCTGCTGTCGCTAAGTAGTTGGGATGAATAGCCGGATAATCATCTGGGTTATTGCTTTTAAGAGCGATATGCCCGGTACTAGTCGGGCGCAGCTGACAGACTGAGGCGGTAAAGGCCGAAAATTTGTGCGTGCCATCGGCAGGTTTATCCGCACTGAGCGGCTGTAAATGATACTGAATATCAGGGCGATTTAGCTGCGGGTGAGTTTTGGTGAAAATACAGACTTGGCTGGCAGCCATGGTCAGTGGACCCGTTCGAAAGAGCGCGTATTCAATCCCCATCGCTATCTTTTTGATCGGGTTGTTGACTTCGTCATTGAGAGTAATAGGTTTATTGACCTTATATATAGTGCGTATTTGCAGATGGTCTTGCAAATTTTTGCCAACTCCGGGTAAGTGGAGCACTGACTTTATCCCCAATTTTTCCAGCGTTGGTTTATCGCCGATACCTGAAAGCATTAATGTCTGAGGAGAGTTTATGGCACCCGCGCTCAAGACAATTTCACCGCTACAACCAATGCGCTGTTCGACCCCCGCTATCTTGACAGTGATTGAGCATGCACGATTACCGTCAAATTGTATTTGCTGTACTTGTGCTTTAGTTTTGATTGTTAAATTGGCTCTTTTCATCGCCGGGCGCAAAAAAGCCACGGCACTGCTACAGCGGGTGCCGTTTTTATTCAGTGTCAGCTGAAAATAACCTACCCCTTCTTGCGTTTCTCCATTGCTATCATCATTGCGCGGAATGCCTATTTGTTGAGCTGCATCAATAAATTTATCACACAATTCGCGGCGGATTTTAATATTAGACACAGCGAGGGGGCCGCCAACACCGTGATAGTCATTGGCACCGCGCTCTTGATCTTGAGATTTTTTAAAATAGGGCAGCACCTCTTCATATGACCATCCTTTATTCCCCAAAGCCCCCCAACCGTCATAATCCTCACGCTGACCTCTGACGTATAACAATCCATTGAGTGAACTTGAGCCTCCTAGCACTTTTCCTCTAGGCCACTGGATTTGACGATTATTAATACCGGGATCTTTTTCTGTCCAATAGCACCAATCGGTTTTTGGGTTGTGCATGATTTTGAAATAGCCGATGGGGATATGGATCCAGGGATTCCAATCGCTATCCCCAGCCTCTAGTAACAGCACATCATCTGCTGGATTTTCTGAGAGCCGGTTAGCCAGTACACAGCCGGCAGAACCTGCACCTATCACTATGTATTTATAATTAGATTTGAACGACATAGAAAATACCTTTTTCCGCTCTAAGTACGGTTGTTTATAGTTTAGCGCTGAATAACAGCCAAACGGTTGCTGAAAAACCTTAAAGGCAATTGAGAGCCATCATTCTAAATTTGGCTATTGGCCGATTAATATGTAAATTAAGTTACTGTTATATTTAACTTTATTGCATTCAATATATTCACTCATAAAGAGAAGTCACTAGATCACGCTAGGCTTGCTAAATCAGATTGTCACTTCGTTATACTTTCTTTTTAGGGAAAGGGAACAACCATTTTTTAACGATGATTTAGGCACTGCCTAATTCATCAAAGGGCTATTACCAAATCAGGCCTTGTTACAATAGGGATGATTTAGGTTACATCTAATTCATCTAAGGTTTATAACGATTTTTCTGCGCCTATTATTGATGTCCAACTACATTGATGTCCAACTACCGATTTTGGATAATCGATAGTTTTAATAGTCCCAAGAGCGCCAGCCAACAAGTTTGTATGACTGGCAGAGAGATTGCTTAAGGTCTTCATATTTATAAGTGCAGTAGCCAGAGGCTTAAACTCGGCATATAGGCAATTAATACCCAAACAGCCAATAGGGCATACAGATAAGGCAGAGTGGATCTTACCAACTGTAGATAGGGGATCCCTGTCATACTGCTGGCCACGTACAAGTTCAAACCGTAGGGCGGGGTAATAAAACCTATCGCATCGCCGATCAGAAACAACACTGCAAAATGTATGGGATCAACCCCTATGCTCATGGCGATGGGGGCCAAGATAGGTGCCAGTATGATGGTGTTGGGTAAGCTCTCAAGTACCGTGCCAGCCAATAGCACCAAAAAAAGACAGGCAAAGAGGATAGGGTAGTAACCACCGAGCATATTGATAACCTCGGTAATAAACTCTTTGGCACCCAGTAGCGAAAGCACTTGCTGCATGACAATCGAAATGGCAATTAGTGGTGCCAGCATGCCGGTAATCTGGCCCGAGCGCATCATGATCGCAGGAATAGCACAGAACTTTATTTCTCTGGTGACAAATACCCCAGCCAGTAGACAAAAACCGGTGGTGATCCCCGCCGCTTCCGTGGGTGAAAAGGCCCCTGAGTAAATTCCCCACAACACAATACCGATAGCTAAGAAACCCAACCATGCACGTGCCCCAGCCGTGGCAGCCTTTTTAAAGTTAAAGGGCTGTAGTATTCCCCATTTGTTTTTGCGACAGACGTAATAACACACCAACTGCATCGCAATGACCATTAAAATGCCCGGTATGAGTCCGGCCATGAATAAGTCACCGATCGGTAAATTCATCATAAAACCGTAGACAATAAAAATGATGCTAGGGGGGATAATGATCCCCACCGTACCACCGGCTGCAATAGTAGCGGCGGCAAATTTAGCATCATAGTTGCCTTTGGTCATTTCCGGGTGCATGATGCCACCGATAGTGGCAGTGGTTGCCGAGTTAGATCCCGAAATCGCTGCAAACATGCCACAGGCGCCAAGAGAAGCCATGCCTAATCCTCCCCTTAGCCAACTCAAGCAACTGTAGGCAAAATCGGATAACCGCTTGGCAATACCTGCCGCATTAATCAAATCACCGGTTAATATAAACAGTGGTAGCGCGAGTAGTCCATAAAAGCTTAACCCTTCATGCAAGGTTACCCCGATGTTTGCTAAAGTGAAATCTATCACTAAACTGGCACCTATCACCCACAGTGATATCACCAAAAAAATGGGCACTCCAATGAGAAAAAGTGCGGTAACCGCTAAACTTATTACAGTAATTAAAAAACCATCCATCATACTTTCCTCAGTCAAATAGCGGGGCTTGGGTGATTAATGGGCGGCCGGCTTTGAAGTCCGCTGTATCTTTAATTACGTTTTGTACCACACGTATAAGCAATAACCCCCAGGCTACTGGTGTCGCCATATAAAACCACCACTGCATCACATCGTCAGTTCCCTGCACAATGGCAAAGTTGTCGTAGGAAATATACACTTGCGCAATGGCGTAATAGATAACGATAGCGCCCAGTCCAAACCAGCACAGCGCATCTAGCAATAAACAGTAATACTGGTTGTTATAAGAAAACCTTTCACGAAATTCCGAGAACCTTAGATGTGAGCGGCGCATGGTATTGTAAGAAGCCCCCATCCAGGTGAGCCATAAAAATAAATAAATGGGAATAGTGGTGCTCCACGGCGCTTGTTGGTTAAACAGAAAGCGCCGAATAACTTCGACAAAAATTATGCCCGCCATCGAACTATACGAAATTAGGATAATGAATTTTTCGATATTACGCTCTATATAGCGCAACCAAGAACCGACTGTCATAGTCGTTCCTCCAATACATTTAAGGTAATTAATATCAGCACTTGAACATGTAACTTCAGCGTGTATACACAGTGTCGCAGATTGATTTTACAGTGGAATGGAAATGTCTTAGCACCTTTAAGCTCAGTAGACGTTTTTCGAGTCGCTGTAAGGTCAACAAATTGCGTAAAGCGCCGCATTGAAGTCACTGATGCAGGTAGTATTTAGAAGTTGCAAAAATTTACTTTAGTGTCCCCGTCGCTAACTAAGCGCTCAATACAAAGAGAGTATTGGCGGCAAATGTCGATGTCTTAAGCAACATGCTGACAAATGAGTTGATGGCTATAGGTTCTCTTCAGAAAGAGAGGCAAATGAATCCTGCTCATTTTTAGGGTCTTGCTGGACCTGCGGCCCAGCCGTCACTATTGCCTCAATCTCTGTTAAATCAATACAACAAAATAGCTGCTGATTTGGTTGCTACTTCCTAAACAATGAGGATAAATCCCCGTTGTTTGACACTACACTAATCAGCCACTATGCGTCTTTCCACCAACGTCTTGGCTCTACATTTTCAGCGAGCATATCTTTAGGTATTTCACGGGCAATTTTGTGGATAGAGCCATAAGTATCTTGTCCGCCTGACCACTTATCTAAGCGATCACGCCATTTAGCCCAAGGTTCAGGATTGAATTCTGGCGCACAAATACGCTCAGCTTTTGCTCTTTCCTCATCCGATAGACTGGCCATTCTCACGCCGTGTTTGGCAAAAATAGTGTTAGGTAACTGCGGAGTGGTAGCACCGACCGTATTGACAAGTGCCGCTTCTTGGGCCGCTTGTATTTTAACTTGGGTAAAGTAAGCCGACTCTAAGACGGCATCTTGTAGATCGCCACCAAAACTGTCGAACTGTTTGGCATCCATCATCGTTGCCTCAGTACCACAGAAAAACCTCAAGTCTACCGATTGCGCAACGACAGGCGACATATTGGCATAAGCTACTGCTCCAGCCCAAGTTTCCGCTCCATCTATCAAGCCTTGCTTCAACCCATCTAAAGTTTCCGACCAGGCAATAGGTACCGGATTTAATTCCAATAACTGCATCGCTATTCGACCAAGCTGAGTGCCCGTTACCCGGTTTTTGGTCCCTTTAAGTTCATCAATACTGGTAATTAGCGGCTTATCCTTCCAGCCTAACCCCATTTGCAACCCACGTAGCTCACAGTGTGAAAACAAGAATTCAAGCCCATGTTTCTTGCGCAGCGGGTCCCTAAGCAGTTTTTGACTGTCTGGATGATATAAAAAATGATATTGAGATGCGCGGCTAGGAAACATATAAGCGTAGTCGAGTACGTTCAAATAAGGAGCGCCGCCAGCGGAGTTTTGCGTAGAGGCAGTGAACATTTGAATAATTCCCTGCTGGGTTTTCTTGACGCAATTTAGCTGCCCACAAATTTGATTGTCGCCGATGAATTCAACCCTAATTTCACCATCTGTACGCGCTTCTATATCTTTCAAAAAATCTAAGCAGCCCGCTCTTTCAATCAGCAAGTTGTTTTCATTAAAACCAGAGGCGCCAAAAGTTAGTGTGTGCTTGGCCGGTTTAGAGAAACGCTTTTTAGCATTACTCTGTGCCGCTTGTGCCAATTGTGGCAGGGTAAAACTACCTAGAGCAGTTGCCGCTAGTACTGTTGAACTCATGCCAAAGGCGGAAGCTACTCGAAAGAAGTCTCGTCTTGACACTCCTACTTCATCTTTACTTGAAGTAATTATTTTCTTTTCCATAAGAATATCCTTTGTTTTTTTTATCGGACCCAAACTGGAAGGTGATGACTGGTCAATAAAAGCACAATAATTGTTCTCTTTCAAGGCTGTTATGATAAAAATAGTCTCAATAAAATAGAATATGTAACTTCCAAGAATGTTATTTGCTTGTTGTTTGTTCGATGTTGTAGCTTTTTACTGGTATTAACCAATTTATCAAGCTGTAGAACTTGCAATTTTGTTCCATATACGGGTATAAATGAGACTTTTAAGTCCGTAGAATTGCGCTTTTCCATGCTAAATTGGTTTATCATATGCCCGACAGTAAAAACGCTAACTCGTCCATCAGCAGAGCACTGCAAGTGCTCGACATTATTGCCAATGCCTCTCAATCGATTACTGCAACAGAAATAAATCGAAAGCTTAAGTTACCCAAACCGACGATACATCGACTGTGTGCTCAATTAGAGGCTGAGGGCTACCTACAGTCCCGGCTTAATGATCGCGGTTATTCACCCGGCGCCAAGCTTAATAAAATTGCACTAGGTGTGTTAAGTAATAATGACTTTCAGCGCGCACAGCGCCACCGAATTTTGGAGCGTCTATCACTAAACCTAGGAGAGACCTGTAATATAGCGGTGTTGGATGGTGACAGAAGTATTTATTTCGATAGAGTTGAAACCCATTGGCCACTGCGTATCCAATTGCAAGTCAATGATAAGGTTCCACTGCACTGCACCGCTACTGGCAAGCTTTTTCTGAGTGAATTAAGTAGTATTCAACGCTCTCGATTACTCAGTAAACTAGCACTTGAACAGCACACCGATAATACGCTCACCAGCGCAGCGCAGCTCAAACCGGCACTGAGCATAATCAAAAAGAATCAAATAGGCATCGACAATGAAGAGTTTTTCAAAGGTATGATTGCTGTCGCCGTACCGATTAGAGATAGCAGTAATAGAATGTTTGCCGCACTGGCAATGCACGCCCCTTCAGCGAGAATGGATTTAGCCACAGCGCTGACCCATATCCCGATGATACGTGACGCAGCAGCTGAGCTGGCATCATTGATGGAAGATTTGTAACTGAACATTAACCCCGACTGCCTACGGGTTTAATGTTATTAAGATCAAGATTATAGTATTTGCCATATCAGGTCTAAGTGCCGGACTAGGAGGGGTGATGATGGTGGCTCGGACATCGGCAGGTACCGCGCGCATGGGTGACGGTCTATTATTGGATGCTATTGCCGCTGTTGTGATCGGTGGAACTGCTCTCTCAGGGGGTAGTGGTGGCGTGCATCGAACTATTTTTGGTGTAGCAGTGATAGCCGTTGTCAAAAACGGTTTGAATATTGCCCATGTTCATCCGTATATACAAATATTATTCACCGGAATATTGGTCATCGCAGCGGTGGCCTTAACGCTTGATCGATCTAGATTAGCCTTCGTAAAATAATGGCAAAAGCAAAAAAAGTTGCGAGCTCAGAAGGTTTAAAACAAACTGACCCGCAACCCGCAACCCGCAACCCGCAACCCGCAACCCGCAACCCGCAACCCGCAACGCACATGCCGCAACCCGCAACCCGCAACGCACATGCCGCAACCCGCAACGCACATGCCGCAACCCGCATGCCTCAACGCACATGCCGCAACCGTTGCTATTCCTGCTCTGCGCGTAAAAAGACCCAGTCGTTTTGGCTCGATTGTTCAGCGCTGTAGTAATAACCGGCATAGTTGAAGTCTTTGAGTTGCTC
>Ga0209292_1002927_pt1 | contig 19183 bp, 14 predicted proteins | sample GOMGulsemesocosm_2_FD_184634 | JGI IMG/M metagenome (GOLD analysis project Ga0209292, IMG submission 184634) | Methane-oxidizing microbial communities from mesocosms in the Gulf of Mexico - GOM9C Gulf of Mexico (SPAdes) (version 2) | ecosystem: Environmental > Aquatic > Marine > Cold seeps... | reverse complement strand
CGCACTGTTTTTATTTTTATTATATGTGGATAATTTTATTATTAAGTCATTTCTTAGTTGTACAAAAAATCAACTAGGTAAAATAACGAGGTAAGAGATTATCAGAAATTGGCGCAATTACCAGCGCCTTATTAAACTTTTTTTACAGTTTTTTTACACGTCAACCTAACTAAAAAACATAAGGCAATAACAACAGTAGCTCACAACAGATCCACCAGATGAATAAATAAATTTATTCGAATATTTATCAATAATAATTAAAATTAATTACTGAAAATTTTATCTCGGTAACATAACAAAATGTGAGTTGATAATTCACATTTTGTTATTCTTATATAAAATTTAGTGACGCGTTAATTGTTGAATTTTTGTTTTAGAAAACCATGGGTATAATACCGGTAAGACAAATAGCGTTAATAACGTTGCGGTAACTAAACCACCAACAATAACACTAGCAAGTGGTCGTTGAATTTCAGCACCCACACCGCTTGATATCAACATAGGGATTAAACCTAATGCTGAAGTGATAGCGGTCATCAATACTGGCCGTAATCGCGAGATAGCGCCATCAAAAACAGCTTTTGACGTATCAACTCCATTTTTCACCAACTGGTTAATGCTTTCCACCATTACCACTCCATTAAGCACAGCAACACCAAATAAGGTAATAAAACCAACAGAACTAGGTACTGATAAGTATTGCCCTGAAATATATAGTGAGAAAATACCGCCAATTACAGCTAATGGCACATTCACTAATATCAACATCGCTTGACCCACAGAGCCAAAAGCGAAATATAAGAGTAAGGCAATTAATGCTAGCGACAAAGGTACGACTACAGCAAGTCTCTGCTGAGCACGTTGTTGGTTTTCAAACTGACCACCAATAACAACAGAGTAACCTGCCGGTAAATCTACTTTGTCGTCAATTGTCTTACGAATATCAGCCACAACACTGCCCATATCACGGCCTTGAACATTGGCTTGGATCACAACACGTCGCTGTACATCATCACGACGTACTTGTGGGGGACCTGACTCAAAACTTACAGTAGCAATATCACCTAAGCGCACCCAAGCACCAGTGGGGGATTGTATTCTAATATCTGCGATGGCTTCTTGATTATCACGATATTTTTCTGCGATGCGTACATAAATATCATAACGTTCATTACCATTAATTATTTGTCCTGCACTAACACCACCAATACCATCTTTTACCACTGTCATGACATCACCAACTGACAAACCATAACGAGAAAGTTGCTGCCTTTTGGGTTTTATCACTAACTGTGCTTCACCCGCTATTTGCTCTAAAGCTACATCTCTAGCACCGTCAACATTCTTAATGGCGGCTTCAATTTCTTGACCTTTTTTGGCTAGCATAACAAGTTCTGGACCAAACAATTTCACCGCAAGTTGCGCTTTAACCCCAGAGAGTAGCTCGTCAACACGTGTTGCAATAGGTTGTGAAAAGTTAAGTAATAAACCAGGGAATTGCTCAAGCTCTACTTCCATTAACGCCTGCAGTTCAAAACGATTACTAGCACTTGTCCACTGTGACACAGGTTTTAAACCAATATATATTTCAATATTGTTTACTGGCTCAGGATCACCACCTATTTCAGCACGGCCAATACGACTTAACGTGTATTCAACTTCAGGAAATTGCATTAGTTTTTCTTCAAGAATGGGCGCAACCGATAAAGCAGTCTCCAAACTTGATGAGGGCGCTAATGTCGCTCTTAGGTTAATGGTACCTTCTTCAAGTTCCGGCACAAACTCAGTACCTATTTGTGGTACTAAAGAGCCTGCAGAAACAAGTAAGATAACTGCAGCAGCAATCACTATTTTGGTATGTTTCATTGCCGCTTGTAGCCCTTTGCGATAGAGCTTATTTAATGGTTTTAAAACAAAGCTATCTCTTTCCTTAACGCCATTTTTAAACATAAAAGTAGCTAATGCGGGTACTACAAATAATGCCACTAAAATAGCAGAAACAACCGCTAATATTATACTTATTGCCATCGGTTGGAACAGCTTGGCCTCCACACCTTCAAAGCTAAATAACGGCATAAATACCACTAAGATAATAGACGCGGCAAAAAAGACAGGACGGGCAACTTCTTTACCTGCCTCTTTTAACCGTAATGGAATATCAACATCCTTCACATCTGAGCTATCTGACTTAAAGGCCTTGGTATCGGTATTTTTATTAGTCGATGAGTCAGGCCTATTAAGATGTTTGAACATGTTTTCAACCATGACCACAGAGCCATCAACTAACATACCAATAGCAACAGCAATACCACCTAGCGACATTAAGTTGGCCGAAAGTCCCATCCAAGACATCACCATTAAAGCGATAGCAATAGAAATTGGAATCGAAATCAATACCAGAAATGTTGCGCGTAAATTCATTAAAAATAACGCTAAAACTATTGCGATGAAAATAAATGCTAAGGCTAATGCTTCAACCACAGTATCAACCGCTTTAGTAATTAAATCAGCTTGGTCATAAAAAGGCTCAAAACGTACACCTTCAGGTAGTGCTTGGTTGATCATTGGCATACGTGCATTAATGCCGTCAATGGTCGCTTTAGTATTTGCCCCCATGCGTTTTAAAACAATACCCGAAACCACTTCCCCTAAGTTTTCTATGTTACCTTGCGCGTCTCTACGGGTCATAGTAACCGCGCCTTGACGGATTTCACTGCCCAAAGAAACATTCGCTACATCATCAATGGTAACAACAGTGCCATCAAATGTTTTAACTGGTACTTGTTTAATGTCAGATAAACCTGCCTCACCACTATTAAACCAGCCCGTACCTCGTATAACTAACTGCTCTTGTCCTCGGTTCATATACCAACCACCAACATTGGCATTGTTGTTATCGAGCGCGCTAACAATATCTTCTTGAGTAAGTTCATATGATAGTAATTTACTGGGTTCAATATTGACTTGATATTGTCTAACATTTCCGCCAAAGGATAATACATCGGTTACCCCGTCTACAGGCATAACGAGCAACTTAACAATCCAATCGTTGAGGCTTCTTAAGGTCATGGAGTCATAACCAGAATCTTTATCTGCAATTAATAAGTATTGAAAGACTTGACCTAAGCCTGAAGTATTAGGTCCCATTGCCGGCGTACCAACGCCTTGTGGAATTAATTCTTTTGCTGCCTGTAAGCGCTCAAACACTAACTGACGAGCGAAATAAATGTCAGTACCTTCTTTAAAGACAACAGTAACACCTGACAACCCCGTTTTTGAAATAGATCGTACTTGCTCGACATCAGGCAGTGCGTACATTACGGCTTCAATCGGGTAGGTTATTAGTTGCTCAACCTCCTCTGCTGCTAACCCCGGCGCCTCAGTATTAACTGCTACTTGAACGTTGGTAACATCGGGAAAAGCATCTAAATTCAGTTTGGGGATCACCATAACCGAAGCTACTATTGTGGCAATCAAAGCGATAATCACTAGTAGTCGGTTATTGATCGACCAATCAATCATTTTATTAAACATGCTGATTCTCCTTTACTAGTGGTTATGCGGATCAAATCCGCCTTTAGCGATTTCAGAAGCAACAAAAAATGCCCCCTTAGTAACCACTCGTGTATTAGGAGCAATACCGGTAATTTGGCGGTAATCGCCTAAAGGTTGGCCTAATTCCACCTCAACGGCAGAAAATTCACCAGGATGATCTTCGACAAATACCGTCCAATCACCATCAGAGCCACGCATCAATGCTGTCTCAGGTACTGCTATTACAGACGTTTGAGTTTTAAATTGGAAATTAACGTTAACAAACATGCCTGAATGTAACGTGTCATCTTTGTTTTCAACAGATAAACGAACAATTCGGGTGCGAGTAATGGGATCTATCGTATGTGCTTCCTGAATCACTTTAGCGAAATGTACTTGGCCTGAGAATTCAACTTTAGCCACTGTACCTACCGGTAAATTCAGCTTCTTATTGGGGGAAACTCGTGCCTCTACCCATAAGTTTTCTTCATTTGCTAAGACCATTATGTTATCGCCAGGAGCAACGCGCTGCCCTTGTGAAAAATCATCACTTAGCACAGCGCCAGATCGCTTAGCCACTAAAGTATATTCGCCTAAATTTGACGAGTTATTTTTCACAATATCTTCAATCGCGGTTTTGGTTAAACCAAACGCGGTTAATCGACCATAAGCTGATATATATGCCGTTTCACTGGTTAATAGACGGCTTTCACTGACCGTACCACGACCTAGCCTCTTAGTACGCTGCCACTCACTATAAGCAACACGATATTGTGCTTGTGCATCTGCCATTGACTCACTAAATAGTGTCACCAACGCTTGACCTTTTTCAACATGCTCACCCAAAATTGCATGCCGGCTGATCACTACCGATTCAGTCCGTGGTGAGACAATATAGCTGGTATAGCCATTTGCTTTTAATTCACCAGGTGCATAAATACTCTTGGTAAAAATCTTTGGCTGCAAGCTAGAAACTTTAATATTTGCTAAGGCCATTTTTTCAGGACTAAAGCTGATACCTTCTTCATGATCTCTTTCATCAAATAACTCTTGCTGCTCATTTTTATGAGTGTGTTTGTTATCGCCCTGTAGTATTTCTACTTCCTTACCATGGTCATGTTGGTCTTGCGCTTCCTTATTATTAGCTAGTGAAGCCGTAGATAATACGCTTACACCACAAAACAAGCTGGTTAATATTACTAATGTTATTTGTTTTTTAATGGTCTTTTTCATTGAGAAAAATGTCATGATGATCTCTTAATTTAAGAATAAAACGTAGCAACAAAGCTCAGTTAAAGCCTTTATAAGGCTTTAATTAAAAGTTAAGTTTGTTGCAGATAATTTATTGAAGAAATTAAGCTATTGGAGGGCGAAAATCTGGACTGGCGATTTGAGAGGAAAAAACCACATGATAAGGCTGTTGTTGGTTTTTAAACTGTGCCGACAATACCACTACGTGTAGTAAATCAAGATACACTAGGTTGCTATGATGGCAATGATTTGCATGACAATCTGGATGATCAGCATCGCTATGTTCACTTTCACCATTGAGTGATTCCGTCTGCAAAACTAGCAGTTCATCGTCACTATGATGATCACTGTCTTGATGATTGTTTTGACTATCAGCTGGATGAGAGTGAGCAAGGTTTTTCAATGAGGAGTTTTGATGAGAATCTTGATGGCTAACATTAATTACTGCGATCGCATTAACCGATTGCAAAGCAATCAAGATAACAACAATGTAGCAGAAAAAAATACGCACAAATAAAACCCACACAAAAGAACAAGGAATGTTTAAAACACACATTATTCTAGCAAACCTGTATAAATATTAACAACATTTTCCTATTGGGCATTATTAACCACTCAACAAATAATAATGAGAAGTATTTTTATTGAGCTAAGTTTATAACTTTGCTATCTTTCGCCTGCGAAAATCAAGAAAGGACTCAATATTAATGAAATACTCTATTCTACTTAGCACCCTATTGTTAACCCTACTCTCAGCTTGCTCCACAAACCCTGTAACTGTCTCAATGTCCAGCACACGATTTGATAATCCAGAAGTAAGTAGTGAACCCTTCAAGGTTAACTTGGCATTAGGCCACGGTGGTAGAACAATACTGACTGTTGAAGATGACCCTTATAACTATGATGGTACTGAAATCTATGGTTTTGCTCGTGGCAACATCACCGCTGCCAAAGGCTTGGAAATATCAGTGCGTAACGACGAAGACTCTGCCACACGGATAGGTATTAAGTATCAGTTTTATGGTGCTCATACTGAAGAGTCCATAAAAGGAAACCTTTCCCAAGCATTTACCCTTGGTTATGAAATAAACACCACTAATAAAGAGTTTTACTCTAGTAGTTATGCTAACGATTGCGGTCTCCTACATTGCGAATATGTCTCTGATCTCGGGACTTGGGAGCACAATACCGATGTTTATGATATTGCTTGGGTCGTCGGCTATAAGTTTACTGAAAGAGATATTGTTTATGGTGGTCCATTTTACCAATGGGGCCAACTTAAAGGTCATAAGCACAGTGCCAATACCTCTGTTGAGCCACTTAAAAGTGATGGTGATATGATAGGTGCTAATATAGCGATAGAGCATAGGTTCTCTTTTGGCATGGGCTTAGCTGGTGAGCTTGTTTATTCTAAGTTAAATTGGGGTCAATTCAGCGAAACAGATGCTATTTTTAATTTTAAAATAGATTACCAATTCTAATGAGTTATCATTGATACCAGTAATTTGAAATAAAATACAAATCAAAAGCCATTACATTAAAACTATCTACTTGAAACAAGCGAGTTAACACATGAAAAAAGTTATTCAAATGTCACTTTTAACCTTAGCATTGAGTCCTGCATTATTAGTATCTGAAGTCGCGAATGCGCATAATAAAATGCAACAATCAGTTGCACCAGCCAATGCCAATGTTTATATAATTTCACCAGCCAATGGTGCTACAGTAAAAAGTACCTTTACTGTCAAGTTTGGCTTAAAGGATATGGGTGTTTCGCCTGCGGGGTTTGAGAAGAAACATACCGGTCATCACCACTTGTTAATCGACAAAGAAACGCTACCTGCGTTTGATAAACCTATGGGCGGTGATGTGAAACACTTTGGTGGTGGGCAAACAGAAACAACTTTAACATTACCTAAAGGCACGCATACCTTACAGTTAATTTTAGGCGACCATCATCATGTGCCACATAATCCTGCTGTTTTCTCAGAGAAAATTACTATTACTGTTGAGTAGTCACTCTCGGTATTAATTCGTTGTAGCGACTCTAATTATCAGAGTCGCTACAATAATAACTTGCCGTTTTAGCTGATGACTTATTTAACTCTCAATAGCTTCTATAAGGTAACAAATTCTTCTGCTGACGTTGGGTGAATAGCAATAGTATTATCATAATCAGCTTTAGTGGCACCCATTTTCATTGCAACAGCAAACCCCTGTAATAACTCATCACTACCAAAGCCAATACTGTGTAAACCAACCACTTTTTCGTCTTTACCCGCACAAATTAACTTCATACGAGTTGGATCACGATAATCTTCCGTAATCGCTTGATACAACGCGGTAAATTGTGAGTTATATACAGTTATATTGTCTTCACCATACTCGGCTTTAGCTTCGTCTTCAGTTAAGCCCACAGTACCGATAACCGGATGACTAAAAACAACCGTAGCTATACCTGTGTAATCTAAATGCTCATCTGGTTTATTATTAAATAAGCGCTCACATAAACGACGCCCTGCAGCAACGGCAACAGGTGTTAATTGTGCACGCCCCGTGTTATCACCAACCGCATAAATACCATCAACATTAGTATTTTGATATTTATCTGTTGGGATAAAACCTCGTTTATCTAATTTTATTCCGGTTGACTCCAAATTAATATTATCTGTCGCTGGCTCACGACCTATTGCCCAAACCAAGGTATCGACTGGACCAATAGTTTTACCATTAGTTAAATGTACAACTAAACGGCCACCACTCAGTTTTTCAATCCGTGTAGGCGTACTGTGGTTATGTAAAGTAGGTCCGTGTTTAGCCATTTGTTCAACTAAAGTATCACTTAACATGTTATCAAAGCCGCGTAATGGCTTTTCTTTACGCACTAATAAATGGGTTTCACTGCCTAACGCATAAAATACGCCGGCAAGTTCAACGGCGATGTAACCCGCACCAACAACGGCAACACTTTTAGGTTGCTCTGTTAACGCAAAAAAACCATCGGAGTTTATGCCGTATTCAGCACCTTCAATGTCTGGAATTGACGGACGTCCGCCAGTAGCAATAGTGATGTGATCAGCGGTAATTAACTCGCCGTTCACTTCCACTGTATTTTTATCAATAAACTTGGCAAATCCATTAATCACAGTGACGTCATTAGCATCAAAGCCACGTTGATAAGCGGCATGTATGCGTTTTATATAAGCTTCACGATTAGCCACTAACTTACTCCAATCAAATGCAGACTCACCTTGTGAAAGGTGTTGGCTAAAACCGTAATCATTGGCATATTTTAACGCATCGGAAATTTGCCCTGCATACCACATGGCTTTTTTAGGAACACAACCCACATTGACACAAGTACCACCAATGTATTTAGCTTCGATGACTGCAGCCTTCTTACCTAATTTTGCTGCTCGGTTAGCTGATGCTATACCACCACTACCGCCACCAATGGCAAGATAATCAAAATGTTGTGTCATAATTCCCTCAAAAAATTCATCTATTTGTACTCAATATATATGCCCATTAAGGCCTGATTTCAAGTCGCATTTTATAAAGAAGGTGCAAGCCGTCTAAAAGCTTAGCTTTATTATTCGCTCATACCTTGAAAAAAATCTAATTAAACATTACATATAAGGTAATCAAAGCTATTTAAGTGACCCTATGACCAATCCATTATTAGTATCGAGTGAACTTCCTGCCTTTTCAAAAATCAAACCAGAGCACATAAAACCTGCCGTTGAGCAAGCGATTAGTGATTGCAAAAAAGTTATTGAACAAGTGCTCGCTGACAATAATATATTTACATGGCAGAACTTAGTCATGCCAATAGATGATATTGATGATGTATTATCTAAGTTGTGGTCACCTGTTTCTCATATGAACTCAGTACTCAGTAGTGATGAATTACGTGATGCCTATGAATCTTGTTTGCCAATTTTATCTGAGTACGGCACCTTTGTTGGCCAACATGAAGGTTTATATCAAGCTTACTTGAGCGTTAAAAATAGTAGTGATTTTTCACAGCTAGATACTGCACAACAAAAAGTGATTACCAATGCGTTACGTGATTTTAAATTATCTGGCATAGCACTAAATGATGAAAACAAAAAACGTTATGGTGACATAGCGACACGTTTATCTGAACTCAGTTCAAGTTTTAGTAATAACGTACTCGATGCGACTCATGCTTTTAGTGTCACTATCGAAAACAAAGATGACCTAACCGGCTTACCCGAAAGCGCCTTAGCCGCAGCTCAAGAATTAGCAACCTCAAAAGATCAACAAGGTTTTACCTTCACCTTAGATATCCCTAGTTACCTACCAGTAATGATGTATTGCGATAATGCTAATCTACGTGAACAGCTTTATACAGCCTTTGTAACCCGTGCATCAGATCAGGGCCCTAACGCCAATGAATTTGATAACAGCGACATAATGAATGAGTTATTAAGCTTAAGGCATGAATTAGCTAATTTGCTTGATTTTGATAATTATGCTCAACACTCATTAGCGACCAAAATGGCAAACACCACAGGTGAAGTAATGGCGTTTCTTGAAAACCTAGCCATTAAGTCGCAACATCAAGGCCAGCAAGACTTTAAAGAGTTAAGTGATTTTGCCGCCAGTGAGTTCAAGCAAGACAACTTACAAGCTTGGGATCTGGCTTATTACAGTGAGAAATTAAAACAAAGTCGTTACGCTATTTCTGATGAAGAGCTACGTCCTTATTTCCCTAAAGACAAAGTAGTGTCTGGCTTGTTTGTCGTTGTTGATAAATTATTTGGTCTAACAATCAAACAACGTACAGACATTGATGTATGGCATGATGATGTTAATTTTTATGACATTTTTGATAAAGCTGGCGAAAAGCGCGGTAGCTTTTATTTAGATCTTTATGCTCGAGAGAAAAAGCGTGGCGGCGCCTGGATGGATGTTTGCGTAGGTCGTAGTGAAAAGTCTGATGGTACTATTCAACTTCCCGTTGCTTATTTAACTTGTAACTTTAACGGCCCTGTAGGTAATAATCCGGCATTATTTACTCATAATGAAGTAGTTACTTTGTTTCATGAGTTTGGCCATGGAATTCACCATATGTTAAGCCAAATTAATGCTAGCAGTGTTGCCTGCATTAATGGTGTGCCTTGGGATGCGGTAGAGCTTCCTAGCCAATTTTTAGAAAACTGGTGCTGGCAACCAGAAGCGTTAGCTTTTATTTCTGGTCATTTTGAAACAGGTGAATCATTGCCTCAAGCAATGTTAGATAAAATGCTGGCCGCCAAAAACTTTCAATCGGCGATGCAAATGTTACGTCAACTTGAGTTCAGTATCTTCGATTTTACCATGCATGAAAGCTTTGATCCGAAAGCTGTTAACAATGAACAGCACATTCAACAAGTGCTTGATAAAGTTAGAACTCAATATTCTGTTGTAAAAACTCCTGAGTTTAATCGTTTCCAACATGGTTTTAGTCACATCTTTGGTGGTGGTTATTCTGCCGGTTATTACAGTTACAAATGGGCAGAAGTATTATCCGCTGACGCTTTTGGTTTATTTGAAGAACAAGGTATCTTTAATGAAGAAACCGGGCAGTCATTCTTAAGCAATATTCTAGAAAAAGGTGGCAGTGAAGAGCCAAGTGAATTATTCAAAAAATTCCGCGGTCGTGCTCCTGAAATTGACGCTTTACTTCGCCATTGTGGCATTGAAGCATAAATAGCTGTTATAGACCCCAAACAGACAGACCGTCATCCCCGAAGTGTCTGGTCGGGGATCCAGTATTTTTGTCATTAACTATCAATATTTATGAACATAACATTGGGTTCCCGTCCTAAAGTACGGGAATGACGTTACTTTTAAAAAGACTTACCTTAATTAAACACTATGACTCACGAATCCTTTAAATCATTATTTCAACGCGCAGCACAAAGAAAAGGCGGCGTAAAAGCTTTAGAAACCTTGCTAGGAAAAAGAATACTCGGTAAAAAGTTACTCGATGATAATGCCGCACAACAAAGTATCGCTGAATTAAGTGATGACCGTATCCTTGCCGCCTTTACCAAACAAATATTTAAATCTGGCTTTGTCTGGCGTGTGGTTGAAAATAAATGGCCTGATTTTGAAGAGCACTTTTTTAATTTTAACATTGAAAAAGTACTGATGATGCCTGAAGAAATGCTAGAACGTAAAGCTGCCGATCCAAAAATAATTCGCAACTTTACTAAAGTCAAAACCATTAAAGCCAATGCACAAATGATGTTTGATATCACGTTAGATAAAAATATCAGCTTTGCGCAGTTTATTAATGATTGGCCATGTGAAGATATCATTGGTTTATGGGCTTACCTTAAAAAACACGGTCAACGTTTAGGTGGCAATACTGGCCCATACGCCTTGAGATTATTAGGTAAAGATACCTTTATTTTAAGCAGTGATGTTGAAGCTTATTTAAGAGCCCAACAGGTAATAGATGGCGGCATACAAAGTAAAAAAAGCTTAAGCGCTATTCAACTTTACTTTAACACCCTCAAGAAAGAGAGTGGTTATAACTTAACGCAACTAAGTCGCTTAATTGCCTTTGCCAGTGGAGATAATTATGTGCAGGTAGAGAGTGAGTAGTAAAATGGGTGCGCCTATAAATTAACATGACGCACCACTAGGTTAATTAAGCTCGTCCGTACTTATCTTCAAAACGAACAATATCATCTTCACCTAAGTAACTACCGGATTGTACTTCAATCATCTCTAATGGTAGTTTCCCCGGGTTTTCTAAAGCATGTACAGCGCCGACAGGGATATAAGCCGATTGATTCTCTGTTAAAAGTACTGTTTTTTCATCGATAGTTACTTTCGCTGTACCTGAAACAATAATCCAATGCTCTGCTCTATGGTGATGCATTTGCACAGATAACTTAGCGCCAGGTTTTACTGTGATACGTTTAACTTGAAAGCGCTCTCCCATATCAATACAGTCATATTTCCCCCAAGGACGATAGGCTTCACGATGTAATACTGCTTCTGAGCGATTATCGACTTTAAGCTGCTCAACAATTTTTTTAACGTCTTGTACTTTGTCTTTATTGGCAACAAGCACTGCATCAGGGGTATCAATTACCACTAAGTTATCTACACCCACTGTCGCAATTAACTTATTTTGACTATGAATATAACTATTTGTTGTCTGTTGAGCGATGACATCACCCTTTATTACATTTTTATTTTCATCTTGCTCGCATACTTCCCACAAAGCAGAATAAGAGCCAACATCACTCCAGCCTGCATCAAGCGGAATAACAACAGCAGAGTCGGTTTTTTCCATTACCGCATAATCAATTGATTCACTAGCACAAGCTAAAAAAGCAGCTTTATTGGGTCTTAAAAAATCTAGATCATGTTCAACATCTATCATTGCTTGTTGGCAGTTTTCTAAAATATCACTACGGTGCTTAGCTAGCTCTTCTAAATAACGTGAAGCCTTAAATAAGAACATACCGCTGTTCCATAGATAATCACCCGAAGCTAAATATTCGCTGGCAACTTGTTCGTTAGGTTTTTCTACAAATTGAGCAACATTGAAAGTATCTGAACTTTGCTCACTGCCTTTTTTAATATATCCATAACCCGTTTCTGCATGGGTAGGTACTATACCAAAAGTAACTAACTTGCCTTGTTGAGCGGCAATACTTGCTTTATCAATAGCTTGGTGGAAAGCGACGGTATCTTGAATAACATGGTCTGCTGCTAAGACTAATAACATAGCGTTTTCATCTTTTTCTACCGCATTGATAGCTGCAAGTGCAACTGCAGGAGCTGTATTACGGCCCTCTGGCTCAAGTAAGATAGTGCTTTGCTCTTTCGATAACTGCCGAACTTGTTCTGCAACCAAAAAGCGATGCTCTTCATTACAAATAAACACGGGTTCATTACTGTTTTTAGGTAAACGCAGTAAGGTATCTTGCAACATACTGGTATCATTAACTAAGGGTAAAAACTGCTTTGGAAAAAGTGCGCGAGAAAGAGGCCAAAGGCGTGTACCGTTACCGCCACACATTATTGCAGGGAAAATTGATGCCGAGGAAGTTAATTTTTTGCTCATATTTATTCCGTTGATGAGGTTGAGTTGCACAATGCAGTAATGCATTGATATTGATGGTACGCAGTAAAATTATGACTTCAAATATTTAGTAATCATAGCAATAAATTTCATTTTAACGTTTTTCAATTGGTACTCAAGACGTAAAATGAACTCTTCTCGATAGAAACGCTTCATGTCTAAACTATATTTCTCATTAGATAATGATTTTTTGTATCGTGCATCACCACCAAGAAAGTCATATGATTCAAAACCTTGATTCATGTAATATTGAATCGCTTCACTGTGTAAGGTCATGCCTATTTTAACTTTATTATCTGCATTTTCTTGTAAAGCAGACAAGTAAAAATACACTCTATTGTTATAAATAAAATTAACTAAGTAACCTAGCTCTACATCATTTAAAGTTAAAACTGCAATTTGTACCGTATTGTTTGTATTGTTAAAGGCCATTAATTTATGAAAGCCTTCAAATATTGGATTTGAAAAACCACTACCTTCATTAGTATCCTGCCATTTATCAATATGGATATTGGCTATTTTAGGATAGAGTTCAATAAGCTTTTCAGAATCTGAAAATACCTCAAAGCTTAACTCTCCTTGGCTCTGTAATATTTTTTTACTTCTGCTGATTTGAGCGCGGGTATTTTTAGAAAGTGTCTCTTTTAAATAGTTGCCATTTGAGTACGTTAATGAAGCTAGATAACCGTTAGTTTCAATAATGTTTTCCGCTGAAAAGCTTAATTTAGCAAAACAGTTTGTAAAACAGTCAAGTCTTTCAATGGCCGATAAGCCTATAATGATTTCTTTAACAGACGGGTCAAAGTCCACTACCGCCTTAATCATTTCTTCTCTAATAGCGATAGAGCAAGATTTATCTAACAAAAAATCATTATACTCAATCCACATTTGATCTTGTTGCTGAATGCCTGTTCGATGCAACCACCATTGTTTTACAGGAATACAGCCGAAGACTTTACGTGTTGTTTCAACAAAAAAGCCTAAGCCTACCACTTTATCATCATGATATGCTTCAACAAGAAATAGCTTATCCGTAACCACATCGAGCCAATTGCCTATCCATTGCCAGGATAAAAAAACACTGCAATCAGAATTCCTTTCTAATGTAAGCCATTTCTCTGCAAGCTTTTCTTTTTGAAAGATATCGAATGGCTTGATTGTTGTGGTATATGTTTTCTTTATAGACATCAATGTTCTGTATTATTGAATTTTAGCACTAATAATATAGCGGTAACTGAGGTAATCATAATGGAAAAACAACCGATAATCTTCTTTATTATTTATGCCTTTTTTAAAAATGCATATTGGTGTTAGTAGATCTATTTATACGTAACTCTTCTGGAGTTTTAGCTGTTGAAAATAACGGCTCGATAAAACGGCTGGAATTGTATTATTACGGTTGGCATTGTAATAATAAGGTGAAATAATAGATTTTCATCTCTGATAGCTACAAACTTCATACCGCACACTAGACTAGGACGTTAAATTGCCGAATAAGACAAATGTTTCTTTTATTATCCCCCATAAAGGGCGAGAAGAGATGCTTATACAGACAGTCACCTCAATTCTCAACCAAGGTGACGAACAAGCGAATTATGAAGTTATCGTCGTGAGTCAGAATAAGTCCTCAATTGAGTTATCCAAACTTGCTGAACAACACGACAACGTAAACATCTCTTTTCAGGACGATAGTTTGACAATTTCAGCGTTAAGAAACCTAGGTGCAAGCCAGTCATCAGGGGAGTACCTTGCTTTTTTAGATGCTGATGTATCACTCTCTTTGAACTGGTTAAATACCATGTTATCAACAATTTCAGAGCAGGATAACTGTGTATTAGCCAGTGCTGCACAAGCAAATAGTGAAAATGCTCCTCCCTTAGAAAAAATAAGAACGGCATTGAGTAATGCTGATTTAGACTGCAACGTGAGCTTTTTACCTGGACGAAATTTATTTTTATCTAGGGAAACATTTGAAAAGGTTAACGGCTTTCCTGAGCACTTAGTAACTTGTGAAGATTATTATTTTACCGACCAAGTAAATCAACTTGGTAACCTTTATTACACCTCTGCGGCAACTTATGTGCACTTAGGCGAAGATAAAAAATACAAAGAAATGTACAAAAAAGAAATTTGGCGGGGTCAGTCAAATTTACAATCAATTAGTGGCCGCAATGTCCCTTTACGAGAAATCCCGAGTTTCATTATTCCTATTGCCCTGCCTATCCTATTAATTATTTTTATAGGCGCCCTACTTACCAGTAATATCGAAATAGCAATTTTAGCGCTATTTTCTTTTCTATTACCGATCGCGCTATACAGTTTAAGGTTATATAGGTTGGTCCGAATGAAAGTCAACTTTTGGCGAGTACTTCAATTCTATGCAACCTACTTTCCAGCAAGAGTAGTTGGCACGGTAGGCGGATTATTCAAATCATTTTCAAATTCAAGCCTTAAGTAAAACCAAGCCATTTTAAGTGAACTTATAGTTTTTTATATAAATTAAAACTGCTTTGATAAAGTTTTTATTACTAAAGGTTTTCCCTCCTACTTTACCTTTATATAAATCACTAAACATCTTTAAGGTATAGTTAGCATTTAGAAAATCATTTAGTTTGTGAATCTCAGCTTTAGGATGCTCAACTAAGTTATCATAATTTACCGTTGTGTTAGGGAAACCACAATTATTCAAGTAGCGAACTATTCTATCGTGTGAGGTTATTTCAGATACGCTAAGTTTTGAGTAGTTCACAATTTGTCTCTTATTTATCAAAGAAACCCATAAAGACATTGGTTGCCGTGAAACAACAATATATTTAATATCACAATCTTGGAGTAATTCCCCCCAAAAGCCCATTGTTATCCATAACCTAGGGTCTTTCCATATCCACATGCTATGTTGTTGGCAATAATTAATAAATTTAACAAATTCTTTAGTGTCTACTTCCTTGCTACTTTTTCGAATACGCTCAAATAAGTCAGCGTCATACCATGATGATTCATTGAGTTCTATATCCAAGGTAGCAAGCAATTCATCATTCAATTCGACCAATCTTTCATTTTCATATGTTTCATAATGCCCAGAGGCATTGGACTTAAAAATTGTTTTATCACCTAGCCAATAACCCTTTTGAGCAAGAAATCCAGTAACGACCGAGCTACCACTCAACCCTGTTGTTAAAACTACGATGTTACTTGTTGTCATGCCTTACCTTTTATTTTTTAAGGGTGATTTTTATCAAAAATTTTGGCTAGAAAAATATATAATTTACCAGCCGTCCACTGTATTTATTCTCAACATAGTACTTTGAATAAACAAAGCAATTTATAGTGCTATTCAATTCGTCCAGTGATTTAGCGTAAGAAACTTTAATTCCCTTTAAACTTCTCAACAGCATTAATTAAATCGGCCTCACTCAACACTGAAACTTTATTTTTTATCACTAAAGCTTTAGCACCATCTCTTTGCCTAATACCTTTGTTAGTATTATTCTTTTTAATAACTATGTTGGTTGATTTTTCAAATCTAAATTCAATAGCATAAGGGTAATTATGCTCTAAGAATATAATGTTATTTTCAACAAGAGTATTTGGACTATCTTCAAGGATGATCCCGACGTCTGAAAATTTATGTTTGTTATTAGCATGGTAAATAATGTTGCTTTGAATAATACCGCCAAAATTTGAGTGGTAGATATAGTTTTCATTATGCATCCTCATCCCAAGGCCTATACCTCGGTCAGAGTTAATAATTAGGTTGTTTTTTACTATATTATTAAAGGTATCATTCCATAAATGGATAGCATGCTCTGCAATGTGCTTACTTGGACTGGCAATGTTTTCAAATATATTATTTTGAATTACCCAGTTTCTAATACCATGAGCATCAATACCTCCAATATAGTAATTTGGACCAATGCCTTGAGTATAGCGAAACAAACAGTTTTCAATTAAGCCCTCATTTGAAAATTTGTCTGTGTGCTTTCTAGAATAGGTTACCTTAATTAATTGTTCATAGCCGTCTTGTAGAATTGCATTTCTAATCCTTGGCTTTCTAGCACCGCTTTCACCTGCTATTTGGATAAGGTGATTACCTGCTTGCTCGAGTGTCAAACCATCGAGAACAAAATTTGGAGCTGCTATACGTAATAAATTATCTACACCCTTGGTGGCTTTCATGCCGTTTCCACGTAAAATGGTTTTAGATGGATTAGCTGATTTTGATAAAAACATTAAGTTTGGTGTGGTAATATTTAATGTGCGCTTTAAGTGATAAACACCCTCATTAAATATAATTGCGTTGTATCCTTGCTCATCTTTAATGGTCTTTAGGGCTTGGTAAACTTGTTTGATATTACTAACCGTGTAGGTTTTATAATAAGCGGGGATAGCTGTCTGAGGTTGTAATTTAGCTTGAAATATTTCGTTAGTGTTAATTGCTACGGCATTAGCAAGGGCGCCATAAAATAGACTAATAATAAATAGAAATATATATTTATTCATCTAGCTTCTTAATAACCTTGGCTGGGTTACCGGCAACAATAGAATAATCAGGCACATCATTAATTACTACTGCGCCTGCCGCGACTACGCAATGATTACCTACATTAGCCATAATAAGTGCTGCATTACCAACCCAAGAGCCGCTACCAATCGTGATTTTTTCAAACGTTCCACCTTGATCTTTTATTGGCTTAGATAAATCATCAAAGTTATGCTGTCCTTTACCACTCATGATGTGAACACCACTGCCAAGTAGGGTATCTTGGCCAATTTTACATTTACCAATATTACATTGAGGGCCAATATATACACCAGACTCAATTTTAGTATCACGTTGAGAGAGTAAAACGAGAAAAGATATTACAGCATCGGGGGCACAGGTAGTCAGTGTAAATCGGTAAAAACCAGCTCTAAGATAGACACCAAGCTTGCCTGGGATAAGGCTTAAAAACTGGCCAAAACCTGCTAACAAGGCATCACCTTTGAAAACCTGATTAAAGATAAAGTAAAGCAATGTTATTGGAGCCATAGCAACAGCTGCAATAGTAAATATAATATTCTTAATTAATACTCTCAAAATAACTTTCGCCTTAATCTATAAACTAATGAGCAATTAATCTAAATGTAGTTCGTACTTCAATGTGAAAAATATGATTAGTTAGCATAAATTTGAACTTACAACCGATCATTCAACACTTCATCTAATACTTGCAACTTACCTTGCCAAGAATAATATTCATGAATTAACGATAGTGCATTTTTCTTAATTGCCTCACGTAACATTTGATCGGTTTCTAATTTTTCTACCGCGCTTAAAAACTCAACTTCATTATTAGCAATAAGTATATGTTCATCTTGAACGCAATCTATGCCCTCTGCGCCCATAGATGTAGATATAACAGGTAATCCACACGCAAAAGCTTGCAGTACTTTATTTTGTACACCTCTAGCGATTCTAAACGGTGCAACAAAGTAATCCGCTTGATGGTAATACGGTAAGATATCATCAACAAAACCGGTAACTTCAACACCGGTAATATTTACTAACTCTTTTACCGCCGAACTTGGGTTCATGCCAGCAATAATAAAACGCGCTTTAGGGTAGATTTTGATAACGTTACCCCAAATACTTTCAACAAACCAAACCACAGCATCTATATTAGGCTTGTAATCCATCACACCAGTAAATATAAAAACTGGCGATTCATTTTCAGGCGGCTTATCTACAGGAATAAAAAGCTCCGTATCCATACCATTGCCCATGGTTAATACTTTACCAACACTGTCCTCACCGACTCCATTATGTTGCGATTTAAACAACTCAACCTCAGCATCAGCAATAAAAAAGCTAGTGTCAAAATAATTAGTCGTTTGTTGTTCATAACAACTTAACAGTTTGGCTTCTCGTTGATAAATCCACTTCATTGGCCAACGTGAGCTATCAGCATATTGGCGCCATTTATCTGAATCTAAATCCATAAAATCCATTATTAACAAAGGCTTTCTTTTTAAACCGCTTAAAACTTTGCTTTTATAAATATACTCGGCCATTGCCGAACTTGTTGCAATAACAGCGTCAAATTGATTAGTTTTTAATAACTCATCAAACTTATTTTGTAGATCAGCAGCATAAAAATTTGCGACACTTAACGCTTTACCGGTTAATAAACCTTTTAATAATCGAATTGGCTTATTGGTTAATTCTCCGTATATAACATGCTGACAATACTTATCTGCAAGGACGTTAAAAAAATCAAGCTCGTTACTTTGCTCTAAAGGTGC
>Ga0209292_1002925_pt1 | contig 19185 bp, 16 predicted proteins | sample GOMGulsemesocosm_2_FD_184634 | JGI IMG/M metagenome (GOLD analysis project Ga0209292, IMG submission 184634) | Methane-oxidizing microbial communities from mesocosms in the Gulf of Mexico - GOM9C Gulf of Mexico (SPAdes) (version 2) | ecosystem: Environmental > Aquatic > Marine > Cold seeps... | reverse complement strand
TTGGTAATTTAGGTAATGATCCTGAAATCCGCTCATTTCCAAATGGTGGCGCGGTTGCCAATCTAACAATTGCGACAAGTGAATCATGGCGTGATAAGCAAACTGGCGAACAGCGTGAGAAAACCGAGTGGCACCGTGTTGCGGTATTCGGCAAGTTAGCTGAAATTGCAGGTGAATACTTACGTAAAGGTTCACAGGTATATATTGAAGGAGCATTACAAACACGTAAATGGCAAGATCAAAATGGCCAAGACCGTTACACTACAGAAGTAGTTGTACAAGGTTTTAACGGTGTAATGCAAATGATTGGTGCTCGTCAAGGCGGTCAACAACAGCAGCAGGGTGGCGGTTATAACCAACAGCCACAACAGCAGCAAAACCAAAATGCTGGTTGGGGTCAACCACAACAACCTGCTGCAGCACCACAACAGCAGGGTGGCGGTTATAATAGTAACCAACAACCACAGCAAGCACCACAACAGGCGCCGCAGCAGCAAAGTTATGCTCCACAACAGCAAACTCCAGCTGCAGCACCTCAGCAGCAAGCTCCGCAACAAGGTTTCAACGAACCTTCAGCTGATTTTGATGATGATATTCCGTTCTAGGCTAGTTGCTTAATAGCAATTGTTTACAACGTATAATGATATAAGAACCCCGATTTTCGGGGTTTTTTATTATTTAGCGATTAATGGTTCGTTGCCATCCAGACTCATTTTGGTGACTGTCACTGCATTGCAACAGAAGAGATGTCTGCATGGATTGCAGATGGTGTTGCGAAACATCGATATGATTTGTGGATCTACAACGTGACACTGCGTTGTTCATGAGTGTTTTATCTGTTATTCGTGACAAAATGAAGTAGAATCTGTGAAAATACGGTAAGCTCGTTATCGTCTGTAATATTAAATTTTTACAAGATTAGATTCTGATATAGGGATGTATAAGAATATATGAAATTTACCAATAAACTGATTGGTTTTATTATTTTTTGTGTGCTCTCATCGGTTGGTGTGGTACTGCTCGGCGGCGGCGTGAGTTTACGTGGTCTGGCGATTGAAACCCAAAAACAAAATATCTCTCGATTGATTGATGTGATGGATGAGCAGTTGGCAATGGAAGATAGCGAACCACGCTTTGCATTCTGGCTACCCGAATTATTACGTGCGCATTCAGTATTAGAATTGACGGTCGAAAAAAATGGTATTGTCAGCTACGACTTTCATGCCCTGACACCAGATACCTTTGCCGTCACTTCTTTCCTGAAAGAATACCATTTTGACCTAAAAGCAAACAGCGATTTTACTGCCAAAGTTGTTATGCTTTCGCCGTATTATGCGATGGAATATCCGCCGGAATTATTAACTGGTGTGGGGTCGGGTTTGGTCATTGCTTTGTTCGGTTTAGTGATTGCAATCCGACTACTTAAAAAGGGCATGTATGGCGCTGAATTACTGTCAACGCGCAGTTATAAAATCCTTAATGGCGATCACGTTAAAGTGGCGGTTGGATCCGAATCTGAGTGGCCCAAAGCAACCAGCCGTGCGTTTGATAAACTAATTGCGGATCTCGAAGATACCAAGCAAGAACGTAGTCGTTTTGATTCTTATATGCGTACCAACGCCTTTGTTGACGCCTCTACTGGTATTGGTAATCGTGACTTCTTTTTAAATCAGTTAGAAGCGATGTTATCCGACCCAGGTGTTATCGCTGGTACTGTTATCAAGATTGAACTCTATGAGTTATCGCAATTAAATTATGATCATGGTGTGGCAAGTGTCGATGAAATGGTTAAATCGGTCAGCGAACTGTTAAGCAAGTTTGTCGATCGTTTTACTGGCTCTGTACTTGCTCGCTACCGCGGTGATCAGTTTATTATTTTGCTCCCTAGGATCACAGGCTCTGAATCTGAAATTGTGATGAAGCAGCTGTATAAACTACTAACCAGAGTGGGTTTATCAACGCCAGTCGATTGTGATGAGTTATTTTATACCGGTGTCGCTATTTATAATTATGGTGAACAGGCTGAAGAGGTATTAGAAAACGTTGATCAAGCTCTAAAAATTGCGGTATTACAAGGCTGTTCAGGTTGGTTCTTATATGAGCAAGATGAGCAGACGCCTGTCTATGCGAAAGGTACCGTAAGATGGCGTGGTTTGTTTGAACAAACCTTTAAAAATAATGCGTTTCATTATGAGCAGCAATTAATTTTAAGCATGGCCGATAATCAGGTGTTAGGTCATGAAATTTATCCAAGATTACAAGATGAAAATAATGAATGGATCCATGCTGGGGTCTTTTTGCCGATGGCAGAGAAGTGTGGTGTATTGAAACGTATTGACCGTCTGACTGTTGAACATGCTATTTCGACTATTGAGACGAGTGAACCTATTGCTTGCGGGATAAACTTAGATATTCAGAGTTATTTAGATAAGCGCTTTATGCGTGCTGTGTATTTAGATATTATTCGCTTACCCGTGGCATTACGTTCATTATTGTATTTTGAAATCCATGAATATCAAATTAATAGTAACTTGAAAATGTTATCAGAACCGGTTAGAAACCTAAAAGCACTCGGTTGTTGTATCGCCGTTGATATGGTTGGTCAGGATGTTGTTGATTCCTCTTATATTAAAAAATTAAACGTGGACGTTATTAAGATCCATCCTAGTTTGGTACGTGATTTACATAAACGCCAAATCAATCAATTAGCAATTCGAAGTATTCTTGGCGGAACCGTTAACTTGGCCACGACTGTGGTTGCCGTTGGGGTTGAGTCGAAAGGTGAGTGGGATGCTCTTAATAAACTCGGCGTTTATGGTGCCCAAGGTTATTTTTGTAATCAAGTCAGTGCATTGGCTGAGACGTAAAGTTACTTTACGGTGATTATTTTGCTATTTTTAAGAGCTGATATTGTGCTAACCTCACACTTTGCTTACGACTCAAAGCTGATTAAAGTATGATGGTCATTAAGTGGTTTATAATTAAGTATTCATTTATTTAGGTGCAATAGAATTTTATGCGTATACCCTGGTTAAAAAATCGTAATACACAAGCAAAACTGGGTGTTTTTATTGCTAAGCAGCGCGTTGATATTTGTGCCTTGTCAGTTGGTGATGAGGCCATTTCAGTACTTGATTCAAGTGCGTTTAATGATGTTTCAGAACTGGTTAAAACCCTCTGTGAGCTGGTTACAAAACATAATCTACAGGCTGCAACTTGCCATGTGGTGCTGTCGAATCAACTGTATCAGTTATTACAAATTGACAAGCCAAATGTGCCTGATGATGAAATTTCCAGTTCATTACCTTTCATTGCTAAAGAATTTATTAATGAAGCTATTGATACCGTCGTTTTTGATTATTTTTCGGTACCGAATCAAAATAAAATTAATCTCGTTTATTGTCCGAAAAATTTGGTTGAATTAATTGTTACGGCAATCCAGCAAGCAAAACTAGAACTGGTGACTATTGGTATTGAGGAATTAGCGACAGCCAATCTATTTAATACCAATGCTGATGATAACCAAAAGACTACCCAAATGTTAATTGCTCAGCAGGATCACCAAGAAATTAATTTGACGATTATTCATGATAATCAGTTGTATTTTTCACGACGCTTACGTGGTTTTTCTCGATTACGTGATCTACAGGAAAATCAACTTGATACCTCGTTATTAGATAGTTTTAGCTTAGAAATTCAACGCTCAGCTGATTTTGTTGTTAGCCAATTAAAGCTACCGGAAGTAAAAGAAATTAACTTAGCCTTGCCGAGTACTATTTTGACACCGTTAATTGCCCGCCTACAGCTCAACTTTACCATTCCGGTGACGCCGTTAAAGCATGCGTTTATTGCTGATAATGTCGATACTGGATTTTTACCTGCCATTGGCGGCGCGTTGGAAAAATTGTGATGAAGACTCGCGTAAATTTATATACTCAGGCGTTTAGGCCAAAGAAAGAGCGTTTTACCCTAACACAGGCGATTGTTGCTATTGTCAGTGCATTACTGCTGATGCTTACGTTGACTATACTGTCTGAAAATGAAAATAACTTGCTAACGCAGAAAGTGACGCTTGCGCAAAAAGCGGAGAACGAGTTAGCAAGTGAAGTTGACGTATTATCTGCTAAGGTTGCTCGTCATGTGCAAAATCCAGCTTTAGACCAACAATTGGCATTATTGAATACCCGCTTACAATATCGTGATGAACTACTTGTGCAATTGTCTGAGTTGGCACAGGTGCAAACCAGTGGTTTCGCGATCTTGATGGCTGATCTGGCATCACAACGCGATAAAGATATTCGCATCAATCAAATTCGTTTAGCGGGTGAGAGTATGACGTTGACTGGTATTGCTCGCAATCATGATGCGATACCACGCTGGATTGGTAAATTTTCAGCCGCTAAATCGTTGCAAGGGCGAGAATTTAGTCAGTTAAATATTACCCGTAATGAGGACGACATTATCGCGTTTACCTTGACTAATCAGGCGATCACGGAGGCCAGTAAATGATGAAGCAACATTGGCTAACGATGAATGATAAATTCAGACAGCTATCGATGCGAGAACGTATCCTGATTGTCGTGTCATTAGTCGCCGCGATTATTTATGTTATTGACAGTTTTGTACTGGCACCAAATTATGCCCGTAATCAACAGTTAACTTCGCAATTGTCATCTTTAGAAAAACAGCAACGCCAACATGGTTTTACTATCGCTGAGTTGCAGCGTGTATTGGCAACAGACCCGAATAAAGTGATAAAATTGCGTATTGCACGTGCTGAAAATGCGCTGAAGCAAGCCAATGGTAAATTAACCGATCTGACTGCAGATTTAATTAATTCAAATCAAATGGCCTTGGTGCTTGGTGATGTATTAAGTCGAGCAAAAAAGGTGAAGCTGATCGCCATTGAATCATTACCGGTAACGACTATCACGGGTAATAGTAATAATCAGGCAGCTGAAAAAGAGCAAGGTAAAGCGAAGCCAAAAATAGCCGATGCTAGTGCTAGAGAGCTAAAGCCTGATGGGACTATTAAAGCGGATGCTATTTCAAGTAATATTGATACTGTGTTAGCCGCTAGTGGCTCTGAAGTACTGCTTTATCGTCATGGTTTACGTATTACCATGACGGGCGCATTTTTTGATATTCAAGACTACCTGGATTCAATTGAGCAATTACCGAAGAAATTTTATTGGGAAGTATTTAACTATCAAATGCAAGAATATCCAACAGCCGAAGTGGTAATGGAAATCTATACCTTGAGTATCAATAAGGAGTTTATTCGTGGTTAAACTACTCCTGCCTATATTCATACTATTAAGCTCAAGCATCGCGCAAGCAGGTCAAGGTGTGATTAATGGCAATGTACTTGATGATCCAACCGGGCCCTGGGGTGCGGTAGATCCCGTTGTGCGTAGTCCAAGCAAAGCAAAGGTGCAGATCCCCCGCTTACAGGCCATTTTTGTGCGAGATAATAGCCATATCGCCATCATGAACGATAAAGAAGTGGCTGCAGGCAGTTGGGTATCGGGCTTTCAAGTACGTCGCATTACCGACGATTTTGTGTATTTTATACGTAACGATAAAGAATTTAGATTGTCATTATTCGGCAGTAAAATTAAACATTAAGGCTCAGATTTAATTATGAATAAGTTGTATCTTGCAATTATTTTAGGGGTGTTTTTAACGGGTTGCGAAACAACGCGTAGTTCGCTTGAGCCTGTGGAGATCAAAGCGTCCATTCAAGCAGAACTTGCTCGTGCTGATACGCAACAAGCTTGGACTGTTCCTGATGATGTTAATGCTGAATTGTTACCTGAATTTGATGGTCATGACGCGTTAAACAGTCCTATTATTGAGCCGCGTATGGATATTTCGGCTAAATCAGTCACAGCGCGTCAATTCTTTGGTTCGTTATTAAAAGGCACTAAATATAACTTAACTGTTAGCCCCGATGTTTCGGGTCGTGTAACTGTGGTGCTCAATGATGTGACGATTGCGGAAACTATGGATGCGGTTGCCGATATGTATGGTTATGATATTAAGCGTCAAGGTAATACCTATCGTGTTAATGGTGCCGGCGTTCGCACCGAAATCATCCCGATGAATTATTTATTGATGAAGCGTAATGGGTTGTCAAATAGCTCGATTAGCTCGGGTTATCTAACCGATAATAGTTCGTCGAGCAGTTCTTCAGGTGATGGCAGTTCATCAAGCAGCACCGGAACCGAAATTTCAACGAAGACTGATACCGACTATTGGGCGGAATTAGAGAATACCTTATTAGCGTTAACGGCTAATCAAGAAGAGACTCAGGTGATCATCAGTCCACAAGCTGGTTTAGTGACAGTACACGGTTATCCAAAAGATATTCGTAAGATCAAAGATTTTCTTGCTAAAGCTGAGCAGCATTTACAACGTCAAGTCTTGCTTGAAGTGAAGATCATGGAAGTGACGTTAAATGACGGGTATGAGCAAGGTATTGACTGGAATGTAAATAATAGCGCCGTGGTGCCAGACTCATCGTTCAGTTTTAATGTGGATAGTATTACGGATGTTGTTACTGGTGGTGGAGTCTTAACGTTAGCTGGCAATGATTTCAGTGCCGCCATTCGGTTGTTGAAAACTCAGGGTGATGTCAATGTCCTATCAAGTCCACGCGTTACCGCACTTAATAATCAAAAGGCGGTGATTAAAGTGGGTACGGATGAATACTTTGTAACAGGTTATACTACAACGACATCAACTGAAAATAATACCACAGATCAAGATATTGAACTGACGCCATTCTTCTCGGGTATCGCTTTGGATGTGACGCCACAGATTGATAGCGACGGTGGTGTCTTATTACACGTTCATCCATCAATTATTGAGGTAATGGATTCGGAAAAAACTGTTGCTGATATTGATTTACCGTTAGCAAAGAGTGATGTGCGTGAAACAGATACCGTAGTGAAAGCCAAAAGTGGTGAGATCATCGTGATTGGTGGTTTAATGAAAACCTCGAATAAAGATCTTGTGGCTAAAATCCCATTTTTCGGTGATATCCCTTGGTTAGGTGAAATCTTTACTAACCGTTCGCAATCAGTACAAAAAACAGAATTAATTATTTTAATTAAACCGATTGTTGTTGATCAAAATACTTGGCGTATTGAGCTAGAACGGTCGGCTGAATTACTTGAACAATGGTATCCAACGGAATCAAAAAATGAGCAAGAGTAATGTATAAAGCGCATTTTGGTTTGACCGAAGTACCGTTCGGTCTGACCCCTAACACCCAATTTTATCATCCGTTAGTACCTCATTTTGAAGCGTTGCAGGTATTGACGACAGCGCTTGCTGCAGGCGAAGGTTTTATTAAAGTAACGGGTGAGGTAGGGACCGGAAAAACACTTATTTGCCGGAAGTTATTGAATGAGCTTGGCGACAATTATGTCATCGCTTATTTACCTAACCCGTATTTAACGCCAAATGAAATACGTGCGGCGATTGCTAGCGAATTAAGTATTGATGCCAGTTTAGATCAGCACCAATTAACCGAAGCCTTAAATCATCGTTTAATTGCATTATCAGCAGAAGATAAACAAGTCGTGCTGTTAATTGATGAAGCGCAGATGCTGCCACATGAAACATTAGAGGCTTTGCGCTTAATTAGTAATTTAGAGACTGAAAGCAAAAAACTACTGCAGGTGGTGTTATTTGGTCAGCCCGAGTTAGATACACGCTTGCAGCAAGATAATTTACGCCAGTTACGTCAGCGTATTACTTTTTCTTATCAACTCCGTCCTTTACTTACTAATGAAACATCGAGTTATGTTGAGCATCGTCTAACGGTATCGGGTTATCGTGGTGCGCCGTTATTTGAAGCAAAAGCATTACGATTATTACATCAAGCAAGTGGCGGCATTCCACGTTTAATCAATATATTAGCGCATAAATGCCTGATGTTAAGTTATGGCGAAAATGTACGTAACATTAATACCAAGTTAGTGAAACTGGCGATACAAGATACTGATAGTGCCATTCAGCCGCGTAATCTTCGCTTACCGATAATGGCGGGTATTTTAGTGATTGAAGTGATTTTAGTTATTTGGTGGTTTGGAGAATCAATACTGTGAGTGTGATTAATCAAATGCTGCAAGGCCTAGATAAAGGGACGCAGCAACAACAAGCCGATGTTGCATCTAGTGGCGCTGTGATTGTTGCTGCGCCTAAGAGTCAAAATAAACTGGTCATAGTATTGCTCTCTTCAATTGTCATTTTTGCTGCGCTTGCGGGTTATTTGTTTGTACAAAAACAAAGTCGTGCCGCAAATGTGAGAGTTCAACAAGGTATCGTTGTGCCAGCTGTAAACAGTGAAAATAATGCGCAAGTTAATGAATTTATTATCGCTAAAGCGTTATCAGCAGATTTAGTTGAAAAACCAATTGTCCTGAAGCTGGACGAGAATAAAGCGGCAATGGTTGAACCGGTAGTGATGCAGCCTGTTCTGATTACGCCAATAGTGACGAAGTCCGAGGTTGCTACATTGATTGTCGAACCTGTCACTGAAACTTCGATTGCAGTGGTAAGCAGTCCGAATAAAGTAGCTGGTTCAACTGCCACTAAAATGATCGATGTTAAAAAAGTTGCAGTTGCTGGTATCGAACCGAAAACGGTTACGCCTGTCGTCGTCACCGCTCCGAAAATTGTAGCGAAGCAGGTTAACGCAACAACGCATGACTCAGGGCATGTCGAAGATAAAGTCTTAATCAAAGCGGTAACGCGAACGCCAGCACAGCAAGCGCAGTTATATGCTAAACAAGCGGAAAGTGCATTACTTACGGGTGATAAAGAAGCTGCTAAGCAACTATTTGTTAAGGTGTTAGCCTTTGATAAACAACATGATTTATCGCGAGAGAAATTAGCCGCAATCTTATATGGTGAACAGCGAACGCAATCTGCGGTTAATTTGTTGCAAGAAGGGCTGAGTATATCGCCTGAGTACACTAATTTCCGGTTAATGCTGGCACGCATTTATTTAAAGAATAAAAACAAACCGCAAGCCTATTATTATCTGAAACCACATCGACCGGCAGTGGCTGGTAATGTTGATTATTACGCGCTCCTCGCGGGCTTGGCACAAAGTCTTGATGATTTGGATAGCGCATTGATGGCTTATAAGACCTTGACGGTTCACGAACCTAACCGCGCCAAATGGTGGTTAGGCCTGGGTATTACCGCAGATAAAGCCAAGCAAGTCACATTAGCGTTAACGGCTTACCACACAGCCCAAAATATGGGGCAGTTATCTGCGTCGTCACGTAATTATATCAATACTCGAATTACCCAGTTGGAGAAACAGTAATGGCGCAATTAAAATTAAAACAACGACTGGGTGACTTACTCGTTGGTGAAGGCATCATCAGTGATGAACAGCTAGGTTTAGCGTTAAAAGAACAGCGCAGTAGTGGCCGTAAGCTCGGCGCCACGTTAACGCATCTTGGTTTTATCACTGAAGAGCAACTGCTGAACTTTTTATCTCAGCAATTGGATATTCCTTTTTTAAACATTGCTACGTTGAGTATCGATCCGCAAAGCGTGATTAAGTTACCGGAAGTACACGCGCGTCGTCACCGGGCATTAGTGGTAAAAGCCGAGCATGATGTACTCACTATTGCATTAAGTGATCCGGCGGATCTAAATGCGGTTGAAGCGATATCAAATTTATTATCGGCATATCAACTTGAATTCGCTATTGTTAGAGAAAGTGAATTATTACCCGCCTATGATCGCTTATACCGCCGAACCAAAGACATCGAAGCCTTTGCTGGTCAGCTAGAAGATGAGCATAGACCGGCACAAGAGTTTGATATTTTTCGAGATGTCGATGATGCCTCTAGTGAAGCAACTGTGGTTAAGTTTCTTAACTCGGTATTTGAAGATGCGGTGCAAGTGGGTGCCTCGGATATTCATATTGAACCCGATGAAAAAGCGTTGCGTATTCGCTTACGTGTTGATGGCGTGCTGCAAGAGAACATTTTGAATGAAGTGGCTATCGTGCCCGCGCTGGTATTACGGTTAAAATTAATGGCCGGTTTAGATATTTCTGAAAAACGGTTACCGCAAGATGGTCGCTTTAACTTAAAGGTACGTAATCAGTCTATTGATATACGTATGTCGACTATGCCAGTGCAATTCGGTGAATCTGTGGTCATGCGTTTACTTAATCAAGATTCAGGTATTTTCCAGTTGGAAAGTACCGGCATGCCTGCAGACTTAATTAAACGCTTACGTGGTTTGATCCGTCGTCCGCATGGCATGGTATTGGTGACAGGCCCGACTGGTAGTGGTAAAACAACCTCACTTTATGCCGCCTTGAGTGAGCTAAACGAACCCGGTAAAAAGATCATTACCGTGGAAGACCCGGTGGAGTATCGTCTACCGCGGATCAGTCAAGTACAGGTCAACCCTAAGATTGGTTTAGACTTTGCGCATATTTTACGTACTTGCTTACGTCAGGATCCTGATATCCTATTAGTCGGCGAAATGCGTGACAAAGAAACTGTGGAAATTGGTTTACGTGGTGCATTAACGGGTCACATGGTGTTATCGACACTGCATACTAATGACGCGATCACGTGTGCATTACGGTTAATGGATATGGGCGCTCCGGGTTATTTAATTGGCGCGGCATTACGAGCTGTTGTTGCTCAGCGTTTAGTACGTAAATTATGTAACCAATGTAAAAGTAGCCATGATCTGACCAGCAGTGAACATTATTGTTTAGAAAAAATGGCTAAAGCACCGTTAAGTGATGAACAGTTCTATCGCAGCGTTGGGTGTCAAAGTTGTAATTATACCGGCTATCGTGGTCGAATTGGTGTATTTGAGTTATTGGAAATAACGGATGCGATGGGTGATGCATTACGACGTGAATCTGCGGCTGAATTTGAGGCTGAAGCACGTAAGAGTAAACATTATCGTCCATTAGTATTATCAGCGTTGGATTTTGCCAAGCAAGGCTTAACTTCTATCGAGGAAGTATTAAAACTGGCAGATGAAGTGACCCTAGATGATCGTAATAGCGAGAGTGACATCAGCATGGATAATCATCATTCAGCAAGTGTTAGCGTTAGTGACACGGCTGTTTCTAATACCTTAGGTGCCAATATTGCCGCCCATGTCAGGGAATTAGATAAGGTCGATAATGTTGATGTTGAAAATATTTTACGCTTGGTCGAAGCCGTTAGATCGCTGGACCGTAGTGGTCAGTAAACAGGACTGTTAAGGTTAGCTAATGCCCAATTTTACGTATAAAGGCCGAGATAGCCAAGGTAATGCTGCTTCTGGTAAACAGGAGGCGCAGAATCAAGATGCATTAGTGCAATCGTTAATGGCTAAAGGTATCACCCCAACTGAAATTAAAGTGGCGAACAGCAGTGGTAACAACATCGATCTTAGTCAGTTGTTAACACGTAGTATTCCGCTTGCCGAGTTAGTTATTTTTGCCCGGCAGATGTACTCACTTACGCGAGCGGGTATTCCGATGATCAGGGCGATCAAAGGGTTATCTGAATCGAGTTCACACGCGAAACTTAAAGACGTGCTTAATGATGTGGTTGTGCGTTTAAACAGTGGTAACACACTATCGGCAGCCATGGCCGCACACCCACATGTATTTGCATCTATTTTTGTCTCGATTGTGCGAGTGGGTGAGAATACCGGTCGTTTAGATGATTCATTTTTACAAATAGCCAATTATTTAGAATTAGAAATGGATACTCGACGTCGAATTGCCAGTGCAGTGCGTTATCCTATTTTTGTATTAATCGCTATTTCAGCTGCTATGGTGATCTTGAATATTTTTGTTATTCCGACGTTTGCTAATATGTTTAACAAGTTTGGTGTTGAGCTACCTTGGGCTACACGGGCACTACTGGCCTCATCGGCTTTTTTTGTTAATTATTGGCACTTATTGATTATTGCGGTGATTGCCGCGGTTATTGGTTTTAAATATTATATTCAAACCGATAAAGGCAAATTGCGTTGGGGGTTGTTCACTATTCGCATACCTATTGTTGGTCCAGTGATTGAAAAAACCCTGTTATCCCGTTTTGCCCGCAGTTTCTCATTGATGCTAAAAGGTGGTGTGCCACTGAATAACAGTTTATCTCTGGTGGCATCAACCGTGGATAATGCCTGGATGGAAGTGCGTATTTTATCGATGCGCTCTGGTATTGAAGAAGGTAAGAGCCTGACTATAACCGCCAGCGAGAGTGGTATGTTTACCCCGCTTATTTTACAAATGATCTCGGTGGGTGATGAAACCGGTCAAGTGGATGATTTGTTATTAGAAGCGGCGCAGTTTTATGAACGCGAAGTGGATTATGAATTGCAATCGCTGACTGCGAAGATCGAACCGATACTGATCGGAATTGTTGCTGTGATGGTATTGATCCTAGCACTGGGTATTTTTGTACCGATGTGGGATATGATGGGCGTAGTACAAGGTTAACCTTCACTTTAAACTTAAGCTACCTCTATGGTATTATATGAATGATTATTTGGTATAATATTCTTTATTGCTTCACTAGTTTCGATATGGAATATTATAACTGGACAGGATGTTGCGATTGAGCCAAATTAATGAAAAAAAACTAGTGAAAATGTATATTTTTTGGCATAGTATCAAAAATATACAGAGACGTGCATAAATGTAAATTAGGTGGATGTTCTACCGGTTATATGTTCATGTAATTTATACTAAAAATGCTTTTGGAGCTAAAATGAAAAAAAATGCAGGTTTTACACTAATCGAATTAGTGATCGTAATTATTGTTCTAGGTATCTTAGCTGCAACGGCAGTGCCGAAGTTTATTAACCTACAAGACGATGCTAAAGAAGCGGCAATGAAAGGCGTTGAGTCTGCACTGCACAGTGCTGCGAACATCGTTTATTCTAAGTCAGCTATCGATGGTGTGGAAAGTAATGCATCAGGTAGTATTTCTACATCTAGCGGCGATGTTAATGTTATTTGGGGTTACCCTGCTGCTACGTCAGCAGGTATTGCAAGTGCGGTTGAATTAAGTGGCTTCGATTCAGCATCTTCTGGAACAGCTGGAACTTCTTATACATTCTGGAATGGAACTTCAAGCTCAAGTGATACTTGTGTTACTTATAACGAGCCTGCGACTAGCGCTGCAGGTTACACAATCGTAAGTGGAAATTGCTCATAATATCGTGATTAACTGTTAAATGGGTATTAATCTATTTAATGAATTAAAGGCTTACTTCGGTAAGCCTTTTTATTTTTCGCAACTTATTGATTAATGCCTGTTATTAATGCAACTTACTTAATTTTATAATATTATCAATATCTAATATGGAAAAATGCTAATACCTAGTATCCACCATTTTTAAGCCATCAGGTACGGTCGCTATGCATAAAAAATCAGGCTTTACCCTCATTGAACTGGTCATTGTTATCATTCTTTTAGGTATTATGGCTGCGACCGCAATCCCTAAATTAGTTGGTAATGATGGTTTTGAAGCCCAAGCTTATCGTGACCAATTAGTGCAATTATTAAAAACGGTACAACAACAGGCGATGAGTTGTGATGATGCTTGTCGTTCGGGTCGTGAAACTAATCCTTATGCTTGTAACAAAGTGATTATTGATACTGACCGTTTCGGTGTTCCTGTCAATTGTAATGATACTGATTTACCTACCAACTTTAATGCACCTCAATTAGGCATGAGCCAAACAGAAGCTGATAGTAGCGCTATTAGATTTAGCCCGCATACGATTGAATTTGACTCTCGCGGTATCGCCAGTAACTGTGCTGGTTGTAATATAAGTATCATCGGCGAGCAAACATTATTAATCCGTATTGAATCCCAAGGTTACATCCATGAACAATAAACAACGTGGTTTTACCTTAATCGAGATTGTGGTTGGTATTGTGGTGCTGGCTGTATCGCTGACGGTTATCACCAGTGTGTTTTTACCGCAAGCCAATAAAATGACCGCGCCTATGTATCAGATAAAAGCGACAGCATTAGGCAAGAGCACCATGAATCAAGTGCTGATTCGGTATTATGATGAACAGAATTTAGTGTCGGGTAGTTTTAGTCCATGTGCGACTTGTACCGCCGCTGCTGATTTTGGTACTGATGGTATAGAAAATAGAAACAATCCAAATGGCTTTAATGATGTCGATGATTATAACGTTTACTGTGACGTTAATGGTGATGGTTCTGTTAATACTGATTACGATCCGCAAGTTGCCCGAGAAGTTCTTATTAATAACCCCGAACGTCCATATAACGGTTACGGCATTAGAATTTGCGTGACAGAGTCGGACAAATTCGATGGCGATACTGATGCGGCTAAGCGCATTGTTTTAACTGTATTCATGCCGAACAATGAAACCATAACGCTGACTTCATTTAAAGGGAATTATTGATGCCTAAGATGAATAAAGACAAGCATTCAGGTTTCACTCTCGTCGAGCTGGTGATAGTGATTATCTTATTAGGTGTTGTTGGTACTTTTAGTAGCCGTTTTATTAGTGATAACGTGATTCTTTATCAAACCTCTGTCAATCAGAATGAGCGTTTGAATGATGCCCGCTTTGTGCTAAACCGCATGAGTAAAGAGCTGGACTCTGCGATTGCGTTTAGTGTCACTACTGTGCCTAATATTACGGGGCAAATGTGCATTCAATTTGTGCAGTTCACGGCTGCAGGCCAGTACATTAATAATGTCGCAGGGCAAAGCCCAATTGAGTTGATAATGGATCCCATGACTCGCTCTGGCAGCCGTGCGGTAACTACGTTTATAGGTCAGCGTATCAGTGTGTTAACCACGAATGCTGACGATTTTTACATTATGACTGAAAATACGAGCGACAGTATAGCGACAATTAGTACTTATATAGCGTCGGGTTCACAAGCGACTCTGGATCTAGATGAACCACTAGATCGAGATTCTGCAGTATCACGCTATTTTATTGCTGAAAATAAAGTGCAATATTGTTTACGCCCTAGCGGTGACGCGATGGAGTTGTCACGTAGTGAAGCATCCTTAACTGACTCTGTTTATCCTCTTTCTGTCCTGATGGTGGATAATTTAAGCGTCAATAGCAGCATGACATTGACGACAGCTACACAGTTTAGTAATGCTATTTTGGAGTTAAATTTCGGCTTCTTACTGCGCGATGGCAGTGAGATTAAATTTGAACATCAGGTGGTAATGACCAATGTCCCGTAATCATAGTGCGAATTACTATCGACAACAGCAAGGCAGTATGTTGGTCATTGCGATATTTATCATTGTCGTTATTTCGTTATTAGCCGCGTCATTAAGTCGTATTTTGAGCTCAACGGCGGATAGTGTTGCTAATGAAGTGTATAGCGCGAAGGCTTATTTTGCTGCGGATAGTGGTATGGAGTATGGCATTTATCAGGTGTTAAATGGTTTAGTATGTGCTGATTTTTCTACTGATGTTCCTAATGAAACGGATATTACAGGTTTTGATATTAGTGATGAAGTTGGACTCGAAAATTGTGACGTTGAAATCCGCTGTCAAACGATTAACCTACCGGATAACAGTGAGCAATATTATTTAATTTCAACAGGTACTTGTGATGGTGGCAAAATCATAGCTGAGCATAAGGTCGAGGCTGAGGTTAAGTTATGACATTATGTAGGTCATGACGGAAGTATTACCGCGTCGTTTAAATTAGGGAAGACACCCAAACTAGCAGTATTGGAATAGATTCGAGGTTATAGGTATTTGTAAAGGTTTGTATAAACACCATCGATATTATTAATCTATCATCAATAATATATTATAATGATGGCTGGTGTTTTCATGGGTTTTAATTGTGTGTTTTACTGATTTTTTTAGATTTAATACTTTTGTGTATCAATGTTTTGCATTGTTACTCGGTCTCTCGGTCGCGTTTTCAGCTGGTGCTGATGTGTTATTAACAGGCAGCATGAAAGTCGGCGACAATGATAGTAAGCGTATTCATCCCCGCTATTTGTTAAGCGCGAAAGACTCCAAAACAAATGATAAGTTGAAGGATCCTCAAGCATCCAACCCAATCAATTTTCACCTCAGTAAAGACATTAATTTAACGCAGATCCGCCTAGATAATGCCAAGTCGATAAACGCCTCGTTGTATTTTGTTATCTGGAATAGCCGTGATCAGGTGATGGTTAATACCCGCTCTACGTCTTATTTATATTCAAGCAGTCAATTACTCAATACTCGCCTACCTGCAGGTGATTATAAGCTCGTTATTGTAGGACAGTGTTTTAATCCTGGCGGAAAGCCTAAGGGCTGGTCTAATTCGTGCGGTAAAAACTGGGATTATGAAGATTTTTCCTTCTCTGATATTCAGTTGATTACTCCGCAAACCTCAAACAGTATGACCTTTTTACAACGCCGTCATATCGGTGATTCAAATGAGCGTCAACATGATGGTTATGGCGGACGTTGGTATCCAGATAAACATGAAGGTGATGATGTTGAATATGAGTTTACCCCACCTCGACGCTCAAATTTAAAATCGATCACCATATATAATTATCGAGATCTGATCCCCAACCGTAATAATGTCAAATTGACCCTCTCAGGTGATAACTTTAGCAAGCAAACGATCTATATGAATACGGGTTCTAGCTCGGGTGACTTTGTCTGGCGATTGAATAAAACATTATTAGCGGGCGTGGAATATGAGCTGGAAATAGAAGTCGATGATGATGGCGATGCAGATGATATATCTTGGGATGATATTGTGCTTAAAATGGGTCCTGACAGCAATGTTAATGTTAACCATTACCGACTAACTTACAGCGATCGCGCTTTAACTTGTGAACCCGCTATCGTTACCGTGCAAGCGTGCACTAATAACTATCAATCCGGTAATGCCTGTGTGCAAACGACCAATTCAGCAGCGGTGACTTTAGTGGCTAGCGCTAAAAACAGTAATGATGTAATCCGTCAATCCACTGGCAATTTTGTTGGGTCGACGGATGTTGATTTAGGTTACTTAGACGCAGATGATCTGACCTTGTCATTAACGAGTATTAATAAAGCCTATTACTGCAACGGAGCTCTGAATAGTGGTAGTAATTGCGATATCAACTTTGCCGATGCCGGTTTTTTCTTTAGTTATGATAATGACGACGGCAGTAATGACATAAGTGATCAAGTTGCAGGTAATAACTTCCCTAAGCCAATAAAGTTAGAAGCCTTTTATAACAACAATGGTCAGTGTAAAAACATCTTTAAAAATAATGAAGTCATCCCTGTCAATCTGGGCATTCAGTGTAAAGAACCGGGGTCTTGTTCTGCGTTAGATTTCATCGCCAACAATATTAAGTTAGGTAAAAACAACGGTGGTCAAAATGTAGCTTATGTACCTGTAGATCTTAAATTCAACCGAAATGGTAGCCAAATTGATGATGCCTTATATCAAGACGCCGGGAAGGTTAATTTTATTGCCAGTTATACCATCGATGATGACCGTAATAATTTAAATGGTTTAACCATTACTGGCAGTAGCAATCAATTTGCAGTGAGGCCTTATCAATTTAAGGTAAAGGCTGCGCATCAAGCAACTGGCGTTGATTTAACCGAAAAAGATAAAACGGATACTCTGATTAATACTCACTCCGCAGGAGCTAATTTTAACTTTAGTATTACCGCGGTGAATGCGAATGGTGTGATAACGACAAATTATCAGCCCAGCAGTGATGCGAGTTTAAAACTGAAATTAACCCGTTCTATACCTACGATGACAGGCGTCGAAGGTGATTTAACCTACGCCAGTGGTAGCTTAGGCACAATACAGACCAGTGGCGAGTGGATCTCTGCTCAGCTTACCCAGTTCAGTCTTGGCGTTTCTAGCTATAGCCAATCACATTATGATGAGGCAGGGGCGATTACTGTTAATGTGAAGGATAATGATTATTATGGCATGCAGTTTTCTGTTGATGAGAATATTAATGCAGATACGACAGGGCAAGAGATCGGTCGTTTTATTCCTGACCGTTTTAAATTAGTGTCATCAAATGTGGACAATTTTGTTGGTTCTGAACGTATTTCTGCTTCCACTCATTATGATTATATTTTTCCTGAGTCACTCAGTCGTTATATAGCTGGCACGACGGTATTGCAACAAAAAAATAACCAAGTATATGAATGCCGTGAATGGCCTAATGATGGTTTTTGTGTGCAGTGGAGTGAAGGTTCAAATCAATATGAACCGGGTGTTGGTACTGCTTGGAAAGAGGCGTGGACGCTAGTCATATCATCAGATTCAGATGTGACTTTTACCTATATGGACCAACCTGAACTGGTTTTTGATTATCGTCTTGAGGCGCAAAATACACTTGGTTTCGTGACCCAAAATTATGATGAAAATAAAGCGACGGTCACCTTTACTGCTGATTCAGACGGACTGGATTTATCTTCTCGTTTACAGGACTTTGGTGGTACTTGGTGTTATGGCGTTTATCAGCCTGGGTTGTGCTATGTAGATAGCACTTATAGTGTTGGCGATGACGGTGTTTTTACCCGTTTAGCGAGTGGTAAGGATGGCCCTATGCTCAATACATTTTTTGGTATTGCGATAACCGATCTTGATGGTGTTGAGCTTGTTGACAAGGATATGCCGGCGGATGTGAATACAGCCAAACGCTTGTCTGCACAGGCTAGTGAGTTACGTTATGGCCGTTGGAATATTAATGACGGTTATGGTCCAATTAATGATAAATTACCTGTTGTTATGCAATTAGAATATTATGATGGACAGCAGTTCATTATTAATCCTGATGATAGCTTGACAAGTTTTGCTGCAATTGGTGCTGAAGCTAAGATTAACGGCAGTACGTTGGGCATTAATCTGAGTGGTAGTGGTCAATTTAGCTATGGAGAAAGCCAAGCGCTTATTATTTCTTCGATAAATCCTGGTGAGGCTATTTTAGAATACATCAATACACCGCCTTGGTTACAATATGATTGGTCTGGTGATGGCGATGATAATCCGAGGGCCATTATTAATTTCGGCTTTTTCTATGGCAATGATCGAGTTATTTACCGAAGACGGTTAAATTAATGGTTTGTCGGTCATAAAGTCTGATAAACTTGCCTCATTCATTGCGCATTGGTAAAGTTAACCGATCCTGCA
>Ga0209292_1002924_pt1 | contig 19193 bp, 16 predicted proteins | sample GOMGulsemesocosm_2_FD_184634 | JGI IMG/M metagenome (GOLD analysis project Ga0209292, IMG submission 184634) | Methane-oxidizing microbial communities from mesocosms in the Gulf of Mexico - GOM9C Gulf of Mexico (SPAdes) (version 2) | ecosystem: Environmental > Aquatic > Marine > Cold seeps... | reverse complement strand
GAGAAACCCCGATGGGAAAAATTATCGGTATCGACTTAGGTACAACTAACTCATGTGTTGCAGTTTTAGACGGCGAAAAAACACGTATCATTGAAAATGCTGAAGGCGATCGCACAACTCCTTCGATTATCGCATATACAGAAAGCGAAGTATTAGTTGGCCAACCGGCTAAACGTCAAGCAGTAACAAACCCGCATAACACCTTATTCGCTATTAAGCGTTTAATCGGTCGTCGCTTCCAAGACGAAGTTGTTCAACGTGATGTTAAAATCATGCCATACAACATCGTAAAAGCTGACAACGGTGATGCATGGGTTGAAGCACAAGACAAGAAAATGGCACCGCCACAAATCTCTGCAGAAATTTTGAAAAAGATGAAGAAAACTGCTGAAGATTACTTAGGCGAAGAAGTAACAGAAGCAGTAATCACTGTTCCTGCTTATTTCAATGATGCACAACGTCAAGCAACTAAAGATGCTGGCCGTATTGCTGGTCTTGAAGTTAAACGTATTATCAATGAGCCTACGGCGGCGGCACTTGCTTACGGCATGGATAAGAAAGCGGGCGACAACGTTGTTGCTGTTTATGATCTTGGTGGTGGTACATTCGATATTTCAATCATCGAGATTGATGAAATGGAAGGCGAGCACACGTTTGAAGTATTAGCGACTAATGGTGATACTCATCTTGGTGGTGAAGATTTCGATAGCCGTTTGATTAACTACTTAGTAGAAGAATTCAAGAAAGAGCAAGGCATCGATTTAAACAACGATCCGCTTGCACTACAGCGTCTAAAAGAAGCAGCAGAGAAAGCGAAAATCGAACTTTCTTCAACGCAACAAACTGAAGTTAACTTACCGTACATCACAGCTGATGCGACTGGTCCTAAGCATTTAGCGATTAAAGTAACACGCGCTAAACTTGAATCATTGGTTGAAGATTTAGTACAAAAGACACTTGAGCCATTAAAAGTAGCCTTAGCGGATTCTGACCTAAGCATCAGCGATATCGATGATGTTATCTTGGTTGGTGGTCAAACACGTATGCCAATGGTTCAAAAAATGGTTACTGAATTCTTCGGTAAAGAGCCACGTAAAGATGTTAACCCAGATGAAGCAGTAGCGATGGGCGCAGCGGTTCAAGGTGGCGTACTAGCTGGCGATGTAACAGACGTATTACTACTTGATGTTACTCCGTTATCTCTAGGTATCGAAACAATGGGCGGTGTAATGACTAACGTTATTACTAAAAATAGCACCATTCCTACTAAGCAATCACAAACGTTCTCTACCGCTGAAGACAACCAGTCTGCTGTAACTGTACATGTGGTTCAAGGTGAGCGTAAACGTGCTGCTGATAACAAATCTCTAGGTCAATTTAATCTTGAAGGTATCCGTGCTGCACAACGTGGTACGCCACAAATCGAAGTAACTTTCGATATCGATGCTGATGGTATCTTACATGTATCTGCTAAAGATAAAGATACGGGTCAAGAGCAAAAAATCACGATCAAAGCTTCTTCTGGTCTAGATGATGCTGAAATCGAGAAAATGGTTGCTGATGCTGAAGCCAATGCTGAAGATGATGCTAAATTTGAAGAGTTAGTTCAATCTCGCAACCAAGCTGACGGCATGGTTCACGCTACTCGTAAGCAAGTTGAAGAAGCTGGCGAAGCATTGCCAAGTGATGAGAAAGAAAAAATCGAAGCGGCATTAACTGAGCTAGAAGCAGCAGCTAAAGGCGAAGATAAAGAAGCTATCGAAGCGAAGACTCAAGCATTAATGGAAGCATCAGCTAAATTAATGGAAATCGCACAGGCGGCGGCAGCACAAGAACAAGCTGCTCCAGAAGGCGCTGCAGAACAAGCTCAACCACAAGATGATGTTGTTGACGCTGAATTCGAAGAAGTTAAAGAAGAAGACAAAAAGTAATTTGTAGTCTAATTTGATTAAGAACGGGCGTTTGGGGCAACTCAAATGCCCGTCCTTGTATCAAGAATTTGAATCTATTTAGTAGCAATTTCAATGACTAAGTCTAGTTTAAATTATTGAAATTGGTTTAATTAAATTAAAGACACCACGCGTCTCGTGGTGCATAGCAAAGTGGAATATAGATAACCATGTCAAAACGTGATTATTATGAAGTATTAGGTGTTGCTAAAACGGCAACCGATAAAGAATTAAAAAAAGCGTACAAGCGTTTAGCGATGAAGTGTCATCCGGATCGTAATCCAGATGATGCCGGTGCGGTTGAAAAATTTAAAGAGCTACAAGAAGCTTACGACATCTTAAGTGATGGTAATAATCGTGCGACCTACGATCAATACGGCCATGCTGGTGTTGAACAAAGTCGCGGCGGCGGTGGTGGCGGTGGTCAAGGTCAAGGCTTCGATGATATCTTCGGCGATATGTTCGGTGATATTTTTGGCGGCGGCGGCGGCGGTCGCGGAGGGCGCCAACGTGGCCCTGCTCGTGGTGCTGATCTACGCTACAATATGGAATTAACTCTTGAAGAAGCAGTTAAGGGTGTGAGCAAAGATATTCAAGTTCCTTCACTACAAGGTTGTGGTGATTGTCACGGCAGTGGTGCTAAAAAAGGCACTTCAGCGAGCACTTGTGGTACCTGTCATGGCCAAGGTCAAGTACAGATGCGTCAAGGCTTCTTTGCCGTGCAGCAGGCTTGTCCTAATTGTCGTGGTAAAGGTAAGATCATTAAAGATCCATGCCGTACATGTCATGGCGATGGTCGTTATGAGAAAACAAAAACATTAGCGGTTAAGATCCCTGCTGGCGTTGACACTGGCGACCGGATCCGTTTAGGCGGTGAAGGTGAAGCGGGTGAGTCTGGTGCTGGTAACGGTGACTTATATGTTCAGGTACATGTTAAAGAACATAATATCTTTGAGCGTGATGGTAATAACCTGTATTGCGAAGTGCCAATTAGTTTTACCGAAGCAGCGCTTGGTGGTGATATTGAAGTACCAACGTTAGATGGAAAAGTGAAGCTTAAAGTCAGCAGCGAAACACAATCTGGTCGTATGTTACGTATGCGCGGCAAGGGTGTTAAATCGGTACGCAGTCACACAACTGGTGATCTAATCTGTAAAGTTGTTGTTGAGACGCCTGTTAAATTAACTGAACATCAACGTAAAATTTTAAAAGAATTTGATGCTGCCGTGAGTGGTTCGTCAAGAGAGCATAAGCCAAAGGCTGAAGGGTTCTTCGACGGTGTTAAGAACTTCTTTAACGATTTAAATGGCTAATTAATTGGCTTGGATTGAAAAGTAAGGCTAACGTCGTTAGTCTTATTTGGTTTTTTTAGTAAAGGAACTTACAATGAAAAAAACACTTATTGCAGTCGCTGCATTAACCCTACTAGCGGGTTGTCAGCTAACAAAAAGCCCGACTGGTCGCGCGCAGGTATTAACTTATTCTGCGGCAGACATGAATTCGCTGGGATCTCAGTCTTTTGAAGAAATGAAAAAGCAGCAAAAAATTGTGACGGATAGTCGCGTGATTAACTATGTCAGTTGTATCACCAATGCGATAACCAAGCATGTACCTGCGTCGTATGGAGTCAATAAGTGGGAAGTTGTCGTATTTGATTCTGAGCAAGTGAACGCCTTTGCGCTACCAGGTGGCCATATCGGTGTTTACACAGGGCTGTTAAGTGTTGCAAAAACCCAACACCAATTAGCCGCTGTACTAGGCCATGAAGTTGGCCATGTACTTGCTAATCATTCTAATGAGCGCTTAACACGTAATCAGTTTACGAGTATGGGTATGCAAATGGCTGGCGGCGCGATTGATCTTGCTGGTGTAGAAAACAAAGAGTTATGGATGCAAGGTCTCGGTCTTGGTGCCCAATACGGTGTTGCGATGCCATTTGGTCGTAAACAAGAAAGTGAATCGGATGAGATTGGCTTGGACTTGATGGCAAAAGCTGGCTTTAAGCCAGAGCATAGCGTTAGTTTATGGCAAGCGATGGCAAAAGCATCAGGTGGCCAACAGCCGATGGAGTTTATGTCAACGCATCCATCAAATGAACGTAGAATTAGTGATTTACAAAAGAATATGAAGCCTGCACAGGCGTTATATGCAAAAGCAGCAGTTAAACCAAACTGTACTATGTAGAACATTTAATAAGTTAATTGCTTATTAAAAATAACCAAAAAGAGAATAGAATGTCTGATTATACAACTATTGAACAACGTGCCAGCTATGGCGTAGGTCGCAACATGGGTGATCAACTTGCTGCTAACCCTTTCGACGGCATTGATATTTCAGCTGTACAACAAGGTCTAGCAGATGCTTTCAATAAAGTTGAAAGTGTAGTGAGCTATGATGATTTAAACGCCGCGTTTAAAGACATCAATGATCGCATGCAAGCTGCTGAAGCTGAAAAAGCAACCGTAATGGCTGCTGAAGGCGAAGCGTATCTTGAAGAAAATGCAAAACGTGACGGCATTACTGTGTTGGCTTCTGGCCTACAGTTTGAAGTTATCACAGAAGGCGAAGGCGAAAAACCGACTGCTGAGTCAACGGTACGTACTCATTACCACGGCACACTAATCGACGGTACTGTATTTGACAGTTCATACGATCGTGGCCAACCTGCTGAATTCCCAGTTGGCGGCGTGATCAAAGGTTGGACTGAAGCGCTACAACTAATGAGTGTTGGTTCAAAATATAAGCTACACATCCCACATAACCTTGCGTACGGCGAGCAAGGTGCTGGCGGTAGCATCGCACCTTACAGTGCACTAGTATTTGATGTTGAACTATTAGAAATCATTAGCTAATACGACAATATCAACGACTAAATACCGCCCAACCTTGGTTGAGGCGGTATTTTTTTAGCTCGGTTTATGTTTATCATCGAAATCTGTCTATCTCCACTTCTTGCATAATTTTTCACTTTCCCCAGTAAAAAAGTATTACTAATCTAAATTACTTTAGTCACTGAGTTTGACAACGACCGCTCGTGAACTAATCTTTAAATTGAGCTTTTTAATATTCTAGCCTTAAAGTACTAGGGAGTACCTATGAAATCTCAATACCTATCACTAGCTGTAGCCTTGGCGTTAACGACGCCGTTAATCTTTACTAGCTTTAGCACTTCTGCCGAAATATCAGTCATTGTTCATAAGGATAATGCGTCGACATTTGACAAGAAGAGTATCCGTAAGCTGTATATGGGTAAGGCAAAAAAATTCGATAACGGACGTAATGCATTAGTGATTAATGCATCTAAGGGCTCGACCCAACGTAATGACTTTAACAAAAGTGTCATCGGACGGTCGAGTAGTCAAATTAACGCTTATTGGTCAAAATTAGTATTTACAGGGAAAGGGATCCCGCCAAAAGAACTCAGCAGCGACGCTGAAGTCTTATCAACTGTTACGGAAAATAAAGATACTATTGGCTATGTTGACTCTAGCGCTGTAACTGCTGCTGTTAAAGTAGTGGCAACGTTCTAGGAGGATTTATGAAACTTTCTACGATAATAGTTGTTGTATTAGGCATCGCTATCAGCGATGTATCGATTGCCGACATCAAATTTAGTGGTTATGGTTCTATAGTTGCCGGTAAAGGTCTGGACGAAAACGAACGCTTTACTGCCGATTTCTTTGAAGTTGGTCAATATGAGGATAAGCTAACGTTTAATCCTGAATCAATGCTAGGTTTGCAAATGAATGCGGGACTTAGTGATGATTTGATGTTTACTGCGCAAGTCACGGTCAAAGGAACTGACGATTTTGAACCTGAATTGAGTTGGTATTACTTAACGTATCAGGCAAATGATGATTGGACCTTAATGTTAGGGCGTCGGAATATTCCCATATACTATTACTCAGAATTCTATGATGTCGGTTATGCCTACACATGGATGCGCCCGCCTTCCAATTTATATTGGTGGCAGGTGGTACAGTTTAACGGTATCCATGTCTCACGCAGTTTTGAACTAGGTGATTATTCCAGTAGCTTGACGATGTATTATGGTAATGAATACACCGAGGATAACAAGGAAATGGGGTTTTATGCCGAGCAGGGTTTCTATGGTCCTAATACCATCGAAGTAAACGAAGATTGGCGCCATATTACGGGCTTTAACTGGAATATTTCGGGTGAAATGTTTGATGTGCGGTTTATCTATATGCAGCACAAATTAGATCGTGATTACGTTCAAAATGATGGTTCTATTGTCGTTGGCCCGCGGACATCACAAACCTTCTATGGCGTCGGAGGCTCGATTGATCTCAATCCTGTTACTGTGCTGTTCGAATACAATTATGTTCAGCGCCACAATGACGTTGAAGATACTTGGCCGACCTACATTTTATCCTTAGTGTATAACCTCGATGAATATCAGCCCTATATTGTTTACTCTAAAGCGGATCAAGAACGGGTGGCGGGTGATCAGTTCGAAGAGCATAGTTTAGTCGGCTATGGCCTTCGGTATAATTTCACTGATACAGCGTCATTAAAAATTCAATATGATGAATTTAAAGATGAAGGCGGCCCTAATGGCTGGGCATTTCATGGCGACTCAAGTACCATCGCCATCGGTGTTGATTTCATCTTTTAATGTGTGGCACTAATCAGTAATATCTGCAGCACTATGGCGTTCAGGTACTTGTAATGATTCGTCCCCCCACACTCGATTGACTCGGCGTCCGCGCTTGACTGCGCGGCGTCCGTTTAACTCCTTAGCCCAACGTACCACATGCTCATAAGAGGTTACATCTAAGAACTCTGCTGCTTCATAAAGCTCACCTTCAACCAACGCGCCATACCATGAATAAATCGCCATATCGGCAATCGTATATTGCTTGCCACACATATATTGGCGGCTAGATAAGTGAATGTTTAATACATCGAGTTGACGCTTAACCTCCATCGCATAACGATTAATCGGGTATTCAAATTTCTCTGGCGCATAAGCATAAAAGTGACCAAAACCGCCACCAAGAAACGGAGCACTGGCCATTTGCCAGAATAACCAAGACATACATTCAGCGCGCTGGGCCCCTTCCTCAGGTAAGAAGGCTTTAAATTTTTCGGCGAGGTATACCATAATTGCGCCTGACTCAAAAATGGATACCGCTGGGCTAACACTATTATCAATCAGCGCGGGGATTTTGGAGTTGGGGTTAATATCGACAAACCCACTACTAAACTGCTCCCCCTCTGTGATGTTGATTAGCCATGCATCATATTCTGCATCGCTAATGCCACGTTCAAGTAATTCTTCTAATAAAATGGTGACTTTGACGCCGTTAGGTGTAGCAAGTGAGTGCAATTGTAGTGGATGCTGACCACCTGGCAATGCTTGTTCATGAGTCGCACCTGCGATAGGACGATTAATATTAGCGAACTTACCGCCACTTGATTGATCCCAGTGCCACTGTTGTGGTGGTATATATTGTTGATTATCACTCATCGATGTTTACCTTTTTATCCGTTTGCTAATGTAATTTAGCGTTGTTGTACTAAAGTGTTGCTATTTGATGATTAAAGCGGCGTAAATCCTATCCCAACCTGGAGAACTTGTTGGTGTCATTGGTATTATTGCGCAAGGCGCTGCACTAATTCAACACGTCGATTTAACTGCCTGCCGAGTTCTGTGCGATTAGTCGCCGCTGGCGCGTACGGTCCAATGCCATGCGGACTCAATCTCTCGCTCGCGATGCCATAGTCTTTGATTAGCGCACTGATCACCGCTAGTGCGCGGCGATTAGATAGTTTTATGTTGTAACTACTATCACCTTTATCATCGGTATGACCGACAACATATAGCTTGAGTTGTTTGTTTTTAAGCAATACTTTCGATATTTCATCGAGCGCTGCGGTTGAAGCCGCTTTGATTGTAGCCTTATCGTGGTCGAAGAATATACCATAGATTGAAGCCTTTCCTTGTTGCTCTAATTGCTGTTGGATTTGTTCACTATTACTGGTGATTAACCCTTGTTCTAACGGCTCTGTTCGTACAATTGTTAGTTGTGTCCATGCTTTGGCTTGATAGTCGCCAACAAAGACTGCCACATAAGTGGTGATCCCAGCAGCTGTATTCTTCATTATCTGATAGCGAGGATGGCGATAAAAGTTGTAGACGCGGTCAATCGACACACTATCGCCTAGTTTTTTGGGGGTATGGCCACAGGATTCTTTATGACAAGAAAATATAGGTTCGAAACCTTCTTTGGTTAATGCCGCGACATAGTTACTAAATATTTTAAGCGTGGAAACATCATGAGCGATATATTTAATCTGGGTAATATCGCCAACGATATCAAGCATCGCTAATGTTGCTTTTTTGTTATCTTTGATCCCAACAGGCAAGCTTATTTCGTCATAATCGATTTGTTTGTAGCGGCTGATATATGAGCCTGGATAGCGTGTAAGCAGCGGATGATCGGCTGATTTTTTGACATCTTCTTTTGGCGGTTTGCTAATTGTATTATTTGGCTTTTGATTAAACGCCTTAAGATTAGCAGTGATTAGATTTGTTGTGGTTTTTTGTTGATGTACTACCGTTAAGAACGCTTGGGTTTTCTCTTTATGTTGACCGACAAACAATGATAAATGGATTGGATCTTCGCCTTCTTTTATGGCGTATATATATCGTGGTTTTCGATGAAAGTTATAGGCATTAAAATAGGTCGTCGCATCTGACAAGTCATTATGCTGTTGATCTTTGACACCACATTCTTTATTGGAACAAATAAAGCGTAATACAAATCCAGCTTGTTTAAATGCTTGTTGGTAATTTTCAAAAACAGCGAGTGATGAGACATTGTTTATTTGATATTGATAATGGCTAGCATCGCCAACAACCTCAAGATATGTTGCGCGCTTGCCTTTCTTCATTTCAGCTAAATAGGCCGTTAGAATGCTAGATTGCTCGCCGGCCAAGTGGTGTGATTTCACTTCTTTAGCACTAGGGTAAGGGGAAAAAAGCGGGGTTGTGGCCGCTGAAAATTGGCTAAAAATCGCCAATAGCGCCGCAAGAGTGATTCTTTTCAAGATGGAATGTCCTTATTGTGTTTCCTTAGCCATTAAAAATAGAGCGAACCGCCACAAATTACAAGCTCATTCTTTGAGCTTAACAATAAAAAAGCCGCATCAGCAGCAATGCATGTCAGTTAAGGAAAAATAACGATAATTGAAGCGCGGCTACTCCCGTCATTTATCGCCTTAAATTCTAAATTGGCCAATGGAAAAATCAGGGACGATTTTTCAGTATTTGCCGCAGGGACGCGGATCAAATACGGTATTGAACAGTCAATTTATCATTTAAGATCAGCGATAAATATTCGGGTCGCCTTTCTTTTGGATACTTTTTCTTTGGCGAAGCAAAGAAAAGTATCTGGTGTGCGTGCGATATATTCCCTTAAAAAGGAGAACTTGATAAGCACATCAAAAAATACTCCAAAGTTTTAATTTTTCTCTTAACTGATTGGCATTACGCATCAGCAGCTTTTTGGTAGCAATCTTAAAAGCATTACATCGCTTTTAAGATTTCCTCAACGCTTTCTTTGGCATCGCCAAATAGCATCTTAGTGTTCTCTTTAAAGAACAATGGGTTTTGAACACCGGCGTAGCCAGTAGCCATGCCGCGTTTAAACACGATGACATTCTTCGCATTCCACACTTCAAGAATTGGCATCCCGGCGATTGGGCTGCCAGGTTCTTTAGCTGCAGGGTTTACGGTGTCGTTGGCACCGATAACGAGCACGGTATCTGTGTCGCTAAAGTCATCGTTGATCTCATCCATTTCTAGCACAATATCATACGGAACCTTGGCTTCAGCTAACAACACGTTCATGTGGCCTGGCAAACGTCCTGCCACGGGATGAATGCCAAAGCGAACTTCAATACCTTTGGCACGTAATTTTTGGGTAATTTCATAGACAGGATATTGTGCTTGAGCGACCGCCATGCCATAACCTGGAGTGATAATAACCCGTTGAGAAGACGTCAATAGGTCTGCAACTTCGACGGCACTTGTTGTAAAATGCTCACCTTGCTCTTCGTCACCGGTTGCAACAACGTCGGTGCCAAACCCACCTGCGATAACGGAGATAAACGAACGGTTCATCGCACGGCACATGATGTAGCTTAAAATGGCGCCAGAGGAGCCTACTAGTGCGCCGGTAACAATGAGTAGATCGTTTGATAACATGAAACCCGCTGCTGCCGCTGCCCACCCTGAGTATGAGTTAAGCATTGAAACAACAACTGGCATATCGGCGCCACCAATCGATGCGACTAAGTGATAGCCAAAGACAAACGCGATAATAGTCATAATGATAAGTGGCGTCATGGCGCCGCCAACATTAACAAAATCAACCATCAAATAGCCTGATGCAATAAGTGCAATGAGATTTAACTTGTGGCGATGCGGCAACATCAACGCTTTTGAATTAATCAAACCACGTAGCTTGGCAAAAGCGACAATCGAACCAGTAAAGGTCACTGCGCCGATAAATATACCGAGAAACACTTCCACTAAGTGAATGTTTTTCATCGCACCGACAAGCACGCCATGATCAAGGTAACTATTAAAACCAACCAATACCGCCGCGAGGCCGACAAAGCTATGCAAAATGGCAACGAGCTCCGGCATTTCAGTCATTTCGACTTTTTTCGCCAGATGTAGGCCAATAGTACCGCCAACCACCATCGCGACGATGATAAAGACAATACCTTGAGTACTCGGGCTTAATATCGTGGCAGCTAATGCTATCACCATGCCTAAAATTCCGCTGTAACAGCCTTGTTGTGCTGTTTCTTGTTTTGATAATCCTGCCAAACTCATAATAAAGAGAACGGCTGCCACGATATATGCGGCACTAACTAACCCTTGAGACATAATTTTTCCCCTTTATTTTCTGAACATTTTCAGCATACGTTGCGTAACGGCAAAGCCGCCAACGATATTGATTGTCGCAATGAGCGTCCCGACAACTGCTAAGATAGTAACGACCGTATTATCACTGCCTACTTGCAATAGCGCGCCAACGATAATGATGCCGGATATGGCATTGGTAACACTCATTAGCGGGGTATGAAGTGAGTGACTGACATTCCACACCACGTAATAACCAATGACGCACGTTAAGACAAACACGGTGAAATGGGCGAGAAAGTCTGCTGGCGCGTAGTTTGCAATCGCACCAAAACCGGCCAACCCTGCTAATGCTAGGCCATATTTGATGGCTTTGGGCATCTGTTTCTGCTCTGGTGGTGCAACAGGCTCTTGCGTCGCTTGTACTGGTGCTGCGCTAACTTTAATTGGCGGCGCGGGCCAGGTGATTTCACCGTCACGTATCACGGTGACACCGCGCACGACCTCATCGTCAAAGTCGATGGTGATTTCACCATCTTTTTGCGGTGCGAGCAGTTTTAGCAAATTAACCAGATTGGTGCCATAAAGTTGAGATGATTGTGCAGGCAAGCGACCAGGGAGGTCGGTGTAACCTAATACTTTGACGCCGTTGTCGGTGATGTGTTTTTCACCGGTAACGCAATATTCACAGTTGCCGCCATTTGCAGCTGCTAAATCGACAATGACGCTGCCAGGCTTCATGCTGTCAACCATTGCTTTGGTAATAAGCTTGGGTGCAGGTTTGCCAGGGATCAGAGCGGTGGTAATGATAATATCAACATCTCTTGCTTGCTCTGCAAACAAAGCCATTTCGGCGTCAATAAATTCTTTGCTCATGACCTTGGCATAACCATCACCTGAACCTGACTCTTCATCAAATTCGAGCTCTAAGAATTCTGCGCCCATCGAGTTTATTTGTTCTTTTACTTCGGGACGGGTATCGAATGCTCGAACGATAGCGCCTAGGCTACCAGCAGCGCCAATCGCGGCAAGTCCAGCGACACCAGCGCCAATAATGAGTACTTTTGCCGGCGGTACTTTACCTGCGGCGGTTATTTGACCGGTAAAGAATCGACCAAACTCATGGGCCGATTCAACGACTGCACGATAACCGCCAATGTTCGCCATCGAGGATAGCGCATCGAGGGATTGCGAGCGCGACATTCTCGGTACACAATCCATCGCCATTACATTTATATCACGGCTGCTTAACGCGGTCATTAGCGCATCGTTTTGAGCAGGCCAGACGAAGCTAATGACGGTGGATTTGTCGGGTAATAATGCAATTTCATCGACCGCGCTGGTGTTGTCGGTTGGGGCATTAACCTTTAATACAATGCTGTTGTCAAAGGCGGCAACATTGTCATCAACAATACTCGCGCCCGCATCGATATAGGCTTGGTCAATAAAGTTTGCTGCTAGCCCTGCGCCAGTTTCAACACCGACTGAAAAGCCAAGCTTGATTAGTTGAGCGACCGTTTGCGGAGTCGCTGCAACGCGTGTTTCTCCAGCGAGACTCTCCTTGGGAATACCTATCATCATAACGCTTCCTCAATATATAAAATTTAAACACTTGTTTAATATAGCGGGTGTAGATTAAATCTTAACAATTTTTTAACTGAATTGGCGGAATGCCGTAGATGAATAGTACATAACTTAAGCTATATCGAACAGTTGGTTTTTTACACGGCACAGCAGGTTGGATTTTGTTTGGTGATATTGGGCTTTAATTAAAGGGGGAAACGGTGGTGGAGTAATAGCAGCTAAAGTGACAAAAGATAAACGCGTCATTGATCACAACAACGCGAATTCTAATTATTACAATGAGTTAATGAACACTAATGCAATCGCAACTGGGCAAACCAACTTGGTGTACCATGGCCAAATTTTCCAAAATAGCGAATGCTCTACGCCTTCGTTACCGCTTTTTAGTTCCTCTAACAAACTCGAACGATGCCATATCCAGCCGACGAAAATACAACATAGCATGCCAATAATTGGCTGGCCGTATTCGGTGGTTAGTGAGATCACAAAGCCAAAGAGTGCTGAAAAATTCAAAATGATGATACAACTAACTGCGAAAATAATGCAGCCCATGATGATGGTGGCTTTATTACGGACAATACCAAAACGTTCAACGATATAAGACACCGGTGCTTCTAACATCGAAATTGATGAGGTTAGTGACGCGATTGACAGCAATAAGAAAAAAGCGAACGATACCAATATGCCAACGTTACCCATTGTATCAAATAGGGCGGGTAGTACGGTTAATACCAAGGTATCACCAGAAAGTAACACACCGTCTTTAAAGATGTCCACGCCTTGTGCTTGAGCAACGTACATCGCAGGAACAATCAGTAAGCCTGCAAGAAACGCGATAGCGACATCAATAAGGGTAACGGAAGCGCCTAGTGATACCAGGTTTTCATTTTTAGCGACATACGAGCCATAAATAATTATCACACTAGTCCCTAATGAGAGGGAGAAGAACGCTTGTCCTAACGCGTTAACGATAAGGTCGGGATCGAATAATCTGCTAGTATCGGGGATTAAATACGCTTTTAAGCCTTCCATCGCGCCATCTAGCGTTAACACGTAAATTGTTAGCGATACGAGCAATAGCACTAATGCTGGCATTAGGCGTTTTGACCAGCGCTCGATGCCGTCTTCAACACCACGGCTGATAATGAATATTGTTAAACCGGTAAATATAAGCGTAAAGAGTAAATTACGCTCAGTACCATGACTGGTTAACCAAGTTGATGCCTCGGTAGCACCGGCAAGGGTTGTGATTGGCTCTATAGTATAAGCAAGCATCCAACCTGCGACAATAGCGTAAAAGCTCATCAGCAAACCGGCACATAAAATACCGCCAAAGCCGACGACGAAGGCAAATTTTCGCTGGGCTTCATTTCGCGATATTTTCGTTAACGACTCAACGGCATTGGCTTGACCATGACGGCCAATAATAAGCTCCGCCATAAATGCTGGGTAGGCGAGACAAAATGCCAATATTAAATACATTAGGACAAATGCCGCCCCGCCATTTTCGGTGGCTTGTGTTGGGAATCCCCAAATATTGCCCAGACCAACGGCGCTACCAGCAGCCGCTAAAATAAAGCCTAGTCGAGAATTAAACTTACCTCGTGTTTCACTCATAAATATTATTCTTCTTGTTATTAATGATCAGTATCAATTTAACCAAAAGTGAACTAAAAACATAGTCGTTATTGATGAAAATAGTATCAAATGTTATTAAATGTCGAGTTCAATCTATATTAATGTTTGAGTGTATCAATAAATGAGATGCTAGGGATGGAGTTTATCGAGTTTTATGATGTGACTGGTTGTTTTGTCACCGATCTAGATAAAAAGCCAACCTTAGTGAGGTTGGCTTTTAACGTGGCGAATTATTCTAGTCGATTAAAATTCTTAACATACGACGTAATGGTTCTGCTGCACCCCATAATAACTGATCGCCAACCGTGAATGCGCTAATGTATTCAGGCCCCATATTGAGTTTACGGATCCGACCGATTGGTACCGACAATGTGCCATTGACTTTAGCGGGAGTAAGTTCACTCATGCTCAGATCACGATCATTGGGGATAACGTTAACCCATTCGTTGTGAGCGGCTAATTTAGCTTCAATCTCGGCGACAGAGATGTCCTGCTTTAACTTTATGGTCAGCGCTTGACTGTGACAGCGCATCGCGCCAACACGAACACACAAGCCATCGATTGGTGTAGGAGCGTCTGTTGTGCCTAATATCTTGTTGGCTTCAGCCTGTGCTTTATATTCTTCACGGCTTTGTCCAGACGGCAGTTGAGTATCAATCCAAGGAATTAAGCTACCGGCTAATGGCACACCAAATTGATCGGCTTCAAGCTTACCACTGCGAATAAACTCTGACACTTTTGCGTCGATGTCTAAAATAGCTGAGCTTGGTGAATCGAGCTCTGTTGCGACTTCATCACGAATTGCGCCCATTTGATTTAATAGCTCACGCATATGACGCGCGCCGCCACCGGAAGCGGCTTGGTAAGTCATCGGACTTATCCACTCAATTAAGTCGTCAGCGAGCAGACCACCAAGAGCGATAAGCATTAATGACACGGTACAGTTACCACCGACGAAGGTTTTAACGCCACCTTCAATACCAGCATCAATCACATCGCGGTTAACCGGATCTAATACGATGATGCTATCATCATCCATTCTTAATGACGAAGCCGCATCTATCCAATAACCATTCCAACCAGACTCGCGAAGTTTTGGGTAGACGTCTTTGGTATAGTCGCCACCTTGACAGCTAATGATGATATCTTGTTTACTCAGGGTGGTGATATCGAAAGCGTCTTGTAAGGTGGTGACCGGTTTACCAATATCAGGACCGGCTTGACCGGTTTGAGAGGTACTGAAAAATACCGGCTCAATATTGTTAAAATCATTCTCGCTTTGCATGCGCTCCATTAGTACCGAGCCAACCATGCCACGCCAACCTACTAGACCTACTTTTTTCATTAGCTTTAAACTTCCCATTGCTGATTAAATATAGTCTCTGAGATTACCTCAATTTGTTAGGCAGTTGTTAGTTGTTTTTATGCTTTGTTAGACCAAAGTTGCAGTTGGAAACCACCGTTGCGCTGATGTTAGGCGGTTAACTATACGAATGTTGCGTGCTTAACGCTGAAACACTAATTGGTACTATTATTGCAGTGAGAACATCGTAACCCCCAAATTTAAGGATTTAATCATGCGAGTGTCAATAATTTGCCTGTTGCTGCCTATACTTGCCGCATGTACGGTTGTACTTGAGCCAGAAAATAAACACGCTGTTGATGTGGTGACGGTATTGCCAGAGCAACCCAGTGAAAATGAGATGGTCGTTGCGGTAAGATCGCTTGCCAACGCCATGTTTGACGTCCCACACTTGATTACCGCCGATGACAGAATTGCCGTGGGTACCTTTGGCAGGATTGATAGTTTAAGCCTAGATGGCAATGATTCAGTCGCCTTTAGAACCTTAAGTTTACAAATCCAAGAGGGGCTAAAAGCACAGTTAGCACGCAAAAACATTAATGTGATTGAATATAGATTGCGTAATACCATTGCCATTAAGGCTGAGCAGGACGTGATGCTATCTCGTGACTTATCAAAAGTACAGCAGCATCACGATATCGATTACTTTTTAACAGGTACGCTTACTGAACAGCCAAATGGCGTTATCGTTAATGCGCAACTGGTTGATGTTCAGACTAAAAAAATTATTACGGCAGCGACTCAAACGCTGTCAGCACATTACTGGAATGGGGCAGCAACCTCAACCGTCAGTAATCATATGATTTACCGCAGTGAAAAATAGTGCGACGGCACCGGAGAAAACCATGAATAAATTGACGATTGTAGCAACTACTATATTAGGTATGTCGCTTTCTGGCTGTAGTATTTTTGACGATGAGATGGCGCAAGTGCCATCACCGATGATGGCACCATCACAAGAATCGCGCGATTACTTTCAAACGCCCGTGATGCAAAAGGATCAAGAGCAACAAGTCACGGTTAAGAATATTACGCATTATGTTAGAGGGTTGATGCACGACTTGGTTGAAAATCTGACCGAAGTGACCAGTCAAACGCCAGTTGGCGTAACCAGTTTTGTGTATGTTGATTCAGACTTGCAAACCACTAGTTTGCTAGGTAATCAAATCTCAGAAAGCTTTATGCATGAGATCCATCAATTCGGCATTCCTGTGGTGGACTATAAAATGATGGATAACTTGCAAATTACCGACCGTGGTGATTTTGTCTATAGCCGTGATTTCACCAAGTTATCAGCCTCGGTTGAAATTGATTATATCTTGACGGGAACATTAGCAAAACATGTTGGTGGTTACCTGCTCAACGCCCGAATTATTGATATTAAGAGTAAATCAATTGTGTCATCAGCTCAGGGTTTTGTTCCTGAGCATATCGCACGTGGCGTATTAGCGCACGGTGTCAAAAATGGCATTAAGCTAACGCAAGGCTAAGGGGAATAACATGAAAGCATTAATCGCTTTGGTTTGTTTGAGCTTTTTATTAAGTGGCTGCTCTACACACACCGCGAAAAATCAGCGTCTGTGCCTCAATGATGATGGTAATTTTTCGCCATGCCCGATCACGCAATTCGCTAAAGCTAAGACTAATAAGGCTGTACAAACAGATCAACAATCGGCAGTCGATCCAGAGTATGTTATCGATAATCAGTATCAACGGTATATTCCGCGCGTCGATAATAAGCGCCTAGCTCATTACGTTGAGCAACTAGCGATGGAGTTAGTAGATACCGAGCATAAGTCCCAACTAACCGGCGATATAGCTATAGCGACATTCGTTAGCTTTGATGGCACGTTGCGTCATGCTAGCCCGCTCGGTAATCAAATTGCCGAACTATTTTTTCATGAAATGCAGCAGTTTGGCTTTGAATTGGTGGATCTAAAGAATACGCCATTTTTGGATAGTACCAGTAGAGGTGATTTTGCTTTCAGCCGTGAAAACAAACGAATTGCCGCCCAAGGACATTTTAACCACGTGCTAAGCGGTACGCTTATTTTTGAAAAGCGTGGCGTTGTTATTAACACCAGAATTACTAACGTAGAGAATAACCGTGTGATGGCCAGTGCATCTGGGTTCATTCCGCAGTTTGTGATTAATTAACATTGATATGGTGTTTATTGGTATTGTTTAAAGACCACACTTTCCGCTGACTGGATCATTCGCTTAAGTTGCCCTGATGCTTTTAATTGCTGGATTCTTTGATCAACTATCGGCACTAATGTATGGTGCTTTTTGTGTAAGTAATGGTATAAGGCTAATCGAGCAAGCGGCGTGGGGGCTGGGATTAAGTTATTAATTCCAAGTTGCTTTAACGTTACAACGCCGTCAATCGTATTGGTTAATGCGATATCGGCTCGGCCTCTTGCAACAAATTCCATTAGTTGTTTTGTCGAATTAAGGTCGACAATTTTACGAGCATATTGGGTGGCGACATTGGTATGTTTAACGCCCCGCACTTTCGCCACTACGTAGTGCTTTAGGTCATCAAACTCATTGATAATAATGCCACTATCTTTTCTGACAAATGCCATCGTTTCTAAATGATAATAGGGGGTCGGTACCCTAATAGTCGAGGTGTTTTCAGCGCCATAGCTATATATCCGCATTATTTCACCATCTGATAAGCCATTAAATGCTTGTAATTGTGCTCGTTTAGCTGGCAGGGGCTCTATGTTGGCGTGAATATCGAGCTCTCGATATATTTCCTTGATAACGATAGCTCCAACTTTTTGCTCGACTAAATGCGCGATAGAACCAAGAGCAAGCTCTTGCGCTTGGCTCAGCCTACAAAATAATAGCAAGATAAAGAATAATCGCATTAGTATTGCTCCTCTCGATGAACCGATCACAGAGAATGAAATAGTCTGTGGGGCACTCGCACCACGTCGGTGTTTGGTTATGATATCATCACTTTTTAATTTTAATAGCCTACTAATATTATGACACTTATTGGCTGAGGCTTAATTTCGGAGCGATATCATTGTATTTGTTTACAATGGTTTGATGTTCTCCATTGGCTCGCAGTTTTGCAAGCTCACGGTTAAATCTAGCCATAAATTCTCGAGTCGCGATGTTAGGTGATAACGCAATGTAAGAAAGGTCCTTTGGTGGTGAAACCGCTTTAACAGCAACATATTGTGCCATCAAATTTCGCTGTGACAAATGATAATGAGCGAACTCTTGATTAACTAAAAAACCATCGAGTCTACCTTTCTCTAGTCCATTAACAAGTGCAATATCATTACGTAGCATAATCATGTTACGCGCCAATAGTGATGAATAGAGGCGCTTTTCATAACTGGGCTGATAGCCATTAATGGTCACCACACCAATGCGTAATGAGGTTGATGCGATGTCTTCGAGACTGGTTAACTTGGGGTATTTTTTTAGCTGTGATTTATCAATAAATATCTGGTAGTTAATATCATGATAAGAATCGCCCATCAATGCAATATCTAAACCTTCTTGGTTTTTTACCATCGACATTACCACATCAATGGTGTTGTTCTTTAATGCTAATTTTTGTCGTGGCCAAGGCATGTTAACGAAGGTTAATTGACAACCCATCCCTTCAAATATGGCACGGGTCAAGTCGATATCGAGCCCCGTTAAATCACCATTGTGGTCAATATATTGAAAGGGAATCCAAGATTCCCAGCCCACGTTAAGCTGGCACTTAGCGCTTTGAGTGGCGGGTGAG
>Ga0209292_1002919_pt1 | contig 19214 bp, 15 predicted proteins | sample GOMGulsemesocosm_2_FD_184634 | JGI IMG/M metagenome (GOLD analysis project Ga0209292, IMG submission 184634) | Methane-oxidizing microbial communities from mesocosms in the Gulf of Mexico - GOM9C Gulf of Mexico (SPAdes) (version 2) | ecosystem: Environmental > Aquatic > Marine > Cold seeps... | reverse complement strand
ATAAAGTTTTTTATAGAAGAGGGAAAATCCTTCTTCATCATTTATTTTTCAGCAAGTTCGATCACTGAAGCTAATTGCTCTTGGTAATATGTTTCGTGAGTACTTTCGTTATTCTTCGCCAACGTTACTGCTTGCAGATAGTTTTCTTTGGCTAATCTAAATTGACCATTCTGCCGATAGGCATCACCTAAACTATCGTAAGCACTCGCTGAGTATTGATGATTTAGGCTATTTATCTTAAAACTCTTTATCGCTAATTCAAAAGCTTCCTCTTCGAGAAAGTCGTATCCAATTTGATTTAGCCACCTTTTATTCGGGGTATGGTAATTACTCAACATTTCATTGAAAAATATTTCTGCTTGGACTAAATCACCTGCGACTAAATAGAGTTTAATTAATTCCTGATATCCCCATTCAATCATGAGCATTTGATAGCCTGCTCGTACTGAAAGCTCTTGGAAATATGCCCTTAATGCCGGAATTCCTCCATCTTTTAAAAATCCAGCCAAGCCATCATTCACATTAGGCAACTTAATATCTCGGACAAATTCGTCTACTTTAATATTTTGCGCGGCTAAATGCATATTCATTGTTAGCCTTATATTACCTACGGGAGCAACATTGGCTAAATAGATGATCGTTGTGCCATCTTTATACATAGCGACATTACTCGAATATCCGTCTAACGAACCACCGTGACTCAACAATTGTATCGAAGGGTTAAAGCGGAGCATGTTTTCATGATTAACAAACCAACCATATCCGTAGCCACCTAAATTAGGTGTAAACATTTTGTCCGTCAATTCTTTTGATAAAATTGTGTTTTGCTTAATTGCCTGACTCCAAAGATGGAGATCATCAATAGTTGAATGAATTCCCCCTGTTGAATAGGCAGTAGATTGGTGGCGAAAGTTACTTTCTTGGTACTCACCTTTTTTATCAAAAAATAATGATTCGAAAAAGCCACCTTCTTTGAAGGCATAACCTTTAGCAACGTGGGTTTCTATATATTTATTATTCGCATACCCAGTATTTTTCAATTTCAAAGGTTTGGCAATTTTCTCTTGTATCAGCTGGCTAAATGACTGACCTGATACTTGCTCAAGAATTGCCCCTAATAAAACATAGTTCATACTAGAATAATAAAACTGAGTACCTGGTTGATTAATTAAGTCCATCTTTGCAATCAGCTGAGCATAAGACTTTACTGAAATAGCATCCTCTTTGAACTTGCCTAACGGAATGTTTAACCTTCGTAAACCTTCATAATGAGGAAGACCTGAAGTATGAGAAAGTAGCCGATGAATCGTTAATTCTTTACCTTTATCTACAGGGAAATAGGGCAGATAATCATTAATAGTCTTATCTAATCTTAGGTTTCCGATCTCTACTTGTTGCATAACTAGCATAGCGGTAAATTGTTTAGTCACAGAGCCAATCAAAAAACGAGAGTTAGTTGTTAACTTGATATGTTTTTCTTTATCGTGAAAACCGTACGCTTTTTTGAGTAATATGTTGCCATTTTTAGCAACAAGCATCACACCATTAAAAGGACTTTGAATACGATTGTGCTGCCCTTCTTCTGCATAAAGTGCCATTAATGATTCAACACTATTTTTCCCATAACTTGAGAAAGCACTGAGCAATATGCAGACATATACCAATGCCTTCATTACAAAAGTATTGCACAACTTATTAAAATGTAATCTGTTAGGTATCTTTTTATTAATAACCATGTTGGTTCCAATTTACTTGATCTTAGGTTGAGTTATTTGAATATTTGCAATTGCTACCTTAAAGAACGCAGCTCAAGTTCATTTGGATTCAACGAGATTCAAAAATTTATCAAGTTTGAGTTGTTGGCTATAACCATCATTTGTTTAAGTCACCCTGTATTTTTAAGTAAATATATAATAAATTCAATCTATTGGGTAATTAGTGCATCATCGATTTTTGATGCTAGTTCAGTAAGATATTAATCCTTCTTTATGTTGAAAACTCAATGCCTTACACTATAGTTAATGCACTACAATTACAGCAATCAAGGTAGCCAGTGAAAAAAGTACTAAAATTAAGTGAAACTTGGCCTTTATATTTAGCTTTGTTCCTAAGTTACATTTTAGTCGGTCACTTACTATCTTTAGTTTCATTTCAGAGTCAAGTGGTGCCGATTTGGTTACCTGCAGGTATTGCGTTAGTTGGCTGTTATTTATGGTGGTGGCGTTTTTTCCCTGCAGTATTGCTTGCATCATTTATTTTTAATTGCTTTGCAACGCCTCAATTTGAATTTATTCAAATTTTTTCTTCCGTCGGGTTGCAAAACATTATTATTGCCGGCGGGGCTATGTTGCAGGCGGCTGTTGGTTCGAGTCTTCTGCGTTATTGGTTAGGCGACCCTCTAGCGCCCAAAACGGATCGAAATAGTCTTTATTTTATCTTTGTCGTTGGTTTAGCGATTAACCTTATTTCATCAAATATAGGTGTGTACGCACTCAGTTTTTTCAATCCTTTATATAATATTGAAAACTACACACTGAACGTTATTTATTGGTGGTTAGGCGACTCCTTGGGCGTATTATTGGCAACACCTTTATTACTTAGCCTATTTAATTACCGTCGCTGTGATGTACACAAACGTAAAATACGAACGATTATTATTTGGGCCGTTTGCATATTATTTTTGATCACGCTATTAATAACAAAATTTTTTGTTATTACTGCAAATGAAAGTGCTAAGTTGCTCGTTAAGCAAGAAGTCAATGTAGTAGAAAATGGAATTTATCGTCAAATAAGTAGTAATATTAAGCAATTAAAAAAACTTGCCATAAAAATTCAAAATACCCCTGAACTAGATAAAGAAACGTTTCATCAATATGTTGATGAGATCAATCAAGAGTCATCAGCCGTAACAGCAATGTCGTGGAACCCTTTAATTAATCAATCCGATAAAGAAAAATATGAAGATGAACTCGCTAACCTGTATCAAAAGTCTATTTTGATACGTGGCAAACCATTATTAAATGAAGATCCGATCATTTATGTTAAGTATATTAGCCCTGAAAAAATAAATGCTAAGGCATTAGGATTTAACGTAAATTCTAACAGTTCCCGTAAGCAAACACTTACTTCTACAATGATAAACTATCAACCGAAAGCGACCCCAATTATTCAATTGGTTCAATCAAAGATTAAAGAGCCGGCATTTTTATTGTTCTTTCCTGTATTTGAAAATTTTCTGGTTAAAGAAAATGAGTCGATTAAACGGTTAAAGGGGTTTACTACTGCAATAATATTAGTCGATAAGTTGATAAACGATGCGATGAATAAACGACTCAATAAATTATTTTATTATCAAATTTTTGAGCAAGATAAGAGCACTTTTTTTACCTCGAACATCAATGAGTTATCAAACACATTGAACAGTAAAAAAGAAGATTTTACAACTGTTGTTGATGTGGCTGGACAGCCTTGGGAGATTAAACTTTTTATTAACAATGAGTTTGTACTGAATGAGCAAACTCAAGCATTCCTTACCTTATACCTTTTACTTGTTGTGATAGTGACCAGCATAGTAACCTCATTTTTACTAATGAATAGTCGTCAATTGGCATTGGAAGAGCTAGTTAATCAACGTACTAAATTATTAAAACTGGCTATGCAAGAAGCAAATTATGCTAATCAAGCTAAAAGTCAATTTTTAGCGAATATGAGCCATGAAATAAGAACTCCTATGAATTCCGTTGTTGGTTTTGCTCAATTAGCTAAAGCATCGAATAATATTGATGAAATCAAGTCGTATTTAGAAAGTATTGATGTATCTTCTGATTTATTACTTCATATCATTAATAACATCCTAGATTTATCCAAAATTGAGTCGCAGAAATTATTTTTAACAAGTGAGGTTTTTGATTTACATGCCGTATTAAGACGAATACATAAGCTATTTGAAGTCGATGCTAATAACAAAAAACTAACTTGGCAGCTAGAAGATAATATTCCAGAGGCGTTATTTTTTAAAGGTGATCAAACCCGCATTGAGCAAGTACTAATGAATCTATGCGGAAATGCAATGAAGTTTACTCAATTTGGTGGGGTATCATTAACCGCTGACCTTATTGATAACACTAATGGTACTGCGAATATCCAGATACAAGTTAAAGATTCAGGTATAGGTATTTCAACAAAAAACATCAGTAAGTTATTTCAACCTTTTATGCAAGCAGATGACTCTACTTCAAGGTACTTTGGTGGAACGGGTTTAGGGTTAACCATTTCAAAAGAGCTGAGTAAATTGATGAAAGGTGACATCAATATAAAGAGTATTGAAGAAGAAGGTTCAACCTTTAGTTTTGTTTTTAATTTAGCCACATCGATACAAAAACCTAAAGCAACAACCGATGTTACAAATATTCTGAATCAAGTTACCAATTGTGAAACTGATATTTCAACACTAAAAGTACTAGTTGCAGAAGATAATCGTGTGAATCAAAAACTGATCCGTATTGTTTTAACTAAATTAGGCATAAAAGCTGTTGTTGTAGATAATGGCTTATTAGCAGTGAAGCGTGTACAACAAGAGAAATTTGATGTCATTCTAATGGATTGTCAAATGCCGATATTAGACGGTTATGAGGCAACTCAACAAATTCATGCGATAGCTGAATTTAAAGATTTACCTATTTTTGCATTAACGGCAGATGTTGATACTAGAAGTAAAGAAAAAGCCTTCCGCGTTGGCTTTAATAAGCATTTATCTAAACCCATTAACATTGAAGAATTGGCAAAGTGTTTATTAGAAGTATTAAATAATAAAAATAACCCATGACATTAGGTTTTTCACTTTAGAAAAAAAAGCACTTTTTACCGCCATACTTTCGCACTAAAGTTCGTCCTGCGTTGCATTTTGCGATTTTTATTTTCAATTATACTTCTAACACTATCTAACACTATCTGACACTAAAGCGTCTTAGCTAGCTCTGACGCTAATTATTGATTCTATAGCCTCTGTGGTATGCCAATTGCAGACCAATACAAATCACAGCCAATACACAACTAGAGGCTATATCATGGGCACGTTAAAAAAAGTACTGATAGTAGACGATGAAATTGGTGTCAGAAACACCCTCATTAGGGGGATTAAACGAAAGTTTAATAAAACAAATCAACTTGTCTCAATTACTGAAGCCAGTAATGGTCAAGAGGCAATAGAATTAGCAAATTTCAGTCCTCCTGATTTAATACTGATGGATATTCGCATGCCTGTTATGAATGGTTTAAAGGCCTGTAAACTTTTAAGAAGTGATACAAAGTTTGCTGCAACCAAAATCATTATTCTCACCTGTGAAATAATGGAAGAGAGTGAAGGTTTGTTATCGGGCGCAGACGACTATGTTATAAAACCTTTCGATATAAAAACCCTACTCATTCGCATTGAACGAGGGCTGTTTCAATCGACTCCCTTAAATAAAATCGCTCCAGCATATTTAAATGGTCTATTATCAAAAGAGTGCTTCTTTGATATTTGTTTAAACTTCGAAGTTGCTAGAGCAAAACGTTTTCAGCGTCCCTTAAGTTTGTTGCTCCTGAAGGTTTCGCCTAAAGATATAGGTGATCAAAACCAAAAGAGTCAGGAGTTTATTTTAACATTATTAAAACGTCGAATTTCAGATAAAGTCATTAATTGGGGTGAAAATATCTTTGCTATTTTACTAACAGAAACAACTGCAGATGATGCTGCATTAGTGGCAAAACACATAGTTTCGCGAGTAGACAATAGCCCAGATTTTTTACGAACGTTCGTGGGTATTGCAAATTTAGAAGATACGTTAACCGACAACTTAGTCGTAAACGCAGAGTCGTCGTTAAAAGAGTCAGTGCGTACCGGAGACATCACCTTAAACAGAAAGGCTATTCATTAATGGATAAATACAGGGGATTCGCAAAAGCGATAGTGCGTTTATGCGCCACTATTATCATATTGATTTCAGCGCCTAGTTATGGAGATTTTTCGGATAACCTCAGAGTTAGCCTAGATGGTAGTGCTCGTTTGAATAACAATAGTGCAGCAAATAATACCAGCCGTATTTATGCCTTAGGGATAGACACACATAAAGTATTCAGTTCTACCAATGGAGATATTGGCTACATGGTTGGCCAATTATATTTAACAAAACTATCAAACCAAACGCCTTATTCATTCTTGTTTAATTCCCCGGATGATAAACAATTTGTGGTCCGTGAAGCGCACCTAAATTACACTGCGGGCCCTAAGTGGTTTCCCAATATTCGTGTCGGGCATTTCACCTTACCCTTTGGACTTGAAGCAAGTATAGATACTAACGGACGTTTACTTGACTATTATCATGGAAAAAACTTAGGCACAAAACTCGATTGGGGCTTAGGTTTCAATAAAGTGTTGTCTCATGTTGAATACGAATTTAGCTATACGATGGGAGGCAAGAATGAACCTAAAACGATCGATAGCTCCTATGTATTCTCTGGCCGAATTGGCTCACTTAACCACTATGATTTTATTATTGGTGTATCCTTTTTAGACGCTAAAATAGATAATATTCAAAGAAAAAGGTTTGCTATTGATTGGCAATATTATTGGCAAACCTGGGGATTCTTAGGTGAAATAGCAATTGGTAAAGATGATAAGTTTCAAAAAAAATGGCTAGAAGAGAAATATAGCCTTTTAGAATTGAATAAAACATCGATTAGCGAACACCTCAAATTCTATGGCCAATATATTTTTACCGATCGCGAAGGTGAAGGTACAAATCAGCAAGTAATTAATATCGGTGTAAGTTATCAAATTGATGCTGAATTAGAACTGAGTTTATCTAGCCGTAAGCAGCTCAATACACCTGGCACAGGTAAGAAACAAGACCTCACTAGGTTTCAATTAAGGTATAGGTACTAAGATGAAAATCCCCCTAATATTAACACTTCTCCTTTTTTCAATTGAATACTCGTACGCTGACGCCTACTGTTCGTTACGCGATCCTGTCGCTCAAATTCAACAATTGTACCCACAAAAAACAAATCAACTGTCTATCGTAAAAACAGTCGATAGCAGTACTCGAAATTTAGTAAAATTGGCTCTCCCGAGTAACGACCTTCACTTTAGTGAATTAGGCCGACATACCTTGTATGTTGCGATGAAAAATACTGAAGCATTAGGTTATGTGCATGTAAGGTCAGAGCAAAGTAAATGGGGATTAGTTGAAATAATATGGGCATTAGATAAAGATTTAAAAATACAAGATTTCACCTTTCAACGCTGCCGAAGCCCTAAAAAAAAGATCCTCGACAACAAAGATTTTAAAAATGTCTTCATTGGAAAAAGCTATGAGGAACTGAAAACGCTGCTCAATAGCGACGGAATAACAGCCAATAACATACTGCTCGATAAAGCTAGAGGTGCACCTGAACTAGCAAGTGTAGTACTTAGGTGTGCACTAAAAACACTATTAATCACAGATATATTGTGGGGAGAAGAGTTGAAGAAATTTAATCCGTAATTTTTACCTATTAGGTTCTCTTTTAAAATGGCTATTAATTAATGAAGATTTCTAATTATAATCAGTTGCTGGCAGTTTCAACACTTTTCTCTGGAATGATTATTTTCGCGACGCTGTGGAGTCAATATCAAAAAGTAGAACATATTTCGCGGGCCCATTTTGAATCTAGGCTGCTGGTGCAAACCATTGAGCACCTTTCTACCATGTCACAAGTATGGTTAACCACACAAGATTTATTGTTTTCAGGCAAACAAACTTATTTAGCCAATGGCATTAACGCACAATCAGACCAGCTCATACAAACCTTGCTAACCATTGAGATTAAAGATAAAAACAATAAGTCTATTGGTTTAATCACACAACTTGTTAATACAATTAAAAACAATAAAGCGATTATAGATTCGTTTGCTCACTTATCGATGCTAAATAATAAAGCTTGGCAAACCACCATTACTGAATCTGACAAATTAACAAGTGCTTACGTAGAAATCTTAGAGCAATTATTATCGCAAACCTTACAAACAAACAGCCAACTTTACCAAGAGTTGTCACTTGCCAATAGTCACTTGAAAAACATTACCTGGATCACAATTTCCTTGTACCTTGTTTTGATATTTTTCATTGTTATCTGGTTTAGTAAATACATTGTTAAGCCTATAGAAAACATCACCGCCGTCGCGCAACAATCTAATAACGAAGTACAAGGTGTCGAGTTTAGACAAAAAAATGCACCTGTCGAAATTATTGCCTTATCTTCTGCCATCCAATCTTTTACTCAACGCATAACCATAGAAAAGCAAAAAGCAGAACAAGAGCGGCTGAATGTCATCAAAATAAATAAACAGATCAACACGATCATGAATACTATTCCTTGCGCATTACTACTATTGAATGATCAAGGAATAATACAAGAGTGCACCCCAGAAGCGAGCAAGCTATTTTCAAAAAATAAAAATGAAATTATTAATGAAAACATTGCTGTCTTTTTACCTGCACTTGCTACTTTAGACGGAAAATTTGACACAGAAACTGCATTGAAAAATTTGGAAGAGTCCTTACTTGCACCTAATTTTAAGAATCCCTATATAGAATTTTCAGGACGAAAAATTTCCATAAAAGAATCGATTAGCTACCTATTAACGATTACCGATATTAATGAGAGAAAGCACAGTCAAAAAGCGTTATCAGCCTTAAATCAACAACTGGTTAATGCTGAAAAGCTCGCGTCGATAGGTCAATTATCAGCAGGAATAGCTCACGAAATTAACAACCCTGTCGGCTATATTCGCAGCAATATTGATATGCTCTCAGATTACATTAAGCCTTTAATTTCTTATATCACTATAGTCAATGCCACTGAACAGCAAGAGTCGGCTCAAGCCATCTATCGAGAAGAAGATTTAGATTATATTCTTAATGATATAGAGCCTTTAATCGCGTCGTCATTAGAAGGCACTATAAGAATAAGCAATATAATCAAAGATCTGGGTAATTACGCTCATAATGACAATAAAGAACCTGAGCTCATATGTATTGATAAACTGATAGAGCAAAGCTTAACACTGGTAGCTAATGAACTGAAATATAAAGTCAACATCGTTAAGTCTCTAAACGCCAATGTTAGTGTTATGGGCTTTCCTCAAAAACTACTACAAGTATTTATTAATATGTTAGTTAATGCTTCACATGCCATTACAAATAACGGGCGTATTTCAATAAATTCAAACATTAATCAAGACGAAATAAACATTACTTTTGAAGACAATGGCTCTGGAATAAGCCAAACGCATTTAAAAAACATCTTCGACCCTTTTTTCACCACTAAACCTGTCGGTAAAGGCACAGGCTTAGGGCTTCATATCGTTAGATCGATTATTGATGATCATAATGGACGGATTGAGGTAAGTTCAATTGTCGGTAAAGGCAGTACATTCAATATTTACTTACCTATTCATAAAAGGAATTAAGTAAACATCATTATTCTGCTTGTACGTTAAGTAACTCAATTATTTTTTCAGCGACTAAAGCAGACGATAAATAATTTTGTCCTGTGATAACTCGCCCATCAACTTCTATATGTGCTTGGTGACGCGCACTGTATTTAAAAATGCCTGCTCTTTGTTCTATGGTTTGTTGAATTCTAAATGGGAATTGCTGAAAGTAAGCTGCTGATTGGTTTTCATACTCATCTGGGTAGCCACTTATCCGTTTCCCGGCAACTAGGTATTTACCATCTCGCATTTTTAAGTGCACGATACCCGCAGTGCCATGACAAACCGAAGAAATGATCCCTTGATGTTTTTCATAGATTTCCATAGAAATAGCTTGGATTTCTTTATTGTCTGCAACACCATACATGGCACTACTTCCACCAATATAATGTACCGCTTTATAATGTTTAGCTGTAATTTGTTGCGGCGTGCGAGTATGTTTGAGTGCATACATGAAGTCCTGGTTATACAGGTACTGTTTATCGAGTTGATTTGAAGTATTAATATAAGCTAGCGGTATTGCCCCACCTTTAGGACTAACAAAATCAACGGTATACCCTGCTTCTTTGAAAGTATGATATGCATTTACTATTTCAGAAAAACTCGCGCCTGCGGCTTTATCGAGTTCACCATGAAAATGAGCATTAGAGACAATAAATAAAATACGTTTACCATGGTTAATTGAAGGCTCGCTACTGGCGGTTTTACTTATTATTTTCCAGTTATTTTCGAGTTTCTTTAATAAAAAGAAGTCCGTGTAACGTAATTTTCTGTTTGGAAAAAATATTTCCACTTTTGCCGTAGCTACAGCTCCAGAAACATCAATACTGATAATTTCACCTATACGCCCGGTAAACTCACCAACTTTGCCACTTTGAAACCAAGAAACATATTGCTTAACGGGAACCCGCCACAACGGATTGTTTTTCTTTTCTAACAATAACTCGGTATCTGGGTGGAAAGCTTTTTCGATTTGTTTAGCCCGGTTATAAGAAGTGCCTTGAATGTAATTTGTTAATGTCTGCCGAATTTTCAACTCATTCGTTTGCCCGTAAGCCGACATACTGACTAAGGCAAAAGTTAACATTAATATTGTTATCGAAAAAATAGTGCTGATGAAATTAGTTCTCATTGGTGCTCCAAAAATCATTATATTAGTTTGGAGTCACTCTAATTTCTAAAGTAATGAATTACATCAGCATATTATAAATTCGCACTCCGGAATTATAATTCCGGAGAAATAACTCGCTTATTCTCCTTTCTAAAGGCTGCAGGCGTCACAGTCATTATTTTTTTAAATGTACTATAAAATGTTGATTGTGAATTAAAGCCACACTGTTCAGCAATTACTTCCATGCTCATTTTTTTTTCTTGAACGAGCAAGGATTTTGCTGCTTCAATTCTATATTCATTAATAAAAAGTGAAAATGATTTATGGCAATTATCATTGAGTAACTGCGATAGATACGGAGCTGATATACCCAAGATTTTAGCTATCTGAGGCATGGTAATATTAGCGTCTTTATACAGTTCTTTTCCTTGCATAATGTTTGCTAATGCCTCAATTAGATTCTCAGCTTCAGTATCAATAATTTTTTTATTCTCATATTTTATATGTTGTTTGTTTTGATTTTCTCGTGATTTTATAAAGACCAATAACATCAGTAAGAGTACAAACGAAAATGACAAGGCGCCGACAATGTAGGAGGTATAGGAAGACGTAAAATAGGCCAGCCAAATTACCGCATTACCGAGGAAAACACTCATCAACCAAATATTGTCATCCGTTACACTTAATTGTCGGTAGTTCAACCTTTTAACCATAGGTAAAAGCACCAAAGCAGACATCACAAGATACAGTAACCAAACAGAATTAATCACTTTATAAAAGACACTCCCCCACAGCTCAGAGTGGTTCTGATAAGGGTAAACAATACCGACACCTGCAATTAAAATAATTAACCCACCAAGATGTAACGGCCACTTAATCCATTGTTTATCTATATTCCCAACTTTACTGACACAATAGAAATACAGCAAAGGGCCAATAAGAAAACATGCAGACAAGCCAATTTGCAATATCGTCTCAGCGATACCTTCACTGAAATAATAAAGTACCGATTTTAAAATACGGATACTAACCATCAATAACATCGCCGCTAAGAATTTATTTGAAAGGGTTTTAGGCTTAGCGGTGAAAAAATAACAGGAGAGAAAAATACCGTTCAATGCGCCAAGTCCACTAAACATTAATAACATGAGACTGCCAATAACCATGACTATTCACCGTAGTGGATTTAAAAGATTATAGAATAGTAATACTAAACTTAATTATTGCCAACTATCAGCTTTTTTGATGATTTTCATTTTGATGAAATAAAACTCATGGTAACCCGTTCTTTATAACGTTAGACAAAATATTCAGTAAAACTGAGAAGGTATTTAAGCCTAATTTTTCGACTATTCAGCGCTTTATAGTGTTAATAAAACCATTCATTCGCTAGTTTATAATGGTTAACCCAATCAACAGGAAAATTTATGAACGCATTTATAAAAATAATATCTGCTGCGTTATTAACACTTACCGCATCAAGTCAGGCCAAAGAGCTTACTTTAGCTACCGACAAAGGCTTTGAGTTAAAAGCGAGTTATTACCAAAGTAATCAAACAAGTGATCGCGGTGTATTGTTATTACATCAATGTAATTACAATAGAACCATGTATAACGATATTGGACAGCAATTATCAGATAAAGGTATCCATGCGCTTAGTCTAGATTTCAGAGGCTTTGGTGACAGTGCTGACGATGAATTTAATGTAGAGAAATTTCAAGCATTGCCAAGAGAAGAACGTAGGGCCGCGTGGCAAAAAATGTCTAAATATTGGCCTAATGATGTTCAGATCGCTTATGACTATTTGAAAAGTAAAATGTCTGATAAAGGCATAATAGGTGTTGTCGGCGCAAGTTGTGGCGGTTCACAAGCTATTACTTTAGCGGAAAAAAATCCGGTTAGTGTTATCGGTTTTTTCTCATCAGGCCAACGCGAGGAAAACATTGCCCGTTATACCAAAACTTTAGCTGACAAACCTACGCTTATTATAGCTTCAGAAAAAGATACCGGTACTTACCAAAGTGCACAAAAATTATTTACGGCATCAACAAATACGGGTAGTAAATTTATTGCCTACAAAGGCACTGCTCATGGCTACCCATTGTTAGACAGTGATAGCCAGTTAGCAAGTTATATGGTGAGTTGGTTAGATAGCCACATAGTGAAATAACTCAATTAAATTTCAGCTTACGTTAAGCCTGTTTGTTCAAGCAGGCTTTACAATAATGTTTTAGTAACATGTTTATAGCTTTTCCCAATGCTGAGGCTTTGCTGATTATTCATGTTTATTACGCCAGCCTCAATAAAATTTATCTGGGATTTTTGAATAATATAAGACTTATGAATACGAATAAATGCTAGGTTAGCTTCTAGTTGCGCTTCAAAGGAACTCAATGTTCTCGGCGTTAAATAAACCTTCTCGTTTACCCAAACTTTCACATAATTTCCGTATGCCTCAAAAAAACTAATATCGGCTAACTTTAATTGAATCAGCTTTTTATCAACCTTAATAAAGATGTTACTGTCATTACTCTTAGCCTCTATTTCTTTCTCGGGTTGCGTTTCTTTACTTTGCGACGTTTGTAATTTAATTTGCTCATGAGCCTTATTAACCGCCTTTAGAAAACGATCGTAACGATAAGGTTTTAATAGATAATCACATACGTTTAATTCAAAGCTTTCTAACGCATACTCTTGATAAGCAGACGTTATAATGACTTGTGGTTTATTCGTTAATACTTTCAATAAATCTATACCTGACAACTTTGGCATATTCACGTCTAAAAATAATAAATCGACCTGGTTTTCGCTGATATAGTTAAGTGCTTCTGTCGCTAAATAACACTGGGACATCACCTCAACAAACGGAAGATCAGCTAAGTAGTCTAAAATTATTTCATGCGCTAAGGGTTCATCATCAACAATTAATATTTTTATTTTATTCATAGAGATATCTTTAATGTTGCCGTAAAACTATGGCTATTCGACTGCAAGGATAATTGATGTTTATCAAAATATAATAAGTCTAATCTGCGTTGTAAGTTATCTAGACCAACACCCGCCAGCACTTTTTCATGGTTGAATTCATTGTTACTGTTTTCATCTTCAACCGAGTTTTCGCAGGTAAAAATCAACATTTTCGTCGTTACTTGTAAATGTATCGATAAAGAACAATCTCCAGTCGAAGGTTCAATCCCATGTTTAAAGGCATTTTCTACCAGTATAATTAACAGCAATGGCGAAATTTTCGCTTGCAAGTCTTCAATATTAACTTGTACATCTAACGTTAAATGATTATGTAATCGAATACTTTGCAAACTCACATAGTCTTCAATATATTTTGCCTCTTCACTGCATAAAACATAGCTTTCTTTTCCTCTATACACCACATAACGCATCAATTCGGCAAGTTGTAAAACCACATCGGGTGCCAGATCTGACTTTTTCCGGCATAACGCATACAAATTATTCAAGGTATTAAACAAAAAGTGCGGATCTATTTGTTGTTTCAGCAAGCTTAGCTCGGTTTGAATATTGTCTTTTTCTAATTGAATTAATTGACTGTTTTTTTGGTGCCATTGCGTCATTAATATTACTGGCAAGCTCAACGCCATTACGGCAAAAACTACACGACCATTATGCCAGTCGAAAGGGCTTGCGGTTATCGATGGCGTCAAAGGTTCTCCCATATAATTAATAGGTAACCATAAAAAAATCGTTGTTATAATTGGGTATAAGAAAACGACAACCGCCACTGAAGCAAGCAAATAAATGAACATGCCTCTCTCTGCTAAAACTTTATTCACCAAAATATGGCGATTGAGCCAGTAAAAAATAAAGCCACAAAAGAATAAGCAAAACATCTGTATTGAGATACTTAAGAAGGTTACAAAATTCTGAGTCACAAGGGTGAAATTGACGGTTGACTGAATTGAATTAGTGTTAATCCACCCAGGTAAGTCAGACGTTATCAATAAGCCCAAATAGAGTGAAACAAATACCAAGAACCCAAGAATAGCACCATCTAAGCCAACTTTATTTAACCCTATCTTTATCGGTTCTACATGTTTAAAGCTATAATTTGCAATCAGCAATAATTCAAGAACAACAGCGATTAGGAGCAAATAGCCTTGTGAGTCAAACATGATCAACGGATAGGTCAGAAAAACTAAAAACCAAATGGTGTGATAACTCAGAGCAGCCAACTTCACTTTTAATTTCGGCTGGAGGGCTTTAAAGAAAATTATCGGTAATAAATACAGCGCATTTATAAAAAAAAGCGGTAAATATGAAGACCAAGTATTAATCGTTAATTGCCAAAGGGTATAACCAATGGCTAACGCAATAAAGATCCATTCGTCTTTATTATTTAAATAATGTGATATTTTTTGTGTAAATATGTTCATTTACGCATCATGCCTTTTAAAGTATTTATTGTCTTGGCACGAATGACCAACGTCGCTTTTTTGATGATAAAGGTAAAATAAGTCGCTGGTCATGATTAATTATCCCTTCATCATTATCCAATGTTTTTATTGAATAGACTTAAGTAATCTTCCAACAAATACACCTAACTTAAGCATAATTATGTTAACAACTTTGAAAAAAATAACGATGTCTATCATCGGAGTATCACTAATAGTCGGCTGCAGTAACATTACCACAGCTCAAGACACAAGCAGTATGAAAATGAATGAATACAACAAATGTATCGTTCATAAAAACAGTATTTGTAAAACAGACTTACACCCGAATAACAACCTAATTGTCACGGGCAGTTCAGGCCATAATGTTGAAATTTGGCAGCGAGCTACCGGCCAAGTATTACAATCTCTGATACACCCTGAAGGTGTGCCCAGCGTAAAATTTAGTCCTAACGGCAACTTGCTTGCCACGGGCAGTTACGATAATAACGTCAGAATTTGGCAGGTAGCCAATGGCGAATTACTCAACACATTTTCGGGTCATCAAGGTATGGTCGTTAAATTAGCCTTTAGTCCCGATGGAAAAAACCTAGCAAGTGCGAGTGCTGACAATACGGTTCGTCTTTGGAATTTAGCGTCAGGAGCATCTAAAACTTTATCTGCGCATGATTCTGACGTATGGGGCATTGCATTTAGTCCTGATGGTAAGTCTCTGTTAACCGGTGGCGAAGATAATATTATAAATGTTTGGAATGCGTTAACAGGTGAACATGTAAAGGCATTAACAGGTCATAGCCAAGCCATATTAGACTTGGCTTTTAGTCACAAAGGTAAGTTATTAGCTTCAGGCGGAGATGATTACACCATAAAAATATGGGATACCACTAATTGGCAAGTAATAAATACATTAGAGGACGATTCATATTCCATCTACGATTTAACGTTTAGCCATGATGATACTTTTTTAGTTAGCGGTGGCAGAGACAAAAACTTATTAGCTGAATTTTTCCAATATCATTGGCAATACGAGAGTGATGAAAACGATATTACTGTTCGCATTTGGGACGTTAAAACGGGTAACGTTATACAGCGACTCAATGGCCACAAAAACGATGTGAGTAATGTAAACCTAACGTCAGACAGTAAAACATTAATCAGTTCAGGCGCTGACGGACAGGTCGTGATTTGGGATACCAGTAAATTGTTAAACCGATAAAGACTTAAAATACAGAAAAGATAAATATTCTGCGCGCTATAGTGTTTATATCGCGCAGAGATTTGGTAATTTATAACGGGTTAATCGTTAGGGATAAATCTTATTTTCGGCTGGGTTCGAAAGCATCATATCGAGGGAGTTTCGCGTCAAGATCTTCCCAATTTGCTTTTGATGTCACGAAATTATGTGAGATAGGTCTTTCCGAAATATCAGACGTTATAATACCTAAACGAATTCGAAATCGGCTTGGATCCTGGTCATTTGAACTAAAAACAGGCGAACCACACTTAGTACAAAAGTGACGGTTACGACCCGGTTTAGTTGAAAACGTGGTTAAACAATTTTCACCTGAGGTAATTTCAAAATCAGCAGCATTAATGAAACCATTCGTGGCGTAAGCCGTACCACTATTTTTCCGACACAATGAACAATGACAGTGAATAATATCGCTTATTTCTCCTGTAATTTTAATACTTACCGCGGCACACAAACATTTACCTATATACATAATAATATCTCCTACCTTATTTTCCCTTGCCAATATCCCGTATCAAGCCATTGGCCAAACTTAAAACCAACGTCTTTAAAATGCGCAACTTGTTTCATACCAAATTTTTCATGTAATGCAATACTTGCCGGGTTAGGCAAGCTGATACCGCCAATAACGCTATGAATAGCACGATTTTTAAGTTCATCAAAAAGAGCAGTATATAATTGTGTTCCTAGCCCTTGCTGTGCATGATTCACTGACAAATAAACCGTGATTTCAACTGAAAATCGATAAGCAAACCTTTCTCGCCATTTACACGCGTAAGCATAACCAACCACTTGTCCTGAATCATCTTCGGCAACAAGCCAGGGTAGATTATCCCCTGAAACTTTAGTAATACGGCTGTGCATATCGTCCGCAGTGATCGTTTGTTCTTCAAAGGTCGCAATGGTCTCTTCAATGTAATAATTATAAATATCGACAATTGCGGAGATATCTGTACCAAGTACTGTTCTTATCATAGAATTTCATTAGTCTGTGAAGTTACGCTGAGTATTATCTATTATTCTGAAAGGATGTAAATACGTGCTATTTAAGAGGATATTGGTTGTATGAATTAAATACTGCATACCATATTACGACCATTATTTTTCGCTTCATATAAAGCGTGGTCAGCTTCGCCCACTAGTTTTTGCCAATTAATATTGGTGCCTTGAATACTGGTAACACCAAAGCTAGCAGTAACTTCAAGTCGAGGAGATGTTTCAACGTCAAAAACAGGTTGAGCAATTTTTATTCTCAATTTTTCTGCAATTGTTACTGCCGTTTCTATATCGGTATCAGGTAATAACAACATAAATTCTTCGCCGCCATAACGCGCCACAATATCATATGGCCGTAAACTGTCTGTTAAACGCTTGCTGAACTCTTGTAAAACTTCGTCACCAATTTGATGGCCATGAGTATCGTTCACTTGTTTAAATAAATCGATATCCATTAAAATAATAGCGAAAGAGGTTTGTTCGCGTTGCGCGCGATTAATCTCTTTTTTAGCAAACTCTTCAAATGCACGGCGGTTATATAGATTAGTGAGTGAGTCAATGGTGGCTTGTATTTCTAATTTTTGTGCTAATTCTTGACCAGCACTCCAAGATAGCGACAAACAACTCGAGATCACCAGTAATTGCATAGCAATCATAGATAAACCATGAACATAACCTGCATCCATAAAGCTATCAATTGGCGCTGAATTTATGGTGATAATGGTACGTGCCAAAAAGGTTACTCCACTACATAAACAGGAAAAAGCTAAAAAACGCGTGAAGACACGACCAAATGGGTTTACATGACGATAAGTTTTGTAAGCGGCAAAAAAAGACTGGCCACTAATAAAGGTACTGACAATAATGATACGTGCACTGGTATTCTCATCACCGTAGGTAAAATAAAGAAAAAGCATGAAAAAAATAGCTAAGGCAATACTCGATAATGTAATGAAGCCTTGCTTGGGGTAATGTAAAAATTTTAGAATACCGATAATAAGAAGGGTTAAGCCAAAAGCAATGAAAAAATTCGCCACTACTATCGAAAAAAAATCATTAATATGCCATCTTAACGCAATTAAAATAAAACCACAGGCAAACGAAAAGTAGCCGATACCTAACTGGTAAAAGCCACGAAATGATTGATGTACACGGGCAAAAACAAAAGAACCAACGCCTAATAATACACACAATATTAAGCTGGTCAGCGCTAATGTTCGAATATCAAATCCTTCCATTTTTACTTCAAGGATAGTAAAACGACATTAATTAACTATAGTGCATATATTTTTAATCACGAATCAAGGTAATAATGAACATCAAACAAACACCTGAAAGCTCAGCACTAGACGTTTTACAAAACACTTTTGGTTATTCTGCTTTTCGTGATCAACAAGCCGACATTATTGACCAAGCTATCTCTGGTGAGCATGTTTTAGTGTTGATGCCAACGGGTGGTGGCAAGTCTTTATGTTATCAAATACCGGCTTTAGTGCGTAATGGTGTCGGTATTGTTATTTCACCCCTGATCGCGTTAATGCAAGACCAAGTGAATGCGTTAGAGCAGCTAGGCGTACGGGCTTCTTTTCTTAATTCAACGTTAGATTTTCAACAAGTGCAAGCAATAGAAAGCGCGTTGCACGCAGGTGAAATAGATTTACTCTACATTGCACCTGAACGTTTGATTCAGCCCAGAACATTAAATTTACTATCACAACTACAAATTTCATTATTCGCCATAGATGAAGCACACTGTGTTTCGCAATGGGGTCATGACTTTCGCAGTGATTATTTAAGCTTAAGCCTATTACAGGAACAGTTTCCACATGTTCCAAGAATTGCATTAACCGCAACGGCTGACGAACGTACAAAACAAGAAATAATAGAACGCCTACATCTACATAGTGCAAAAA
>Ga0209292_1002914_pt1 | contig 19230 bp, 16 predicted proteins | sample GOMGulsemesocosm_2_FD_184634 | JGI IMG/M metagenome (GOLD analysis project Ga0209292, IMG submission 184634) | Methane-oxidizing microbial communities from mesocosms in the Gulf of Mexico - GOM9C Gulf of Mexico (SPAdes) (version 2) | ecosystem: Environmental > Aquatic > Marine > Cold seeps... | reverse complement strand
TTAAAAACAACACCTTATCTCAGCTCACTCAGCACTTCCCGAAGGTCGTTCTGTCTAAGCAGGCGGCGAATAATACGCTTATCCACAGCCCCGTCAACCGATTCTTGTAAAAGTATTACAAATGAATCCACAATCGCTCAAAGCAGATTAAAAATCATACAGATCAGCCTGGAAATTGAAGAATGAAACAAAAAAACAGTACAAATATAGATGCATACTTTTTTGCTTAACGGCAAAACGCCGTAATTCATGACCGTTTCACGCACCGTATCAGATAATTCCTTTTCTGGGACGTCGCGGATACGTTGCCGCGCTCCGTAAAAATTCAATCTCTATCATGAAAGCGAGCCAATCAGAATTCAAGAGCCAACCAACAAGCGGGGCTTGCAATAAAACCCACAGCTAAGCTGATCGAACAAAAAATCTTTTGAACTTAGCCAAAGAAAATCGCTGCCCCAAAAGAACCAAAGTAATAAAAGCATACAAGCTAGGATCAAACCAATTCGAACGAATCTGCAGTAAATAATGTACAGCACACAATATAGCGATTAGATAAATAAGCTTATGCATGGACTTCCATTTACGCTTCAATCTTCTCTGCCATCCCTTAGTAGAAGTAATAGAAAGCGGAATCAATAATAACCAAGCTAAGAACCCTAACGTTAGATAGGGACGCTCCACCAACTCACTCCCAATATCTTGCCACTGCCAAGCTAGTAAAAATGCCATATAAGATAATAGGTGCAGAGTCGCATAAAACATCACAAATAAGCCAAGCATACGCCTATGTGCTAATGGCCACTTCCAACGTAGCCACTGGCGGGCAGGCCCAATAGCTAAAGTAAGTAGCAAAATATTAAATGCCCACTCCCCCGTAAACCAAACAATCGCCTTACCTGGCTCAGGCCCGAGAATTTCATAGTCTCCCATCTGTAAAACTACGACTTGAGCCAAAATATAGGCAAATGGAGAGAACAGAGTAATGAAGACCAAGCATCGTCGTGCAAAAACTGACATTAGAACGACTTCCTCAAATCCATGCCTTTATATAGATGCGCTACTTGCTCACCATAACCATTAAACATTTGGGTCGGTATACGATTAACGCTAAATAAGCCCGAAGGCAGACGACGCTCTTTTGCCTGACTCCAACGAGGATGCGATACCTCTGGATTCACATTGGCATAGAAACCATATTCTTTTGGCGCAATGGCTTGCCAAGTATTAATAGGTGGTATTTCCGTGAAGCGTATTTTTACGATCGATTTGATGCTCTTAAAGCCATACTTCCACGGAACGACTAAGCGAATAGGTGCACCATTCTGCTTTGGTAAAATCTCGCCGTACAATCCCACTGCCATTAACGTTAACGGATTCATCGCCTCATCGATTCTTAGCGCCTCGACATAAGGCCAATCAATGGTAGAGAAGCGAGAGCGCTGACCAATCATTTGCTTTGGCGCTTCTAGTGTTGTGAATTCAACATACTTAGCGGTGGATAGAGGTTTAAAGCGCTTAATAAGCTCTGCCAAAGGAAAACCAATCCAAGGAATTACCATAGACCAAGCTTCCACACAACGAAGCCGGTAAATACGTTCCTCTAACGGCATCGACTTTAAAATATCTTCTAAATTAAAAGTCCCCTGTTTTTCACACTCACCTTCTATTGTTATCGACCAAGGATCGGTGATTAAAGCGCCTGCATTTCGAGCAGGCTCATCTTTACCCGTACCAAATTCATAGAAGTTATTATATGAAGTGACATCACGATAAGGCGTTAACTTTTCATCTTTTCCAAATGGAGTGTCTAACGCTCCCGCAACTTGATGCTTTAACCAATCAGGACCAAACTTAGATGATCTTCCTGAGTGTGATTCCAATGCCCCCGCAGTCGAGGCAAGTCCCATGGCTGCTAAAGCCACGCCACTCTGCTGCATAAACTTTCGACGGTTTAAATAAGCCGAATGCGAAGTAATTTCAGAAGATTTAATATCAGCAGCAGGTTTAATCAGCATAATGAACTCAAGGCTTAAAATATTTATAATTTGTTAATCGTAATTGTAGACACAGCTTTACAAAAATAATTCAGTAGAGGCTACAAATAAAAACAAACAGGCATAAAAAAGGCCTCAATAGGTGAGGCCTTTAACAATATTGTAAAAATCAACTCTTACGATTCTTCCAATATTTCATTCCACTTACCACAGGCCCTGAGAAGGCATAAGCCATAAAGACACCCAGCAATACTTTAGCAGGATCAATTGATACCACCACGAAGACCATAACCACGGCTAGCATCGCTACGAAAGGAACCTTCCCTTTTAGGTCTAGGCCTTTGAAACTGTGATATTGAAAATTACTGACCATCAAAATGCCTGCTAGAGGCACCAATACCGCTATTATCCAAGACACTTCTTGGCCCGTTGCACCCGTTTCACTGAAGGCCCAGATAGTACCGGCAACAATTGCGGCCGCTGCTGGACTGGCTAAACCGGTAAAATAATTCTTATCTGCCGTATCAAGCTGTGTATTGAAACGCGCTAGACGTAACGCGGCGCCTGCAACATAGACAAAAGCCGCAACCCAGCCGACTTTTCCTAGATCCTGCAACGCCCAAGTAAACGCAACTAACGCTGGCGCAACACCAAAAGAAACCATATCAGCCAGACTATCGTATTCCGCGCCAAAATCACTTTGAGTATTGGTCATGCGAGCAACTCGCCCATCCAACCCATCAAGAATCATGGAAATAAATATCGCAATGGCAGCACTTTCAAAATGACCATTCATACTGGCAACAATCGCATAGAAACCAGAAAAAAGTGCCCCTGTCGTAAATAGGTTCGGTAATAAATAAATGCCTTTATTACGAGGTTTAGGACTAGCAGTTTCTTCGGGACTTGTTGAATCCGTCGCGCTATCTGGAATATCGTCGTTCAATTTAACTACCTTATTATCTTGATCATTCATAAATTAAAATCTTACCTACTAATATAATAGATGCTATTTGCCATCATTCGCATAATCGCGGGCTAAGCGCTACTGCATCTTTAGAGCGCTGGTACATCGCTAGATTGCTATAGATATACCATTACAATTGCCCATCTTACTGAGGCAGGCGAAGAATCACCAGCTATTCCCACATTACTGTTTGCCACAAGGCTGAAATAAGAGGCTCATGTAAGCGCTTACTTTGCGCACAAAGGCCTACCGCAAAAGGCTCCAGCTCAGGTTGTACATCTAATATACGCACCTTATTCATTAAAGGACTATTTTTCAGTACTAGATCAGGTACAACACCAACCCCACAGCCTAAACTGACCATACTGACTATTGCCTCGTGCCCAGAAACTTGCGCATAGATATTCTGTTTTAAGCGCTTCTTTTTAAACCATCGATCGACGCGGGTTCTTGCCAACCCCGTTTCTGAAAGAACCAGCGGCACTTTGTCCCAGCAGATATTTTCATCTAACAATTCCGGAACTGCATGACTTAATAATGGTGCAATAAATAGCAGAGGGGCTGGCGTAATGGTTTTAAAGGTCAAATTGGCCGACAATTGATCTGGACGAGCTGCAATCACCATATCGACATCGCCTGATTGCACATGGGAAATAGACTCAGCGGCATCGCCGGTCTTTAAACGAATATCGACTAATGGATGCTGCGCCCGAAATCGAGTTAGCAGCTCGGATAAAAAGCTATAACTCGCCGTCACAGAGCAATAAATACTCAACTGCCCTTGTAATTCACTCGCTTGGCGTTGCATAGATAGCTTTAGCTGATGCCACAAGTCTAATACTTGCTCGGCATGCTGGCGAAATAACTCGCCCTCTTCAGTTAATCGCAATCGAGTGCCTTCACGATTGAATAGATTAGACCCGACACTTTCTTCCATACGCTTTAAGCGTCGACTTAAAGTTGAAGGACTACAATGCACCAACTGACTCACCACACTTAAATTCTGATGTTCAGCCAGTTGAACGAAGACCTCTAAATCCTTGTATTCCATAACAAAAACCCAAACCCACTAGTAAAAGCACAAGCGTTGCAAAAAACGCAACAAGAAAAAGCAATTATAGCATTTTACGCAACGACAAACTTCCCTTAGAATGCTCGCCATCGAATTACCTAATTCGCCCAAATTCCTATTAATATTTATAGATTGGAGAGACTCATGTCTAACAACTATTTCAACACGCTAAACTTGCGTGAACAGCTTGATCAACTTGGCCGTTGTCGTTTCATGAACCGCAGTGAATTCGCTGACGGTTGTGAAGCACTTAAAGGCAAAAAAATCGTAATCGTTGGTTGTGGCGCTCAAGGCCTTAACCAAGGTTTGAACATGCGCGATTCTGGCTTAGATATTTCTTATACTCTTCGCGCAGCAGCAATCGCCGAAAAGCGTGCTTCTTTCGTAAACGCGACTGAAAATGGCTTCACTGTTGGTACTTACGAAGACTTGATTCCTCAAGCTGACCTAGTACTTAACCTGACTCCTGATAAGCAGCATACTGCCGTTGTTACTGCAATTATGCCTTTGATGAAGCAAAATTCTACTCTTGCTTACTCTCACGGTTTTAACGTGGTTGAAGAAGGCATGAAGATTCGCGAAGACATCACAGTAATCATGGTTGCTCCTAAGTGCCCTGGTTCTGAAGTACGTGAAGAATATAAGCGTGGCTTTGGTGTTCCAACTCTTCTTGCTGTTCACCCAGAAAATGATCCACGTGGCGAAGGCTGGGATCTTGCTAAAGCTTACGCTTCTGCTACGGGTGGTGACCGTGCGGGTTGTCTTGAATCTTCTTTCGTTGCTGAAGTTAAGTCTGACCTTATGGGCGAGCAAACTATCCTTTGCGGTATGTTGCAAACTGGCGCTATCTTGGGCTACGAAAAAATGGTTGCTGACGGCATCGACGGCCCATACGCAGCTAAATTGATTCAATTCGGTTGGGAAACTGTTACTGAAGCATTGAAGATTGGCGGCATCACTAACATGATGGATCGTCTAGCTAACCCAGCTAAAATTGTTGCTTTTGATATGGCTGACGAACTTAAAGACCTTATGCGTCCTTTGTTCCGCAAGCATCAAGACGACATCATCACTGGTCACTTTTCTAAGACTATGATGGAAGATTGGGCTAACGACGACGTTAACCTACTTAAATGGCGTGAAGAAACAGCAGAAACTGGCTTCGAAAAAGCAGCTCCTACTGATGTTGAAATCACTGAACAAGAATTCTTCGACAAAGGCATCATGCTTGTTGCTATGGTTAAAGCCGGCGTTGAGCTTGCTTTTGAAGCCATGGTTGAGTCTGGTATCGTTGAAGAGTCTGCATACTACGAGTCTCTACATGAAACTCCATTAATCGCTAATACTATCGCTCGTAAGAAGCTTTACGAAATGAACGTTGTGATTTCTGATACTGCAGAATACGGTTGCTACTTGTTCTCACACGCTGCAGTGCCTCTATTGGCTGAAAAGTTCATGCCAAACATCACTACTGAAGTGATTGGTAAAGGTCTGAACCTAACGTCTAACTCTGTTGATAACGCTCGTCTAGTTGAAGTTAACGACGAAATCCGTAATCACCCAGTTGAATATGTTGGTGAAGAGCTACGTGGCTACATGACTGATATGAAGCGCATTGTAGAAGCTAGCTAGTAATTAAAGCGTTTCTTTTCACGCCTGACGTTGTTACAGAACCTTGCTCCACTCCTCATTTAGCGCTGCTAAACTCCGGGTGAAGCAAGAATCTGCGCCTAGTCAGCCGAGAAAATAATTCGCTTTGTGAATTGAGTAAATTCGATTCAAAAAAATGCCCCGCTTGAGTGATCAAGTGGGGCATTTTTATTTGTACTGAAACCTTAGTGGTTACTCTACTGCTTCAACTTCAAAGCTATGAGTGATTTCTACTCCGCCTTTTTCAAGCATAATAGACGCCGAGCAATACTTCTCAGCCGACAAAGCCACTGCCTTCTCAACCGCAACTTCACGCAGCTTACGACCTTGAATTTTAAAGTGGATGTGAATCTTAGTAAAAACTGAAGGTACCGTATCGGCACGTTCCGCTTCAATTTCAGCCACGCAATCCACAATATCCTGACGCTGCTTCTTTAGAATGCTCATCACATCAAAGCTAGTACAACCACCCAAACCTAATAATAGTAATTCCATCGGGCGCACGCCCTGATTTTTGCCGCCATGATCTTCAGGGCCATCCATTATTACCGTATGGCCAGTGCCTGACTCACCGATAAACTTGACGTCTCCGCCCCATTTAATTGTCGCTTTCATTAATTTTCTCCATCGAATTGGCGCAAGGTTACCATAGCAAAAGAATTTAGAATAATTTCCCTATGAATAGTGAGACCTAAGCACTCGTAGTAATGAATGAGTTTGATAGAATAAGCTGGTGTAAAAAGGCATGCTACTGCACTATACAACGTTAGATTCTCCAATGACGACCAAGTTATTATTTTCAATGAGCATTTCTCGCTCTTATTACCGCGGATGGGTAACTGATTTATGAGCCTTTATGGAACGAGTACCAAAGCTGAATATATTGAAATTTTTTTGGAACATGCTCACCGTCGTCGCTACCCAGCTCGTAGCACTCTGATCTATGCCGGTGATCAAAGCGATTCCTTATTTTTACTGGTGAAAGGCTCTGTTTCAGTCATTATCGAAGACGATGATGGTCGTGAAATGATTATGGCCTATCTCAATGAGGGTGACTTTTTTGGTGAGATGGGATTGTTTGATGTCGAAGCCAAAGCCCGTACTGCTTGGGTAAAAGCCAAGGTTGACTGTGAAGTGGCTGAAATCAGCTATACCAAATTCCTTGAATTAGTCAAAGACGATCCTCGTTTGCTTTATACAATTTTTGAACAAATGTCACTGCGATTACGCAATACGACGCAAAAAGCGGGCGATTTGGCTTTCTTAGATGTTACTGGTCGAGTAGCGCGTACGTTGTTAGAACTTTCTCAACAACCGGATGCCATGACACACCCAGATGGTATGCAGATTAAAATTACTCGTCAGGAAATTGGCCGTATCGTCGGCTGTTCCCGTGAAATGGTGGGTCGTGTACTCAAAGTATTAGAGGAGCAAGGGTTAGTCGACGTTGCCGGTAAGACAATGGTCGTTCATGGTACTCGCCGAGCAGCCACCTTACCTCGTAGAGAAAGCTAATCCATGATTAAGTAGCAGATTCTAAAAATCTACGGCAGAATTTCCAACCTTGCTCTAGACTTCAATTAGTGCAATTGGAGCAAGACTTATGAGCGACCAAGCTTTATTCAGCGACGACGAACCTTTGTTTGGCGGAGATGATAAACAACCTCAAATCGTAGGCGATCAAACCTGGAAGGTTTTAATAGCCGATGACGAGCCAGATGTGCACAAAGTGACACGTATGGTTCTACATAACTTCTCTTTTGATGGGTTAAAGCTTGAATTAATCAGTGCATATAGTGGTCAAGAAGCAAAAGATATTATGGCATCACGAGACGACATTGCTCTGGCGATGCTTGATGTTGTAATGGAAGACGAGCATGCCGGCCTAGAAGTAGCACGCTATATTCGAGAAGATTTACACAACCGCTATACCCGCCTAGTCCTCAGAACAGGCCAACCCGGCCAAGCACCCGAAAATGAAGTCATTCGCAACTACGATATCAATGACTATAAAGACAAAACTGAACTGACTACGACTAAACTCAATACTTTACTGTATGCAACATTGCGCAGCTATAGGGATATCTGCACATTAAACCAAAACAGAAAAGGTTTAGAGGGCGTAATAAAAGCTTCTACCGAAGTTTTTGGCTCTGGAACATTAAACAAATTTGCCAGTGCTGTGCTCTCTCAAATAACGACCCTACTTGGCCTGCAACAAAGTGCTCTCTATTGCTCATCGATTACCCACGATACTCAGCTGGATATAGAAACACGAACTTTCCGTATACTAGCCGCTACTGGGGATATGGAAACCAGCCATACCCTTACTAGTCTTGAGGAATTACCAGACCAAGTTCAACAAGGCTTTAGAGAAGTATTAGCAGATCATAAGTCTCATTATCATAAAGATTATTATATCGGCTATTTCTCCACCCAAAAAGGCAGCGAGAGTTTACTTTACGTCACCTTCCTTCATGAATTAACAGAGCTCGATAAGCAATTACTTGAGATTTATGCAGCCAACGTCGCCATCACCTACGAAAATCTGTTGATGCGCGATGATATTCAAGAAACGCAAAAAGAACTGGTTTACATGCTAGGCGAGGCGGTGGAACAACGCTCCAAAGAAACTGGAGCCCATGTGAAACGCGTTGCTCAAATCTCACAATTATTAGCCACCGCCTATGGTTTACCTGAACAGGAATCGGAATTGATTAAGCTCGCGTCTCCTCTTCACGACGTTGGTAAAGTCGGCATACCCGATAGTATTTTGAATAAACCCGGTAAGCATACGCCAGAAGAATGGGAGATAATGAAAACTCACGCAATGATAGGCGAAGAGATTTTGGCAAAATCTGATAAACGCATCCTTCAACTCGGTTCTATCATTGCTGGCCAACACCATGAAAAATGGGATGGTAACGGCTACCCTCGAGGCTTAAAAGGTGAAGAAATTCATGTTGCCGGAAGAATTACAGCGCTTGCCGATGTATTCGATGCTTTAGGCAGTAAGCGCTGCTATAAAGATGCTTGGCCGATAGAAAAAATTATTGCCATCATTAAAGATGAAAAGGGTAAGCAGTTTGAACCCAAACTGGTTGATCTATTTGTAGAGAACATTGATGCGTTAGTGGCGATCCGAGAGGCATTTCCTGATAACTACTAAGCTCTGAGTGCTCATAACTAAATACTAGCTAAGGCACTGATGAGTACAGTAAACATAAAAAAGCAGCCGCCTTTATATTTAAATACACTGATTTAGATATAAAGGCGACTGCTTTTTTGTGCCTGCCCAAGTAAAAATTAGCGCTACCTATGTTTATATCATCACTTGTATCAGAAAAGGGTTCAACATTGACAATTAGAAGAATAGCTCAGTTAACTTATCCCCAGGGTACTCAGCTCGCATAAAGGCTTCGCCTACCAAGAAAGCATTCACTTGCTTAGCTCGCATTGCCGCAACATCTTCGCGGCCTAAAATTCCACTTTCCGTTACTACCATGCGATCTGCAGGAATCTGATCCAACAAAGTATAGGTATTGTCTAGAGTGACTTCAAAAGTATGGAGGTTACGGTTATTAATCCCCACCAAAGGCGTTTCTAGCTTAAGCGCAGAATGTAGCTCTTTTTCATCATGGACTTCAACTAATACATCCATACCTAGCTCTGTCGCCAAACCGGCGAGGTCCTGTAGCTGCATATCACTAAGAGCAGATACGATTAATAAAATGCAGTCGGCATTAATCACTTTTGCTTCGAAAACCTGATAAGGATCGATTAAAAAATCTTTACGAATAACCGGAATCGAACAAGCATTACGACCTTGCTGTAGAAAGGCCTCACTACCTTGGAAATACTCTTTATCGGTTAATATCGATAAACACGCCGCGCCCGCTTTTTCATACGACTCGGCAATGCGTGCCGGATCGAAATCTTCACGAAATATACCCTTACTCGGCGACGCCTTTTTAATTTCAGCAATAACCGCTGGCAAACCCGCTGCGACTTTCGCTTGCATGGCCTTATAAAAACCACGCGCTTCAGGCTGATCAAAAGCACGCGCTTTCATATTCGCTAAAGACACTTCTGCACCGCGCTGCTTAACTTCGATCACCTTAGTATCAAGGATCTTCTTTAAAATCGTTGGAGTATTCATTAATCGTTTTCCTGTGCCTTACTCAGTACTTTTTATAAGACTGAGTCAGCTAATCAATTTTTTACTAAGCCTAATGGAGTGCTATTCATTAACGACTGAATAGCGATTATCTCACTAGACTTGGTCTTCTACTAAGCAATGGGTAAAAGTCACTAGTTCACTTAATTTTCCCAATGCGAGGCCAGAGTAAATAGCATCTTGTGCCATCTCAACACCCTGCTCTAAGCTGCTTGCGATGTTCGCGGCATAGATCGCTGCGCCCGAGTTGAGCGCAATGATATCGGCGGCTTTAGTGCCAGCTTCTGTAGCGCGCTTACCTAAAGCATCCTTAATTAAAAGATAGCTCTGCTCAGCACTTTCTACAGTCAAACCGATCAAGCTTTGGCTCTCAATACCGACGTCTTCTGGCTTTAATTTATACTCAGTAATCTGGCCGTCTTTTAATTCAGCAACCGTTGTTTCTGCCGCCAAACTGATTTCATCAAGACCGTCATCAGAATGTACGATTAAGACATGCTCACTGCCCAAGCGTTGTAATACTTCCGCTAAAGGGCGACAAAGTGCCGCATTAAAAACCCCAATCACTTGATTTTTAACGCCCGCAGGATTCGTCAGAGGACCCAACATATTAAAAATAGTACGCTGAGCTAGCTCTTTACGCGGACCAATCGCATGTTTCATCGCACTGTGATGAGCTGGTGCGAACATAAAGCCGACACCAATTTCATTCACACAACGTGCAACCTGCTCTGCCGTCAGTGTTAAAGACACACCAGCAAATTCCAAAACGTCGGCGCTGCCGGTACTGGAAGAAATACTGCGATTACCATGCTTAGCAACTTTTCCACCCGCCGCTGCCACCACAAAAGAAGAGGCAGTAGAAACGTTGAATAAGTTAGAACCATCGCCGCCAGTACCACAGGTATCAACTGCATTAGCATCATCAACTTTCACGCCAGAAGCCAGTTGACGCATAACTGTCGCGGCACCCGTTATCTCGTCAATGGTTTCGCCTTTCATGCGAAGAGCCACCAAGAAGCCACCGATTTGAGCAGGCGTCGCCTCACCACCCATAATTTGGCTCATTACTGCAACCATCTCTTCAGTCGATAGGTTCTGACGTTCAATGACTTTAGCCAAGCCTTGTTGAATATTCATACTGAATTTCCTTCACTGATTATTTTTCGCTTTGCAATTTTAACTTTGCAATCGCGGCTAGCTACTTGCTGCGCTTCAAAAAATTATTTAATAGCTCGTGGCCTTGCTCAGTTAATATCGACTCTGGGTGAAACTGCACCCCTTCGATATCTAACTCTTTGTGTCGCACGCCCATAATTTCTTCCATGCTGCCGTCTTGGTTTTCTGTCCAAGAAGTGATTTCCAAGCAATCAGGTATCGTTTTTTTATCAATCACTAAGGAATGATAACGAGTAGCGATCATCGGGTTATTCAGACCTTTAAATACACCTTGATCAGCGTGCACCATCGGTGATGTTTTACCGTGCATAACCTTACCAGCACGCACAATATCACCACCAAAAACTTGGCCAATACTCTGGTGGCCTAAACAAATACCTAAAATAGGTAACTTACCAGCAAAGTGACGAATTGCCTCAACCGAGATCCCCGCTTCTTTCGGCGTACAAGGCCCAGGTGAAATCACCAAATGATCTGGGTTGAGTGCTTCAATCTGCTCAACCGTAATTTCATCGTTTCGATAGACCTGAACATCTGCACCTAGCTCGGCAAAATATTGCACCACGTTGTAGGTGAAGGAATCATAATTATCAATCATTAGTAACATAACAAACCCCTCCTATTGGTCCAAGCCAGATTCAGCCATGGCCAGCGCACGAAATAGCGCGCGACCTTTGTTCAATGTTTCTTTCCATTCAAGACGCGGTACAGAATCCGCAACCACACCGGCACCCGCCTGAATATTCAGAATTCCGTCTTTAATCACTGCAGTACGAATAGCAATGGCTGTGTCCATATTGCCATTCCAGCTTAAATAACCCACTGCGCCACCATAAACACCACGTTTTACTGGCTCAATTTGATCAATAATTTCCATCGCACGAATTTTAGGGGCACCACTTAAAGTACCTGCGGGATGAACCGCACGCAGTACATCCATGGCCGTAATACCTTCCTTCACCTTACCGGTAACATTCGAGACTATGTGCATTACATGGCTATAACGTTCTACTACCATCTGATCACTAACCTCGACCGTTCCGACTTGGGAGACTCGTCCGGCATCATTACGACCTAAATCGATAAGCATTAAATGCTCTGCAATTTCTTTTGGATCGGAGAGTAATTCTTTTTCTAGCGCCAAATCTTCTTCCGGTGTTTTACCACGATAGCGAGTGCCCGCAATCGGACGGACAGTAACTTCACCATTTTCTAAACGCGCTAGAATTTCAGGCGATGAACCAACAATATGGAAATCACCTAAATCCATAAAATACATATAAGGCGAAGGATTTAAGGTACGTAATGCACGATAGACTTGTAATGGGTCGCCTGTAAATGGCACCTGCATACGTTGAGAAATCACGCACTGCATCACGTCGCCAGAAAGGATATATTCTTTAATATCCTCAACTGACTGTTTGAACTCTTCCTCGCCAAAACCCGATTTGAAATCACTTTCATTGATCGTTTGGGGATTTGCTAATGCTTGGCCAATACTGCCTTGATACGGCTGGCGCAATTGCAGTCGCAGCTCATCTAAACGGGCTTCCGCCTTCTCTAATGCCTCTTCTTGCTCTGGATTCGCCAAAACAATCAGATAAATTTTGCCACTGAGGTTATCAAAAACAACCACCTCTTCCGATACCATCAATAGAATATCAGGCGTGCCCAACTCATCAGGAGGACAGCTATCTTGCAGGCGTTTTTCAATGTAGCGCACCGTATCGTAGCCGAAATAGCCAACCAAACCGCCATCAAAAATTGGCATATTGTCTAGCGTAGGAACCTTATATTTGGCTTGCAGTTGTTCGATATAATCTAACGGATCTTCCACCGTTTGCTGAGAGGTCAACTCGCCATCAACAAAATGGCTAATGCTTAACCCTTCAACCTTAATTACTTCGGAACAAGGCAGGCCTATCATGGAGTATCGACCCCACTTTTCGCCACCTTGAACGGATTCAAGCAAATAAGAATAAGGCCCAGACGCGAGCTTAAGATAAGTAGACAGTGGCGTATCAAGATCCGCCATTACTTCACGCGCAACCGGTATACGATTATAGCCTTGCTGCGTTAATGTTTTAAATTGTTCAGGAGTCATGACCTAGTCCGTCAAGCAATCAAATGCGATGGTTCATAAAAATAAATTAAAGGCGACATTGAACCGAGTCGGTTCTTAGACTATTACCATCGTTTGGAAAAGATTTGTCCTTGCTGGCATGGACGGGTGTACTGAAAGGACACGAAAGTGCTCCTAAAGATCAAGTTTAAAAGTAACTTAACTATACCGAGTTGGCTGGAATGAGTCTAGAAAATACGCGACTTCTCATATCAGTGTTTACGCCAATCGACTCGAGGCCAGCCTCTTTGCTTAGCCAAGGCTGCTAACGGCTGGTTTGGATTTAATACGACAGGCTGTTTAACCGCTTCTAATAAAGGTAAATCGGCATGACTATCACTGTAGAAAACCGCTTCTGAAAGATCAAAACCCTGCTCTTTAGCAAATTTCTTTGCCATTTTTACTTTTCCCTGGCCGTAACATAATGGCTTGGTTAGCCCCGTAATTTTGCCATCTTTGGTACTAAAGCGATTACCAATGACAAAATCTAAACCTAGCGCGTCGGCATAAGCCTTCGCCATAATTTCGTCTTGGCCAGTAATTAAAACCAGTTTAGAACCTTGGCGATGGTAGGCAAAAAGCAACGACGCGGCTTGAGGGTATATGTGCAAATATCCTCTTTCATGAAAAAAGTGATCAATGTGATTTTGATAATCTGCCAAACTCATTCCCTTGGTTCGAGTACGGTAATAGGTCGATAATCGCCAGTGACTCACTTTGCCTTTTTTATAAGCTCGATACAAAGACGCCAAAGCCTGAATCGCCTCAACGATTGCCCAGCGGTCGAAACGCGCACGCCACTTAATCCATAAGCTGCTGGCGTCTTTATTGATGAGCGAGTCGTCTAAATCAAAGAATATATAAGGCGCCTGATAGACTTGTAATCTTTTTTCTACCGGCATAAATGAGTCTCTCGCAAAGCGCAACATAAGGAGGATTAAAGAGCTTAAAAATAACACAGGCATTCTAATTTAGCCTTCTCATTACCCGTCATGAATCAATTTATTTCATTATTTATGAGATTAAGACTTGAAAAACGAGAGCGAATCCCACATGTTTTATTATAGCGCAGGCAACATAGCTTGATGACTAAGTCATCACAGAGTTACCCGATGATTGTACATGGGGTAACTTTTTTGACTTAACTCATTAGCGCTTTTGCAATCCATAGACCATTATTATTACTCGTACAGTTATAAGGATTCACTATGAAAGGTTTGGAAATTAGCTTCCGTGATATTGAACATTCTGATGGTATCGAACAATTAATTCGTGAAAAAGCCGATAAAATCTCCAGTATATATGATTCAGTTACTGGCATTCGAGCAGTAGTGGCCATGCCACACAACCATAGCAACAAGGGTAAGCTAGCCCACGTATCTCTTGAGATCGGTCTGCCAGGCGAAACTGTCGCGATTACCAATGATAATCACGATAACAAAGATCACGAAGACATGTATGTGGCCGTAAAAGACGCCTTTGAAATTGCCCAGCGTAAGATTCGTAAAATTCATGAAAAGCGCCACGACTTGAAACGTCGCGCCGGATCCGCTGCCAGCCCTGTAATTGCTGAATAGGTAATGCCAGACGTTAACTAGCCAAGCGATCAGCTTGGTTAGTTATTATTTACAATGACAAATTGATATCATTGATTAAAAGACTTAAAGATAACCGCCTAACAAAACAGCTAGAAGGCCAGGTCGAACCAAAGAGGCATACAGCTCACCCATCACTTCAGGCGTTTCTACAAAACCCTCTCGCACCCAGCGAGTAATAACCATAAACGATGCACCCGCTAGGAAATCGACCACATAAGGTAATAATCCCGCTTTATTTTGTACACTGTGAGCCGTCATAAAGCGCTCAACTACACGAGCAATGTAGTTTTTGAACTGATTCAACATCAAGCTTTCGATATCAGTCTGTACCAATAAATGAGCAAATTCTGCATTATCTGACCACTGATGAAACATAATCGTCGCGATAACAGGGTCAGCATCGTTGCGCTGAGTGATATAACCATCTATTTCAGCATAAAATTTCTCAAATATCTCATCAATGTAAGCAATCAATAAGTCGTCTTTAGAGTGAAAGTGTAAATAAAATGTCGGCCGTGCAACCCCTGATTCTTCTGCGATATGAGCCACAGATATTTTGCTATACGGACGATCCTTCATCAGTTCTAGCAAGGCATCGACCAATAATCGACGCGAGCGTTCAACACGCTTGTCTAATTCTTTTTCTGCCATTTTGGCAACATCCCTATTATATTTATACCCACATTATGTATTAGATAGAAGATAATAGACAGGACCGTAAAAGTGTATAGCAAAGGTTTCACCCTCTCTTCAATTCCAAGCCAGACCCTTTGCGCCAAATCATTTACCCACATAAAAAAAGCCGAATCATTTCTGATTCGGCTTTTTCTTTAGAAGCTTTCTAATCTGAATTCAGATTAGAATTGATCAGCTTCCATAGCATACAGACAATCAGCACCGCCTTTAACAGACGCGCTCAAAGAAAGGTATCTAGGCAATAGACGCTTAGTGAAGAAACGAGCAGTTGCTAGCTTATTCGCGTAGAAAGGTTCAGAACCTTCTTTAGCCAACGCCTTCTCAGCCATCATTGCATACATATATGCGAAAGACGTGTAACCAAATACCTGTAGGTATTCAACTGAAGAAGCACCAATCTCGTTAGCATTTGATTGCGCTTGAGCCAGAACCCACTCAGTCAATTCAGTCAAGTTAGCAACAGCAGCTTTAAGCGGAGTGATGAACTCAGCCATTGCCGGATTGCCTTCTTGGCTTGCACAGAACTGAGCAATTTCTTCAGCGTAGATCTTGTAGAAAGCACCACCGTTACCGGCAATCTTACGCGCGATAAGATCCAAAGACTGAATGCCGTTAGTTCCTTCATAAATCTGCGTAATACGGATATCACGTACGTGCTGCTCTTGGCCCCATTCACGGATGAAACCGTGACCACCAAATACTTGCTGACCAGCAACCGCTGATTCTAATGCAAGATCGGTTAAGAAAGACTTAACAACAGGCGTCAATAAAGACACCATTGTTTCTGCGTATTTCTTAGTTTCTGCATCGTCAGAGAATTTAGACAAATCTAACCATTTAGAAGCATACATAGAGAAAGCACGAGAGCCTTCAGTATTAGCACGCATAGTCAAAAGCATACGACGTACATCTGGGTGTACGATAATTGGATCGGCAACTTTATCTGGGAATTGCTTGCCAGTAGGCGCGCGCGACTGCAAACGGTCGTTAGCGTAAGTTACAGCGTTTTGGTAAGAGTTTTCAGCGATGCCTAAACCCTGGATACCAACCGCAACACGCTCGTAGTTCATCATGGTGAACATAGCGTTTAAGCCTTTGTTCTCGCCACCGATCAACCAACCTTTAGCGCCATCGAAGTTCATTACGCAAGTCGCAGAAGCCTTAATACCCATTTTGTGCTCAATAGAGCCACAGTTAACTGGGTTACGCTCACCTAAAGAACCGTCTTCGTTCACAAGGAACTTAGGCACTAGGAATAAAGAGATGCCTTTAGGACCTGCAGGTGCATCTGGAAGCTTAGCTAGTACAAGGTGGATGATGTTCTCCGCCATGTCGTGCTCGCCCCAAGTGATGAAAATCTTGGTACCAGAGATCGCGAAAGAACCGTCTGCATTTGGCTCTGCTTTGGTACGGATAATACCCAAGTCAGTACCACTGTGCGGCTCAGTCAAATCCATTGCACCAGGCCATACACCTGAGTACATGTTTGGCAGGTATTTGTCTTTTAGCTCTTGGCTACCGTGGGCGTTCAATGATAAACACGCACCGGCTGTCAACATTGGCGCAAGACCAAAAGAGACGTTTGAACCCTGAATCATTTCTTCAACTTGGCCCACAAGCATCTTAGGCATGCCCATGCCGCCAAACTCAGGATTACCGCCAAGACCGCCCCAGCCGCCTTCGCTATAAGTTTGGTAAGCTTCTTTAAAACCTGGAGGTGACGTTACTTCGCCATCCTTCCATTTAGAACCAACCTCATCACCTTCACGGTTAATTGGCGCTAAAACTTCAGCGGCAATTTTGCCAGCTTCTTCAAGGATCGCATCCGCTGTTTCAGTATCAACAACTTCAGCCAGACGAGCGTTTTCAGCCCACATGCTAGGTGCATCAAATACTTCATTTAACAAAAAGCGCATGTCGCGCAGGGGAGCTGTATATTCAGGCATTTCAGCGGTTCCTTAATTTAATAGCGTTTATAACTGCGCGGTATTTTAAACCATCTAGCGCTACAGTCGACTATAGAGTGTTAAAAATCGGTCAAATAGGACGAATTAACCGGTCAATTTGATTCATTTACCCCTAGAACCAAAAAAGCCGCACTAAAAAGTGCGGCTTTTTCTTGCTACATGATTAATCACGCATCAACTTAGAAAGCGAAATGATCTTCTTCAAGAGCCATCAAGCTATCTGCACCAGCAACCATCGTAATTGCATGAGATGCAGTACGTGGAAGAATACGCTGGAAGTAGAAACGGGCAGTTTTAACTTTAGCGCCGTAGAAATCTTCTTCAGTGGTACCAGCAGCTAAGTTAGTCTGAGCAACTTTAGCCATTTTAGCCCACAAAAAAGCAAGCGTTACATAACCAGAGTACATTAGGTAATCAACAGAAGCTGAACCTACTTCATCACGGTTTTGCATAGAGGTCATGCCAACTTTCATGGTCAAATCGCCCCACTCTTTGTTCAACTTAGCCAATGGCTCGATGAACTCTTTCATGTCAGCGTTATCAGCATTTTCTTTGCAGAAAGCGTGAACTAACTTAGTGAACTGCTTCAAAGAAGCACCTTGAGTCATAAGAACCTTACGGCCTAATAGATCAAGCGCTTGAATACCAGTAGTACCTTCATACAAGGTAGAGATACGAGCATCACGAACGATCTGCTCCATACCCCATTCTGCGATGAAACCGTGGCCACCGAATACCTGAACACCGTGGTTAGCAGACTCAAGACCAGACTCAGTCAAGAATGCTTTAGCGATTGGCGTTAGGAAGCCCAACATGTCATCAGCCGCTTTACGATCTTCTTCAGTTGCGCCGTTATGAACGATATCTGCGTTCATAGCCGTTAGATAAACTAGAGCACGACCACCTTCAGCAAACGCTTTCTGTGTAAGAAGCATCTTACGCACGTCTGGGTGAACGATAATTGGATCAGCTACCTTATCAGGTGCTTTGATACCTGTTAAAGAACGCATTGCTAAGCGGTCTTTAGCGTACGCTAGAGCACCCTGGAAAGAACCTTCAGCAGAAGCAACACCCTGTAGAGCAGTACCGATACGAGCCACGTTCATAAAGGTGAACATGCAGTTCAAGCCTTTGTTTTCTGGTCCGATTAAGAAGCCTTTAGCGCCATCGAAGTTCATTACGCAAGTAGCATTACCATGAATGCCCATCTTGTGTTCAATAGAACCACACTCAACCGCGTTACGATCACCGACAGTACCGTCAGTATTCACGTTGAACTTAGGTACGATGAATAAAGAAATACCTTTAGTTCCTGCAGGAGCGCCAGGTAGACGAGCTAGAACAACGTGTACGATGTTGCCAGCCATGTCGTGCTCACCCGCAGAGATGAAGATCTTAGTACCAGAAATGGCATAAGAACCGTCTGCATTTGGCTCAGCTTTAGTTTTCAAAATACCTAGATCAGAACCACAAGCTGGTTCAGTCAAGCACATAGTACCTGTCCACTCACCAGAGATAAGCTGAGTAAGATATGTTTGCTTCTGTTCTTCAGTTCCCCAAGCTTCTAAAGTATTTTTAGCGCCGTGAGATAAACCAGGGTACATGCCCCAAGACCAGTTAGCCGTACCAACCATTTCAGAAACGATAGTTCCTAGAGACTCTGGTAAGCCTTGGCCGCCGTATTCAACGTCAGAAGACAAAGAAGCCCAACCGTTATCAACATATTGACGGTAAGCTTCTTTAAAACCAGTCGGCGTAGTAACAGAAGCATCTTCGTTACGAGTACAACCTTCGATATCACCACTACG